>OUNM011204823.1_pt1 | contig 50310 bp, 27 predicted proteins | sample 1769961 | NCBI WGS metagenome assembly OUNM01 (sample SAMEA3914820, study PRJEB12502) | metagenome | biome: forest; material: soil | place: USA | collected 2012-03-12 | depth 0.3 m
GCGAAGACCGGTCGTCCGCGGGAAAAATTCGAGATCTCGGGCGGCGGCTTCGTCGTCACCGGCAAGGACGACGAGGCAGTGCAGAAGCTCTTCGACTGGGTGCGCTACCGCGTGGCCTTCTACGGCTCGACGCCCGCCTACTGGCCGGTGTTCGAGGAGGAAGGGCTGGCCGAGCTCGGACCCAAGCTCAACGCCATGACCAAGGAAGGCAAGTGGGACAAGATCGCGGGCGAGATCTCCGACGAGGTCGTGCACCGCTTCGCCGCCGTCGGCCGCCATGACCAGATTGCCAGGGCGATCGAGCAGCGCTTCGGCGGCCTGGTCGATTCGGTCAGCGCCAGCGCCAACTCGTCGAAACCCGCCGACATGCCGCCCGACCTGCTGCAGGACATCGCACGGATTCCGATGCGCTTTGCGCCGTAGGGGCCGGGCAAAAGAAAAAGCCCTCGCTTTGCAGCGAGGGCTCCTAGGTAGCCGGCGATTGCTTTTTTTGCCGGCGATCCTTGGTGTCTTGGATATCTAGTGCTTGCTGCGCGGCAGCTCGGCGATCGCGTCGTCGATCAGGGCGGCGCTGCGGCCGCTGCCGACCTGCTCGCGCAGGAGCGCGCGGGTGGCGCCCAGCGCCACGTCGATGGCCGTGTCGCGCACGTGCTTGGCGGCGGCGGCCTCGGACTGGGCGATGCGGTCGAGCGCCTGCTGTTCGCGCAGCGCCATCTGGTTCTTGAGGCTACGCGCGGCGCGGGCCTGCATGGCCTGCACTTCCGAACGAGCCGCCGTCACGATGCTCTCGGCCTCGGCGGTGGCCTGGGCCAGGGTCTTCTCGGCGTCGGTCTTGGCCTTCAGGGCCTCCTCGCGCAGGCGCGAGGCCTCGGCCAGCGCCTTGGAGATGTCGGCGGCACGCTTGTCAAGGAGGGCTGCGATCTTGCTCCACAGGATCTTGCCCAGCAGCGCGACGAACAGCACGAAGGCGACGGCAACCCAGGTCTCCGGGTCGGCCCAGATGCTGCCGTGCTCGGCGGCCGCAGCGGCCTTGTCGGCGGCGAATGCGCTATCCATTACGCGGCTCCTTTGGCGACCGAGGCGACCTTGGCGCCGAGGGCACCCTTGTCGGCCGGCTGGCCGGCGATCTTGGCATAGACGTCGGCGGCGACGTCATGGGCCATGTCCTCGAGGCCTTCCATCACCTTCGCCCGCTGGTCGGCGATCCGCTTCTCGGCGGCGTCGATCTGCGTGCCGAGCTTCTCACCGAGCCTGGTGAGCTCGGCCGAAGCGGCAGACGCGTCGGCTTCGCTGCGCTCGCGGGTGAGGCGACGGGCCTCCTCGCGGGCATCGGCCAGGCGCTTCTGGTAGGTGGTGACGGCGGTGCGGGTCTCTTCGCTCGCCTTCTCGGCCGCGTCCAGGTCGCCCTGGATCTTGGCCTGCCGCTTCTCGAGCGTGTCGGCGATCGCGGGAACCGCGAGCCTCGACATGATCAGGTACAGCACCACGAAGGCGATCAGCAGCCAGACGAGCTGCGGGGCGAAGTCGTGGAAGTTGAGCTGAGGCATGCCACCTTCGGCCGCCTGCGCCGCTCCACTCACGCTCAGCGCGACGAGAGCCGCGCCGAGGGTGCTGTAGACTGATTTCTTCATGATCGTTGGTCCCAAGCCCTTGGGCTTAGAACACGAACAGGATCATGAAGGCGATGACGAGCGCGAACAGCGCCACGGCTTCCGTGAGCGCGAAGCCCAGGAGCACGTTGCCGAACACGCGCGGGGCGGCTTCCGGGTTGCGCAGCGCGCCCGAGACGAAGCTGCCGAAGATGTTGCCGATGCCGACGCCGACGCCGGCGAGAGCGATGGTGGCGAGGCCGGCACCGATGAGCTTGGCTGCAGAGGCGTCCATGGAGAATATCCTTTCGAGGTGTCGAGTCGTGTTGGAGAGAAGCGCCGCCGTCAGTGACTCAGGTGGATGGCGTCGTTGAGATACAGGCAGGTCAGGATGGCGAAGACGTAGGCCTGCAGGAAAGCGATCAGCAGCTCGAGGCCGGTGAAGGCCACGATGAAGGCGAGCGGCGCCCAGCCGGCGTAGATGCCCAGCATGACGACGAAGCCGCCGAACACCTTCAGCATGGTGTGGCCCGCGAGCATGTTGGCGAACAGGCGGATCGACAGGCTGAAGGGGCGCACGAAGTAGGAGATGATCTCGATCGGCACCAGCAGCAGCAGCAGCACGAAGGGCACGCCCTTCGGCACGAAGAAGGAGACGAAGTGCAGGCCGTGCTTGGCGAAGCCGATGATGGTGACGCCGATGAACACCGTGGCCGCCATCGCGAAGGTCACGATGATGTGGCTGGTCGGGGTGAAGGCGTAGGGCACCAGGCCGAGCAGGTTGCAGAACAGGATGAAGACGAAGAGCGTGAAGACGAACGGGAAGTACTTCTTGCCCGCGCTGCCGACGTTGTCGCTCACCATGCCGGCGATGAACTCGTAGCCCAGCTCGGCTGTGGCCTGCAGGCGGCCCGGCACCATGGCCTTGCGGCTCATGCCGAACACGAAAACGACAGTGGCGAGCGCCACAGCGATCATCATCCAGAGGGCGGAATTCGTAAACGAAGCGTCGAGCGAGCCAATGCGGAAATCGAGCAGCCGCTTGATCTCGAACTGCTCCATCGGGCTATGCATGTCGTCCCCACTCCCTCAACGCCTCTGAGCCTAGGGGAGCCTGTTCTCCCCCTTGGCTGCCTGGTCCGAATAGACCCGGATGGCGCGCCACGCATTGTTGGCACCGGCCGCGAACCCCACGATCAGGCCCCCGATAAGGGACCATGGCGCCCAGCCCATCCAGCGGTCGAGCCAGTAGCCGAAGAACCCTCCGACCAAAAGGCCCGCGATCATATCGACCAGTATCCGATAGGCAACGCCGGTTTCCCGGTGCGACACCCTCATATCCTGCTTCGGCTGGGCGGCCGGCTGACGCGCCTTTTTGAGGCGGGCGTCCAGGTCGTCCATCCGTTGCCGCTCTCCCTCAGGATCGCGATTCGGAGTGTCCATTGCCTATGCCTCCGAGCGACGTTGCTTCATCGCATCTGCCGCCCTGATGCGGGCGGATGTCTAGGGGTTGGTTCGGACCCTGTCAAGGAGGCGATTCTCCTTGTCGATCAGGGAGTTAACCCCCTGTTTATGGCTTCAGGACCGCGAAGCTCGCATCGCCGTCCCGCTTAACCTGCGGGACGAGGTCGACCTCCCAGTCGAGATACTGTCGCATGGCGGCCTCGACGTCCTCCTTGAAGTCGTACGGGCGGTACCAGACGTCGGTCGGCGGGTCGGCCATCCGCACATGGCCGGTCTCGACCGCGAGCTTGGCGTCGCGCCAGGCGTTCATGCCGCCCTCCAGGATGGCGACCGGCAATCCGCCCGCCGCTTCGGCGGCTTCGGCCGCAGCGAGCGCTGCGATCTCGCCGTCGGGCGACACCAGGACAACGCGGGTGGCGCCCGATTGCAGCTTCAGCATCTCGGGCAATGTCTTGGCAAGGTTGGCACGCACCGCGAACCAGGCGTGCGGCACGTGGCCGTCGCGGTATTTGAGGCTGGTGTCGAGGTCGACGACCAGCGTCTGCTTCAGCGACTTGTCGAGCGCGGCCGGAGTCACCGACGCGGGCGCCGGCACCTTGAAGCCCGCGGGGAAGCGCGGCTCGGCACCTGTCGTCAGCTCGGCGGCGACGGGCTTGTGGTCGAGAATATAAGTCTCGTTCCATTTCATCTGCATCAGCCAGTGCGCGGTCATGGTGGCGCGCACGCCGTCGTTGTCGTGCAGCACGATCGTGGCATTGCGCGCGCCGACATATTGATCGGTCGCCTGCACGAGCTGGCCGCCGGCTGCGTGCCGGAAGCCCTTGATGTGGCCCTGGGCGTATTCGCTCGGGTCACGGACATCGAGCTTGTAGAGCGGGCGACCGTTCTGCTCGAGCTCCTTCAGTCCGGCCATGTCGATCGTCCGGATGTTCATGCGCTTGGCGATGTTGGCGGCAGCGGCCTGCGCGAACTTCGCGGCCTCCGGTCCCTGCGGCCCGAAGCTCCGGGTCTCGCCGCGTGCCACCTTCAGGCCCGCGAGATGCCAGCCCATGGTGCCGTTTTTCAGCGCCATCACCTTGTTGGGCAGGCCCGCATTGATCAGCGATTGCGCGCCGATGATCGAGCGCGTGCGGCCCGCGCAGTTCACCACGACCAAGGTCTCAGGCCGCGGCGCGAAGTCCTTCACGCGATAGACCAGCTCGGCGCCGGGGCAATCGATGCCGGTCGGGATCGACATGTTGTTGAATTCCGGCATCGGCCGCGAATCCAGGATCACCATGTCGGCCTTGGAATCGATCAGCTTCTGGACGTCGGCGGCGTCGATGCGCGGCGTGTCGTTGTCGTGCTCGACCACTTCGCCGAACGCCTTGCTGGGCACGTTGACGCCGGTGAAGACCTCGTAGCCCGCATCGGCCCAGGCCTTCAGCCCGCCGCTCACGACGGCCACATTGTTGTAGCCCATCTGAGAGAGTTTCGCGGCGGCGCGGTTGGCGCGGCCCATCTGGCCTTCTTCTCCCGAGTCCATCAATACGATGCGAGTTGCGGGATCGGGCAGCAGCGCGAAGGCGCGCGGCTCGAGGCGCGAGAGCGGCAGCGGCGTGGCGAACAGCGGATGGCCCTTGATCGAGAACTCGCCTTCTTCGCGCACGTCGAAGAAGGCGAAGATCTCGTCCGACTTCAGCATCGCCTTGACCTGCTGGACCGACAGGACGGGCGTCAGGATCTTTGCTTTGGACATGAAGCGCTTGGCCTTTCCAGTGGTGTCGACCATCACGCGTTCGGGCAGGTGCTCGAGGCTGAGGCCGTAGAAGTGAAGATGGAGCGCGTTGCCGGAGTCGGCCGGCGTCTCGATGTGATGGAAGTCCTCGGGCAGATAGGAGATGACGTCGCCGGTGCGCAGCATCTTCTCCTTGGCGGTGTTCTCGCGGAGTTGAACGAAGTCGGGGCGGGCACCGTTGTCCAGCCGGTCGTAGACCACGTTGCGCTCGGCGCCATGGACGCCGGCGATGATCGCCCAGGTCGTATGGTTGTGCGGTGGCACCTTCTTTCCGGGGCCGCCGGCGGAGGCATAAAGCGTGAAACGGTGGTCGGGATCCTCGCTCAGGCGATAGATGCCGCCGTCGGCGCCGAGTGGAAACTCGTCGGCCGGGAAGAGGTCGACGCGGCGGGCAAGGCCCGCGAGCAGACCGCCGATCTTGTCGAGGGTCTGGTAGGTTACGCCGGTTTTTTCGAGTTCCCTGGCCTGGTCGACCAGCTGACGGACGGCCGCGGCGCGCTCTTGGTGCAGGCTCATGTGTTCCTCCGTTTGGGCGCAGTATAGCGAGCCAGCGCTTGTCGCCACATGGGTAGTCAAACTACGGTGTGGCCATGAAATGGAAAATTAACGTTGTTCTGCTGGGCGCGGCGAGCCTGATCGCTTCGTCCACCCTGGTGGGGGCCGGGGCGCAGACGCCGAAGCCGCTGCGGCCCACCACCGGCCCAGCCGCCAAGCCCGTTGCCGCACACAGTGCCGCCCATGCCGCGGCCCGGCCGGTCGCACGCCATCCGGTGTTCGTGCCGCCGCCGCCGGTGATCGAACTCGACGAGATCACGCCGGTCGCGGGCCTGCCGACGGTGCTCGACGCTGCCAATCTCGCGCTCTACCGCCGCATCTTCCAGGACCAGTCGTCCGGCAACTGGGGCCAGGCCGATGCCGACATCGCCCGCCTCACCGACAAGACCCTGCTGGGCTATATCGGCGCCCAGCGCCTGCTCGCGCACAACTACACCGCGCGCTACGACCAGCTCGCGGCCTGGCTGGCCGACTACAACGATCATCCCGACGCGCCCGCGATCTACAAGCTGGCGGTCGTGCGCCGGACCAAGGGCGGCCCCGAGCTGACGCCCGCGAGCTTCAACAGCGTGGCCCCGCCGTCGCCGAGCTTCGCCGCCGCCCGCACCGTGACCGGCGCCGACGCCGCCAAGGCCGCCGAGCTGCGCGCGCGCCTCGACCAGATGTCGAATGACGGCGGCTTCAATGCAGCCTTCGCGCTGCTTGATCGGAAGACCACGGTCGACGTCCTGGGTCCGCAGGAAGTCGAACTGTGGCGCGGCCGCATCCGCACTCGCGCGCTCGAAGCCGATTCGCAGCGCAGCGTCCAGGTCCCCGTCGACATCAGCGCGCCGCCCGACGCCAACTGGAGCGCAGGCCTGTCGGCCTTCACCAGCGGCAACATGCCGGAGGCCGCGCGCCGCTTCGAGCTGGTGGCCGATGCCGCACCCGACCAGGCCTCGTCGTGGACGCTGTCGGCCGGCGCCTTCTGGGCCGCGCGCGCCAACCTACTGGCTGGCAACCCGCAGAAGTTCGCGCCCTATCTCAAGCGCGCCGCCCTGTTCAACCGCACCTTCTACGGCCTGGTGGCGCAGAAGGTGTTGGGCATGCGGATCGAGCCCGACTGGAAAGTGCCGGAACTCGACCGCACGATGTCGAACCTGCTGATCAACGACAAGGTGGGCCATCGCGCGCTTGCGTTGCTGCAGCTCGGTGCCGCGACCGCGGCGGAGCGTGAGCTGTTTTCCGCCTCGCTCGATGCCGATCCGCAGTTCATCGAAGCGATCCTGTCTCTCGCCAACAAGGCCGTGCTGCCCAGCCTCTCGATCCGCGTCGGCAACGCGGCATGGGATCAGCGCCACAGGCTCGCGGGCTATGACGGGGCGATGTATCCGGTGCCGCCGTGGCAGCCGCTCAGCGGCTTCTCGCTCGATCGAGCGCTGGTCTATTCCTTCATGCGCCAGGAGTCGGCGTTCAATCCCAAGGCGCGATCCTATGTGGGCGCGATGGGATTGATGCAGCTGATGCCGAGCACGGCCCGGCTGGTGACCAACAAATATGCGCCGGAGACGGCCGGTGCCAATCCCTTCGAGCCCGCAGCAAACATCACGCTCGGCCAGTCCTATCTTTCCATCCTGCTCGACAGCGTCGATGGCAACCTCGTGCGCGCCGCCGCCGGCTACAACGGCGGACCGGGCAACGTGATGCGCTGGGACAATTCGCTGAACGCCTCGCAGGACCCGCTGCTCTACGTGGCCCTGATCCCGCTCAACGAGACGCGCGATTACGTGCAGCGCGTGCTGGCGAATTACTGGATGTATTCGATTCGCCTCGGACAGCCGACGCCGTCGCTCGACCAGATCGCCGCTCACGAATGGCCGCGCTACGTCGCGCAGGGACAGGGGCGCTAGGATGTTGCCGCTCGCCGGCGTCAGGGTCGTCGAGTTCTGCCAGGTTCTGGCTGGTCCCTACTGCGGCATGCTGCTGGCCGATCTCGGCGCCGAGGTGATCAAGGTCGAGCCGCTCGAAGGCGACATGATGCGGCAATGGCCGCCGATCACCGAAGGCGCCCGCGGCAGCTACAGCGAGAACTTCGCGTCGATCAACCGCAACAAGCGCTCGGTCGCGCTCGACCTCAAGGATCCGGTGCACAAGGAAGCTGCGCGAAAGCTCGTGCTGTCGGCCGACGTGCTGCTCGAGAACAACCGGCCGGGCGTGATGGATCGCCTCGGCCTGGGCTACGACTCTTTCAAGGAAGAGAAGCCGGGCCTCGTCTATTGCTCGATCAGCGCCTTCGGCCAGACCGGCCCGCGCGCCAAGGACGGCGGCTTCGACGTGACGGTCCAGGCGATGAGCGGCGTGATGAGCGTCACCGGCGAGCCCGACGGCGCGCCGGTGAAGTCGGGCGTGCCGGTCTCCGACGTCGGCACCGGCCTCTATGCCGCGCTCACCATCGTCTCGCTGCTGCGCCGCGTCGCGGGCGGCGGTCCCGGCGCTCATATCGACGCCTCGATGCTGGGCGCCAGCCTCGGCATGGCGGCGCTGCAGACCAGCGAGCTTTTCGGCAGCGGCAAGGATCCCAAGCGGCTGGGCTCGGCGCATCCGCGCAACGCGCCTTATCAGGCGTTCAAGGCGCTCGACGGCCACTTCGTCATTGCCGCCGGCAACAACAAGCTTTGGCAGAGTGTGACCGAAGTGGTGGCGCGGCCGGATCTGCTGGCCGATCCGCGCTTTGCCACGACCTTGCTGCGGGCGCAGAATCAGGTCGCGCTCAAGGATCTGCTCGAGGTCGAGTTCGCCAAGCGGGGCGTCGACCATTGGATCGTTGCCTTCGGGAAGGCGGGCGTGCCTTACGGCCGCATCAACAGCTACAGCCAGATCCTGGCCGACCCGCAGGTCGCGCACATGGGCTGGGTCGAGGACATGGAACTGCCGTCCGGCGTGAAAACCAAGACTTTCGGATTCCCGATCAGGATCACGGGCGTCGATCTTTCCAAGCGCCGCGAGCCGCCCGCACTCGGCGCCGATACCGAGGCGATCCTGGGGGCAGCCGTGCTGAAGAGGGCCGCCGAATGAACAACCTCGCCCGCCTGCGCCGCTTCATCGGCGACATGACCTCGCTGGTCGGCGGCGCGTGGCAGGACAAGGACGAGGCGGCGATCGTCGAGGTCGGCGCCAGGCTTTTAGGCGAACTGGTGAGCCACGACGACTGGCTGCCCGAATCGATGGCCGTGTGTCCGCAGCACGGCTACGCGCAGAACATGCTGTGGTGCGATCCGTTCGAGCGCTTCTCGATGGTGAGCTTCGTGTGGGCGCCCTCGGCAGGGACGCCGGTGCACGATCACCAGATGTGGGGCCTGGTCGGCATGCTGCGCGGATCGGAGACGTCGCAGGCCTATGTGCGCGACGCGTCGACCGGTGCGTTGACTCTGGGCGAATGCTCGACCCTGAAGCCCGGCGATGTCGCGATCCTGCGGCCGGCGCTGGGCGACATCCACAAGGTGACGAACGCGCTCGACGACTGCGGTTCGCTCAGTGTCCACGTCTATGGCGGCAACATCGGCGCGGCGCGGCGCCACATCTTCGATCCGGCGACGGGTGCGCCCAGCCTGTTCATTTCCGGCTACACCAACCAGATCGTCCCGAACCTGTGGGACCGGTCGGCCGAGGTCCGAGCGGCGTCCTAGCGCCGCTCCATCGAAAGATCACAATTGGGCGGCAAGTTCATCCGATGAACCCCGTCACCCTGGCCAGGCACCTGATGCTGGCCGTCGTCCTGATCCTGTCGGCAAGTGCCGGCGCCCATGCAAACGAACCGGCCAACGGACCGGCCTATGGGCCTGAGCTACAAGGCTTCGACTATCCGTTCCCGGTGTCGCATTTCCGCTTCTCGTCCCAGGGTGAGAGCCTGGACATGGCCTATATGGATGTGCGGCCCGCCCGTCCGAACGGCCGCACCGCCGTGCTCCTGCACGGCAAGAACTTCTGCGCGGCGACTTGGGATACGACGATCCGCACGTTGAGCGATGCCGGCTATCGCGTGATCGCGCCCGATCAGGTCGGCTTCTGCAAATCGACCAAGCCCGCGCACTATCAATACAGCTTCCAGCAACTCGCGGAGAACACGCGCGCACTGCTGAAGTCGCTCGGCGTCGAGAAGATCACGCTGATGGGGCATTCGACGGGCGGCATGCTCTCGGTCCGCTATGCCTTGATGCATCCGGCGGAGGTCGAGCAGCTCGTGCTGGTGAGCCCGATCGGGCTCGAGGACTGGAAGGCCAAGGGCGTGCCGTGGCAAGGCATCGACGCGCTGTACCAGCAGGAGCGCCAGGTCACGGCCGACAAGGTCCGGGCCTATGAGCGGTCGACCTATTATGCCGGCACCTGGCGGCCTGAGTACGACAAGTGGGTCGAGATGTATGCCGGCCTGTCCGCCGGAGCGGGCCGGGACATCGTCGCCTGGAACTCCGCGCTGCTCTACGACATGATCTTCACGCAGCCGGTCTTCTACGAGTTCGACAAGCTCGCGATGCCGGTGCTGCTGATGATCGGCGACAAGGACACGACGGCGATCGGCAAGGCGCTCGCCTCGCCCGAGGTGCAGACGACGGTCGGACACTATGATGTGCTGGGCAAGCAAGCGGCGAAGCGCATTCCGAAGGCGACGCTGGTGGAGTTTCCCGATCTCGGCCACGCATCCTTCATCCAGGCGCCGGATCGATTCTTCCCGGCGTTGCTAAAAGGCCTGCAGCACTAGCGGGCGAACGCTCGACCGGCCCAATCGAGAAACGCCCGGACTCGCGGCGAGAGCTGACGGTTCCTCGGGTAGAGCAACGAGACGGGAACCGGGGGCGGCGGATGGTCCACCAACAGCTCGACGAGCCTGCCCTGCCGAAGGTCTTCCTCCGCATGGAAGCGCGGCACCTGCACGAGGCCCAGACCCAGGCGCGCCGTTGCAAGGTAGCTTTCGGTACCGGTGACCGAGAGGATGGTCGGCAGTGTCAGGCGACGCGACGTCTCCCCGACGACGAACTCCAGGGGACGCAGATTGCCGGTGGTGAGCGAGCGTAGTCCGATCATTCGGTGTCCTTCGAGAGCGTCGATGCCGGACGGCAGGCCGAACCGCTTGAGATAGTCCGGCGCCGCGCAGGTCAGGCGCTCCAGGGTCACCACACGGCGTGCGACCAGGTCGCTGTCGGCGAGATTGCCGAACCGGAGCACGCAGTCGACACCTTCGCGCACCGGGTCGACCCATCGCTCGCCTTCGCTCATCGACAGCTCGATCTCCGGATACTCGCGAAAGAACTCAGGCAAGCCCGGCACAATGAAGTGACGCGCCAAGGTGCCCTGCACTTCGATCCGCAACAGTCCCTTGGGCCTGGTGCCGGCGAATGCGCCTTCGGCATCCTCGATCTCCGCGATGAGAGCGAGGCAGCGGCGATAGTAAGCTTCGCCATCGAGGGTTGGTCCGACATGTCGCGTCGTGCGCTGCAGGAGCCGCACGCCCAACCGCGCTTCGAGTTGCTTGATCGCGTCCGTCACGGTGGAGCGGGGCAGGCCGGTGTCCTGGGCGGCGAGCGTGAAGCTCCGTCGCTCCACCACCCGCGTGAACAGCCGCATCGCGTCGAATCGATCCATTGTTCGCGTTATCCGGATAATATTGCCGAATTTGAGCAGATTATCCGCATAGATGAAAGGTCTACCTACCACTCACCGGAGCAAAAGGAGATCGGACATGAACACCTCAACCAGCAAAGTAGCCCTCGTCACAGGCGCCTCCCGCGGGATCGGCGCGGCTGTGGCCGAGCGGCTGGCACACGATGGCTTCACTCTCGTGATCAACTACAGCGGCAGCCGTGAGGCCGCCGAGTCCGTGGTGCGCAAGATCGAAGCCGCCGGCGGACGCGCGCTGGCGGCCCAGGCCGACGTGGCCGATCCGCAGGCCGTCGTCCGTATGTTCGATGCGGCGGAGACCGCCTTCGGCGGAGTCGACGTGCTGGTGAACAATGCCGGCATCATGAAGCTGGCCTCGCTCGCCGACAGCGACGACGCGCTGTTCGACGGCCAGATCGCGATCAATCTGAAGGGCACCTTCAATGTCCTGCGCGAGGGCGCCCGCCGGCTGCGCGAGGGTGGCCGCATCGTCAACTTCTCGAGCAGCGTGGTCGCGCGCAAGCTGGAAACCTACGGCGTCTACTCAGCCACCAAGGCCGCCGTCGAGGCGATGACGCCGATCCTCGCCAAGGAGCTGCGCGGCCGTTCGATCACGGTCAACGCCATAGCGCCTGGACCGATAGCCACCGATCTCTTCTTCGCGGGCAAGTCGCAGGAGCTGATCGACCGCACAGCCAAGATAAGTCCGCTGGAGCGGCTCGGCACGCCCGCCGACATCGCCGCCGCCGTCGCCTTCCTTGCCGGTCCGGACGGAGCCTGGATCAACGGCCAGGTCCTGCGCGCCAACGGCGGAATGATCTGACCTCAGCTCATTTTTTTGGAGAACGTGTCATGAAGCAAGTCATCGTCATCACCGGAGCGTCCAGCGGCTTCGGCGCCCTCACGGCCACCGCCCTCGCCGACGCCGGTCACACCGTCTATGCCGGCATGCGCGAGACTGCCGGCCGCAATGCTCCCGAGGTCGCGAAGGCGGCCGGGTACGCCGCCCGGCACAAGGTCGATCTGCGCACGGTGGAGCTCGACGTTGCCAGCACCGCTTCGGTCGATGCCGGCATCGCCTCGGTCATCGCCGAGGCGGGGCGGCTCGACGTCATCGTGCACAATGCCGGGCACATGTCGTTCGGCCCGGCGGAAGCCTTCACGCCCGAGCAGTTCGCCGCGCTCTACGACGTCAATGTGCTGAGCACCCAGCGGGTAAACCGGGCGGCGCTGCCGCAGCTGCGCAAGCAAGGCCGCGGCCTCATGGTCTGGGTGTCCTCGAGCAGCGCCCGCGGCGGCACGCCGCCCTACCTGTCGCCCTATTTCGCGGCAAAGGCGGCGATGGACTCCCTGGCGGTGTCCTATGCCAGTGAACTGACGCGTTGGGGCGTGGAGACGTCGATCGTGGTGCCGGGTGCCTTCACCAAGGGCACCAACCACTTCGCCCGCTCCGGCGCGCCGGCCGACAAGGACCGCGCGGCGGCCTACGACAAGGGACCCTACGCCGGTCTTCCCGAGCAGTCACTGAAGGGCCTCGCTTCGCTCGAACCCGCCGACTCCGATGCCGGTGAGGTCGCCAAGGCGATCGTGAGAATCGTCGACGCGCCGTTCGGCAAGCGTCCGTTCCGGGTGCACATCGACCCGTCGCAGGACGGCGCCGAGATCGTCAACGCGGTGGCCGATCGTGTTCGCGCGGAACTGTTCCGGCGCATCGGCCTCGAAGACCTGCTGTCGCCGCGAGTCAATTGACTCGCGGTCCGGTTGCCGCCCGGATCCTAATGTTTGTGGGGATGCGGGTGGGTCGGATCGACCCAATAGACTTCCTCGACCTTTTCGGCGGGCGCGATATCGAGATTGATGGCCACGGCCTCGTTGTCGGAACGCACGAGAACGCACTCGAGCGGTTCGGTGTCCGAGGCGTTGATCTCCTGGTGCGGCACGTACGGCGGCACATAGATGAAGTCGCCGGGGCCGGCCTCGGCGATGAACTGGAGCTGCTCGCCCCAGCGCATGCGCGCCTTGCCCTTCACGACATAGATCACGCTCTCCAGATGGCCGTGGTGATGCGCGCCCGTCTTGGCATGGGCGTGGATGGTCACGGTGCCGGCCCACAGCTTCTGGGCGCCGACGCGGGCGAAGTTGATCGCGGCCGCGCGGTTCATGCCCGGGGTCTGGGCCGTGTTGGTGTCGAGGGAGCCGGCGGGGATGACCCGCACGCCGTCGTGTTTCCAGTCAGTTTTCTGGTCGGTCATGCCCTTGATCTAAGGGCTTCGCCTCGCCACTACAAGCGAGGAACGCTAGGATGCTCGCATGAACAAAATTGATGAAACCAAGCCTTTCAAGCCGGTGAACATCGCCGTGCTGACGGTTTCCGACACGCGGACCCTGGAGACCGACATATCCGGCGACACCCTGGTCGGGCGCATCGCCCGCGACGGCCATGTGCTGGCCGATCGCGCCATCGTGACCGACGACGTGGCCACGATCCGCGCCCAGGTAAAGAAGTGGATCGACGATCCCGCGATCGAGGTGGTGATCTCGACCGGCGGCACCGGCGTCACCGGCCGCGACGTCACGCCCGAGGCGATGGAGGGGCTGTTCGAGAAGAAGATCGAGGGCTTCGGCGAGACCTTCCGCTGGATCAGCTTCCAGAAGATCGGCACCTCGACCATGCAGAGCCGCGCGACGGCGGGCGTGGCCAACGCGACTTATATCTTCGCGCTACCGGGGTCGACTGGGGCCTGCAAGGACGGCTGGGACGACATCCTGCGCCAGCAGCTCGACATCCGCTTCCGCCCCTGCAACTTCGCCGAACTGATGCCGCGCCTCAACGAAGGCAAGATGCCGCGCAGTGGCTAGGACCACGCTCGCCGACATAAAGAACGGCGAGACACTGCCGGCGACCGGCACGGCGCATGGCCATGTGCGCCTCGCCGACGGACGTCTTGCACGCGTGGCCTATGCCTACCAAGACGATCCGACGGCTGCCGCGCGTCTCCATGTCCAAGCCGAGGCATTTCGCTATCTCGAGCCGGCCGGTTGCACGCCGCGCCTCCACGATGTCGTCGAACCACAGGCCGGCCTGCCGGGCGGCGCACTAATCGTCGACTTCATCGAGGGACACGCGCCGCGTCTGCCGGACGAGTTGGACACGATGGCCGAAAGCCTCGCCCGCATTCACGCCCTGCCGTTGCCGCCGGCGACATCGTCGATTCCGCGCCAGACGAACCCCTTCCTCGAAACGCTGGCGGCCGTCGAGCTGAATGCGACGCGGTTCCTCGACAAGGCCGTGCCCGATCCAAATTCGCGCGCCGAGATCGCGCAGGAACTCGATCTCATGCGAGCCATGGCGCCTGAACTCGCGGAGCGTCCGCAGCCGCTGACCGTGGCGCTGGCCGACACGCATCCCGGCAACTTCATCGTCGACGACAAGGGCACCGCCTGGTTCGTCGACCTCGAGAAGGTGCATGTCGGCTCGCCCGCGATCGACCTTGCGCATGCGACCCTGCCGACCTCTACGCTGTGGCATCCCGATGTCGGCAAGCTGCTCGGTCGCGCGGAGGTGCAGGGCTTCTACGACGTCTATCTCGCGCAGCTCAGCCGCAAGGCCGCCGAGGGGCTGGCGCCGTGGCTCGTGCCGATGCGCCGGCTCACCTGGCTGCGCACGACGTTGTTCATGGCGCGCTGGCGAGTCGAGACGCGAGCGCCGCGCGATCCGTCGAATGCCGGCCAATGGAGCGACTCGGGCCTCGAGCCGCGTATGAAGCAGCACATCGATTCCCGCATCGATCATTGTTTCGACCGCGACGTCATTCGCGCGATTCGCGCCGAGTGGCTATAGCGGCTTCACCATGCGTCGCGTCTCGGTCTTGAAGCCGCCGCGGCGATAGAAGTCGACGGCGCGGCGGTTGTCGGCGAACACGTCGAGGCTGAGCAGGCGATAGCCGCGACCGCGCGCCCAGTCCTCCGCTGCAGTCATCAAACGCGTGGCGACACCCGAGCCTTCGGCTTCTTTCGTGGTGGCGAGCAGGGAGATGTAGCCGCAGGGCTCCTCGGTGACGCCGTCCTTGCCGGGCCGCAGGTGGATGTAGCCCAGGCGTTTTCCGTCCTCGTCGCAGGCGATCAACGTCGACGCACCGTCGATCGGCGCGAAGGATGCGGCCATGTGCCGGTCCTGGAAGCCCTCCATCGCGGCCACGTCGTGCCAGGCCGGGCGCGGTACGCTGGAGAGGCGCGGCGAGAGACTGTCGATGAAGGGGCGGTCGTCCGGGGTGGCGGCACGCAAGGTGACGGTGGTCATGCTGCTTATGTACCACTAGGGGCAGTGGCTTGACTCGTTCTTGATTTGTTCCATAGTCGCCACATCATGAAAAACCCGGCCGAACCGCTCTATCCCGACGATGCGATCCCCGAGCCGCAACGCAACGGCCGGGGCGCCTTGTCGAACGCGTCGAGCCGCTACGACGACGACAAGAAGATCCGCACGACCGACGGCTGGGACATCGAGGACGAGCTGCCGCCCTTGCGCACCATCCTGACCAAGGACGCCACGCGCACCATCCTCGCGCGCAACACCTCGCCCGACGTGCCGTTCGACCGCTCGATCAATCCCTATCGCGGCTGCGAGCACGGCTGCATCTACTGCTTCGCGCGGCCGACGCACGCCTATCTCGGCCTCTCGCCCGGGCTCGACTTCGAGACGCGCATCCTGTTCAAGCCGGACGCCGCGAAGCTGCTCGAAGGCGAGCTCGCCTCGCCGAAATACCGCTGCGACGTGGTGGCGATGGGCACCAACACCGATCCCTACCAGCCGGTCGAACGCGATCTCAAGATCACGCGTTCGATCCTGAAGGTGCTGAGCGACTTCAACAATCCAGTGGGCATCGTCACCAAGAACCACATGGTGACGCGCGACATCGACATCCTGGCCGACATGGCCAAGCGCAACCTCTCGGAGATCTTCCTGTCGATCACGACGCTCGACAAGGACCTCGCGCGCACCATGGAGCCGCGCGCCTCGGCGCCGCATCGCAGGCTCGACGCGATCAAGGCACTGGCCGATGCCGGCGTACCGGTGGGCGTGATGACCGCGCCGATGATCCCGGGCCTGAACGATCACGAGATGGAAGCGATCCTCGAGGCCGCGACCAACGCCGGCGCCACGCGCGCGGGCTTCACCGTTTTGCGCCTGCCGCTCGAGATCAAGGAGCTGTTCGAGGAATGGCTGCGCGCCAACCGGCCCGACCGCGCCGAGCGCGTGCTGTCGCTGGTCCGCCAGATGCGCGGTGGCGCGCTCTACCAGGCCGAGTTCGGCAAGCGCATGAAGGGCGAGGGCCCGATTGCCCAGCTGATGGCCGCGCGCTTCTCAGCCGCCGTGAAGCGACTCGGCCTCAACCGAATCCGCTACCGCCTCGACACGCTACGCTTCGCGGTACCTGAGTCCGCGCGCACCGCGCTGGTCGACACCAAACGCGACGCGCGGCAGATGAAGTTGCTATGATGTACCGTTTCCGTCGTCTCGACCGGAGCCGAGCGAAGCGAGGCGCAGCGGAGAGACCTTCTCTCCACAATTTGCGGCTTGTTGTTGAAGCGAGATCCCTCCACTTCGCTTCGCTCCGGTCGGGACGACGGTGATGCGCCAACCCGTCGTCTACATGCTTGCCAGTCCGAACGGTCGCGCCCTGTACATTGGAGTGACGACCGATTTGGGCCGGCGATTGGAAGAACATCGGTTAGGTATGTCCATCCACACCGCGCGATACAATATCAGCCGACTGGTCTTCATCGAATCGCACGAGACCGCACCTGATGCGATCGCGCGCGAGAAGCAGCTCAAGAAATGGCGACGTGAGAAGAAGATTGCTTTGATCGATGCCGTGAACCCTGAGCGGCTCGATCTTTCCAACGAAGTGTTATAGCCGAAGGGCTTGCGGTTGCACGAAGGTCTCTCCGCTCGGGCCTTCGGCCCTCGGTCGAGACGAGGGTTTCAATCCAGAAATAGCACCTTTGGCCAAAGCTCGCGCCAATGCTTGCTGGCGATGCGGGCATTGTACTCGTCGAGTTTGGTGCGGCCGAAGGCGGTGGGTCGGCAACGGAGGCCCAGCAGATCGTCGGTGGCGAGCGGGGCGATGACGGTCAAAGAGTCGTCAGCCTCCAGCCGTACACCGACGGCCGTGACCGTCTCCAGCCAGTAGATCATCGAATCACTGCTGCTCTTGTGCTGCGGCAGGCCCTTCCAGACATGCATGCGCGCCTGGTTGCGGACCTGCCACGGCGCGGGCAGCAGGGCGTCGAGCCGTGCCTCGAAGGCCTGCTCGGTCTCCTTCGAAAGATCGGCGGCATCATAATAAAGAACGTCGATATCGGCCGGCGGGCGGGGCGGGCTGATGCCGTGCAGGTGATCCCACACGCGATTGCGCACGAAACCTGCGGCGATGCACCAGTCGGGCAGGGCGAGGCTGCGGACGGCACGAAGCTGTTTCATGCCCACAGGGTCTTGGGCGATGATGTCGGCGATGAGGGACATGCCCTCAGTCTATCCGCGGTGCCAGGGGATATGCCGAGCTTTCGGTTCGAATTGCGTTGCGAGGCCCAGGGAGGCGTGCGCGTCGCCGGCATCGACGAAGCCGGCCGCGGACCCTTGGCCGGGCCGGTGGTCGCGGCGGTGGCGGTGATCGACCGCACGGCGGCCAAGCGCAAGCTGCTGAAGCTGATCGACGATTCCAAGAAGCTGGCGCTCGAGAGCCGCGAGGAAGCCTACGAGGCGATGGTCGCCTCCGGCCTGGTGCAGTTCGCGGTGGCCGAGGCCACGGTCGAGGAGATCGACCGCATCAACATCCTGCAGGCGACGTTCCTGGCCATGCGCCGTGCGCTCGAAGCGCTCGCGCACCAACCTGACATCGTGCTGATCGACGGCAACCAGGTGCCTCCGCGGCTCGGCTGCAGGGCCGAGACGATCGTGGGCGGCGATGCGCATTCCTATTCGATCGCGGCGGCCTCGATCTTCGCCAAGGTGACGCGCGACCGCTACATGGCCAGGCTCGCCGAGACATTCCCGGGCTACGGCTGGGAAACCAATCGCGGCTACGGCAGCGAGGAGCATCTGCAAGCCCTCAAACAACTCGGGCCGACTCCCCATCACCGTATGAGCTTCTCGCCCCTCAGTCGGCTACTCTGAGGGCATGAAGCTCTACTACGCCGCGCATACCTGCGCGCTCGCGACCCATATCGTCCTTGAGGAAGTCGGCGCCGACTATTCGACGGTGCGCATCGACTTCGGCAAGGGCCAGCAGCGCTCGCCCGACTACCTGAAGGTCAATCCCAAGGGACGCGTGCCCGCGCTGGTCACCGACAGGGGCATCCTCACCGAGACGCCGGCGATGCTGGTGTTCGTGGCGCAGAGCTTCCCGAAGGCCAACCTCGCGCTGATCGACGACCCGTTTGCCTTCGCCGAGGTGCAGGCGTTCAATTCCTATCTCTGCTCGCATCTCCACGTCGCGCACGCGCACCGCATGCGCGGCTATCGCTGGGTCGATGCCGGCGACACGCACTCGATCGAGGCGATGCAGCGCAAGGTGCCTGAATCGGTCGGCGGCGCCTTCGAGTACATCGAGAAGCATGGGCTGAAAGGCCCGTGGGTGATGGGCGAGCGCTACACGATCTGCGACGCCTATCTCTTCACGCTCGCCCAATGGCTCGAGGCCGACGGCGCGGTGCCGTCGCGCATCCCGAAGGTGATCGACCACCGCCGCCGCATGTCGGAGCGCGCGACGGTCGCCAGGGCGATCGCCGAAGAGCTCGCCTAGGTCTGGTAGGTCGCGCCGATCGGGCGACTCGATCTTGTGGATAGAGTCCGTAAACAATTGAATCAATTGTAATTTCTTGACCCGGACTCGGTGGATGACTCATCTTCCACCGATGCCTGTGGATTATATTGCCAACGCTCTCGACCGCGTTCTCGTCGGTGACTGCATCGAACTCATGAACGGCCTGCCCGAAGGCTCGGTCGACATGGTGTTCGCGGATCCGCCCTATAACCTTCAGCTCGGTGGCGACCTGCTGCGCCCCGACAACAGCAAGGTCGACGCCGTCGACGACGAGTGGGACAAGTTCGAGGATTCCTCGGATCCACTCGAGACGAGCTTCGCGCTCTACGACAAGTTCACGCGCGCCTGGCTGAAGGCCGCGCGCCGCGTGCTGAAGCCCACCGGCACGCTCTGGGTGATCGGCAGCTATCACAACATCTTCCGCATCGGTACAGCGCTGCAGGACCAGGGCTACTGGCTGCTGAACGACATCGTGTGGCGCAAGTCCAACCCGATGCCGAACTTCCGCGGCAAGCGCTTCACCAACGCGCACGAGACGATGATCTGGGCGGCGCGCGACCGGCAGACGAAGAAGTACACCTTTAACTACGATTCGATGAAGGAGCTGAACGAGGGCGTGCAGATGCGTTCCGATTGGCTCCTGCCGCTGTGCACCGGCGGCGAACGGTTGAAGGGCGACGACGGCAAGAAGGCGCATCCGACGCAGAAGCCCGAGTCGCTGTTGTTCCGCTGCGTCATGGCCGCGTCCAATCCGGGCGACGTGATCCTCGATCCGTTCTTCGGCACCGGCACCACGGGCGCGGTGGCGCGCCGCCTCGGCCGCCGCTTCATCGGCCTCGAGCGCGACCAGACCTATGCCGCGATTGCGAGGAAGCGCATCGCGGAGATCACGCCGCTTGCCGCCGAAGACGTCACGCCCAAGCCCAGCAAGCGCGCCGAGCCGCGCATTCCGTTCGGCACCCTGATCGAGGCGGGGCTGCTGCGACCCGGCACGGTGCTGAGCGACCAGAGCGGCCGCCTGCATGCGAGGGTACGCGCCGACGGCACGCTGTCGTCGTCCAATTCGATGGGCGAGCATCGCGGCTCGATCCACCAGGTGGGTGCTGCGGTGCAGGGCGCCCCGGCCTGCAACGGCTGGACCTTCTGGCACTTCGAGCAGGGCGGCGCGCGGCGGCCGATCGACCAGCTCCGCCAGCAGGTCAGGTCGGGTCTCTAGCCGGTCTCCAAACGCGCAATAAAATTGCGCGGAGGGGGTGGTGAGATTCTGAGACGAATCGCCTTAAACCCTTGTGCCATCGACATCCAAGCCGTCTCAGGAGTGTGAGACTTTTGGCTAGTTCTTGACCGCGTGGGCGATCACCTTGCGCATGACTGTCGGCAGGGCTCGTTCGGTGAGCCGGTCGAGCGTCACCCAGTCGCTGCCGGGCGCCAGCTTGGCCAAGCGCGAGGTCGCGGCCATCGCATGCGCGATCGTGAGCTCCAAGTGGAAGTGCGTGAACGTGTGGCGCACGCCGCCCTCCAGCACCTTCCAGTTGGCCGGCACCGGCGCTTCCTTCAGCGCCTCGGCCACCACGAGCTTGCCCTCGCGCCACGCGCTCGACGGCACCTCGTCCATGCCGCCTAAAAGTCCCTTGGGCGCGCGCTTGCGCAGCAGCACCGCGCCTTCCTTGTTCGACAGCACGAAGGCCACACCGCGGCGCGTCGGCTTGTCGGTCTTGGGGGCGCGGCGCGGCAATTCCTCGGCGATGCCCTGCTTGCGGCCCGCACAGCCTGCCATCAGCGGACAGATCACGCAGCTTGGGCTGCGCGGCGTGCAGACGGTGGCGCCGAGATCCATCATCGCCTGTGCGTAGTCGCCGGCGCGCTTGCTCGGCACCAGAGCTGCGGCGCGCGCCTGGATCTCGGGCTTCACGTCGGGCAGCGGCGTCTTCAGCGCAAACAGCCGCGCGATCACCCGCTCGACATTGCCGTCGACGGCGGAGGCCGGATGATCGAAGGCGATCGCGCGGATCGCCGAGGCGGTGTAGGGGCCGATGCCCGGCAGGGCGAGCAGCGCTGCCTCGTCCTCGGGGAATTGGCCGCCATGTTGCTCGACCACGGCCTTGGCGCCGGCATGCAGGTTACGTGCGCGTGCGTAGTAACCGAGGCCCGCCCAGGCCGAGAGCACGTCGTCGAGCGGCGCGGCCGCCAGCGCCTCGACCGTCGGCCAGCGCTTCACAAAGCGGTGAAAGTAGTCGCCCACCGTGGCCACCGTGGTCTGCTGCAGCATGATCTCGGAAAGCCAGACGCGATAAGGCTCGGTGCGCTCTCCGGCAGGGGCGCGCCAGGGCATCACGCGACGATGCCGGTCGTACCAGGCGAGCAGACTCTGTGCGTGTTTGGCGGCGGGGGTCATGGTCATGTAAGGAGCGCTGCCGTAGCATAAGGAACGGAGTTTGAAAGGGTCGCAATGCGGGAAAACAGCCGTCAAAGCGGCTTCCGCGCGCTGGGCGGTCTGGCCCAGGCCGTGACGTCGGGGCTGGCTCGCAAGGGCGCCGGTGGCGGCCGCATGGCCTCGATCGCGCGGCTGCGTCTCGATTGGGCCGCGATCGTCGGCACCGATCTCGCCCGCCGCACGGAGCCCGAGGCGTTGCTCGCGGGCCGTGGCGGCAAGTCAGGCGCCAAGCTGCTGCGGTTGCGCGTGGCGGGCGCGTCGGCGCTCGAGGTCCAGCACATGAGCAGCCAGATCGTGGAGCGGGTGAACGGCTATTTCGGCCATCGCCAGATCGACGATATCCGCCTGGTCCAGGGTGCGATCGAGCGTGCGGCCGCGCCCAAGGTCATTCCCAAGCCAGCGCCCGAACTCGTGGCGCGCATGGATGCTAAAGCCGCCGACGTGAAGGACCCGGAGCTGCGCGCGGCGCTGGCGCGGCTCGGCGCCCGGATCGCGACGCGCAATCCGACCGGCCGGCGCGGCGTGCTGCTGGGCGTTCTGGGCGCGGCATTCGCGCCCAGGGCGTTGCGCGCGCAGTCGGAGGGGCCGGAGAAGTACCTTGCCGTCGTCGAGGGCGACCACGTGCTGGGCGACGCCGGCGCACCCAACATCATCATCGACTATTTCTCGCTCACCTGTCCGCACTGCGCCAACTTCAACGCCGCGGTGATGCCCGTGGTGCGCAAGGAATGGATCGACACGGGCAAGGCGAAGCTGGTGATGCGGCATTTCCCGTCGGACGGCATCGCCACCCATGCCTCGCTGTTCGCCGAATGCGCGGGTCCCGCGAAGTTCTACGACACGATCGATGCGCTGTTCCGGGCCCAGATAGACTGGCTGACCGCCTCCGATCCCGATGCCGAGATGATCAAGGTGCTGAACCAGCTGGGAATCGGCGCGCCGGCGGCGAACGCCTGCCTGGCCGACGACCGGCTTTTGAACAAAATCGTCGCCGATGTGCAGTCCGGGCAGGCGCTGCGGGTCAATTCGACCCCCAGCCTGTTCATCAACGAGCAGTTCTACGGCATGCCGGGGGACGGCGCGGTGGGCATTTCTGCGATTCTACGCCAGGTGGGGCGGTAAATCGTTCGGGACCAGGGGAAATGGGTCCGAACTTGTTTGACTCCCCACAGGCTCAATTCCCAAGATGTAGTGGAGAGGAAGTTGGTTATGCGGAATATCTTGATTGTCGCCGGCGGCGCCGTGGCGGTGGTCGCGATTGCGGCTGCGGTCTATTTCGGCACGCGTCCGACCGTGCCCGGGGCTGCCCCCGTGGCCGTGGCGGCGGCTGCGTCGTCCGACGCCAAGTCGCTGCTCAAGGTGCAGCCGGGCGACCATGTGATGGGCGATGCCAACGCGCCGATCACCATGATCGAGTACGCCTCGCTGACCTGCCCGCACTGCGCGCACTTCAACACCACGGTGCTGCCCGACATCGAGAAGAAGTGGGTAGCGACCGGCAAGGTGAAGCTGATCTACCGCGACTTCCCGCTCGACCAGATCGCCACCAAGGCCGCCCAGCTCGCCGAGTGCGCGGGCAACGACAAGTATTATGCCGTGCTCGACATGATCTTCCGCGGCCAGGGCAACTGGGCCGTGGCCCAGGACCCGATCGCGGAGCTGTCGAAGTCGCTGCGCATCGCCGGCATGGGTGACAATGAAGTGAAGGCTTGCCTCGCCAACGATGCGGTGGCGACCGGCGTGATCAACGACTATCGCGGCGGCGAGACACTGGGCGTCAACTCGACGCCGACGATCTTCGTCAACGGCGAGCAGTTCAAAGGCGCGCGCTCCCTCGAGGAGTTCGATGACCTGTTCGCCAAGCTGTCCAAGTAAACGACAAGCGTAAATAATCAAACAAGCGTGGGGTAAATGGTGCAGTTCGACAAACTCCGGCTCTCCGGTTTCAAGTCCTTCGTCGATCCGACGGAACTCGCCATTGAGTCCGGCATGACCGGCATCGTCGGTCCCAACGGCTGCGGCAAGTCGAACCTGGTCGAGGCGCTGAAGTGGGTGATGGGCGAGACCTCGGCCAAGCAGATGCGCGGCTCGGAGATGGAGGACGTGATCTTCGCCGGCGCCGGCACCAGGCCCGCGCGCAATATCGCCGAAGTCATGCTGACGCTCGACAACAAGACGCGCACGGCGCCCGCGATGGTGAACGACACCGACCAGCTCGACGTCGTGCGCCGCATCGAGCGCGGCCACGGCTCGGCCTATTCGGTCAACGGCAAGGAAATCCGCGCGCGCGACGTGCAGACGCTGTTTGCCGACGCCGCGACCGGCTCGCGCTCGACCGCGCTGGTCAGCCAGGGCCGCGTCGGCACCTTGATCAACGCCAAGCCCGCCGACCGCCGCTCGATCATCGACGAGGCGGCCGGCATCACCGGTCTCTATGCCCGCCGTCACGAGGCCGAGCTGCGCCTGCGCGCGGCCGAGCAGAACCTTGCGCGCGTCCAGGACGTGCTGGTAGCCCTCGAGGAGCAGCACAAGGGCTTGAAGCGGCAGGCGCGCCAGGCGAGCCGCTATCGCAACCTCTCCGACCATATCCGCCGCGCCGAAGCCACGGTGCTGGCCCTCAAGCTCGCCCATGCCGAGAAGGAACTGGCGGAGTCGGGTGAGCGCCTGAAGGAAGCCGAAGCGCAGGTCGCCGACCTGACGCGTCTCGTGGGCCTCGCCACCACCGCGCAGGCTGAAGCCTCGACGGCGCTGCCGCCGCTGCGCAACGACGAAGCTGCCGCCGCTGCAGCGCTGCAGCGCCTGCGCTCGGCGCACGATGCGCTGACGGCCGAAGCCGAGAGGGTCGCCGCCGCCCAGCAGGATGCCGAGACGCGCCTTCAGCAGACCCAGTCCGATCTCGCCAGGGAACAGGGCCGCAAGAGCGACGCCGACGCAGCGATCGCCGATCTGGACACCCAGCGCGCTGCGCTCGAGCAGGCCCGCGTCGGCGAGGACGAGCGCGCGGCGTCGGCCCAGCAAGCGCGCGACGAAGCGCAGGAAGCGACCGTCACGGCTGAGGCCGAGCACGATCGCCTGACCCGCCAGATCGCCGACGACGAAGCGCTGCGCAACAGCGTGAGCCGCGAGATCGCCGAGCTGCAGGATCGCCTGCGCCGTCTGACGGTGCGTCGCGAGGAGCTGGCCAACACGCAGCGCCAGATCGAGAGCGAGATGGCGAGCCTGCCGGCGCTGCCGGAGGTCGAGGCCGCCCTCGAAGCCGCCCGCGCAGCCCTCGAGGAAGCGCGCCGCCAGGGCGAGCAGACGATCGAGGCCGCGCGCGAGGCCGAGCGCTACGAGTCCGACGCCGCCCGCCAGGCCGTCGCCAAGGCCGAGGCCGAGCGCATCGACATGGAGCGCGCCCGCGCCGCCGAACGCCAGGCTGCCGAGGCGAGCCACGCCGCCGCGGCCGAGACCCTGCAGAAGACCAACGCCAAGCTCACCAAGCTGCGCGCCGAAGAAGGCGGCGTCGCCGCTGCCCTGAAGTCCGCCGCCGACTCGCTGTGGCCGCCGCTGCTCGATGCACTGACTGTCGCGCCGGGCTTCGAGAAGGCGCTGGGTGCCGCTTTCGGCGAGGACCTCGAAGCCTCGTCCGACCGCGGCGCGCCGTCCCATTGGCTGCCGCTCGGCGCCATGGCCGAAGCGCCGGCGCTGCCGGAAGGCGCCACGCCGCTGTCGATGCACGTGCAGAGCCTGCCCGAGCTCGAGCGCCGCCTGGCCTTCATCGGCATCGTGGCCGACGATGCAACGGGTGCGGCGCTGCAGCCCAGCCTCAAGGCCGGCCAGCAGCTGGTCACCGCCGAGGGCGCTGTGTGGCGCTGGGACGGCTACACGGTGCGCGCCGGCGCGCACCGTGTAGCCGTCCCAGCGCCACACAGCGCCCTCGGCGGTGACCAGCTGCTGGCCGGCCTTGAGGCTGGGCTGCAGCGCCGCACCCGTTGCATCGTCGGCCACGATGCCGATGAAGGCCAGGCGGCGCTCGAGCTCGGGCAGGCTCTGCACGTGCATCGACAGCGGCGTGGCGCCTTCCGGCAGCGCCGGCGCTTCGGCCATGGCGCCGAGCGGCAGCCAATGGGACGGCGCGCCGCGGTCGGACGAGGCTTCGAGGTCCTCGCCGAAAGCGGCACCCAGCGCCTTCTCGAAGCCCGGCGCGACAGTCAGTGCATCGAGCAGCGGCGGCCACAGCGAGTCGGCGGCGGACTTCAGGGCAGCGGCGACGCCGCCTTCTTCGGCGCGCAGCTTGGTGAGCTTGGCGTTGGTCTTCTGCAGGGTCTCGGCCGCGGCGGCGTGGCTCGCCTCGGCAGCCTGGCGTTCGGCGGCGCGGGCGCGCTCCATGTCGATGCGCTCGGCCTCGGCCTTGGCGACGGCCTGGCGGGCGGCGTCGGACTCGTAGCGCTCGGCCTCGCGCGCGGCCTCGATCGTCTGCTCGCCCTGGCGGCGCGCTTCCTCGAGGGCTGCGCGGGCGGCTTCGAGGGCGGCCTCGACCTCCGGCAGCGCCGGCAGGCTCGCCATCTCGCTCTCGATCTGGCGCTGCGTGTTGGCCAGCTCCTCGCGACGCACCGTCAGACGGCGCAGGCGATCCTGCAGCTCGGCGATCTCGCGGCTCACGCTGTTGCGCAGCGCTTCGTCGTCGGCGATCTGGCGGGTCAGGCGATCGTGCTCGGCCTCAGCCGTGACGGTCGCTTCCTGCGCTTCGTCGCGCGCTTGCTGGGCCGACGCCGCGCGCTCGTCCTCGCCGACGCGGGCCTGCTCGAGCGCAGCGCGCTGGGTGTCCAGATCGGCGATCGCTGCGTCGGCGTCGCTCTTGCGGCCCTGTTCCCTGGCGAGATCGGACTGGGTCTGCTGAAGGCGCGTCTCGGCATCCTGCTGGGCGGCGGCGACCCTCTCGGCTTCGGCCGTCAGCGCATCGTGCGCCGAGCGCAGGCGCTGCAGCGCTGCAGCGGCGGCAGCTTCGTCGTTGCGCAGCGGCGGCAGCGCCGTCGAGGCTTCAGCCTGCGCGGTGGTGGCGAGGCCCACGAGACGCGTCAGGTCGGCGACCTGCGCTTCGGCTTCCTTCAGGCGCTCACCCGACTCCGCCAGTTCCTTCTCGGCATGGGCGAGCTTGAGGGCCAGCACCGTGGCTTCGGCGCGGCGGATATGGTCGGAGAGGTTGCGATAGCGGCTCGCCTGGCGCGCCTGCCGCTTCAAGCCCTTGTGCTGCTCCTCGAGGGCTACCAGCACGTCCTGGACGCGCGCAAGGTTCTGCTCGGCCGCGCGCAGGCGCAGCTCGGCCTCGTGACGGCGGGCATAGAGACCGGTGATGCCGGCCGCCTCGTCGATGATCGAGCGGCGGTCGGCGGGCTTGGCGTTGATCAAGGTGCCGACGCGGCCCTGGCTGACCAGCGCGGTCGAGCGCGAGCCGGTCGCGGCGTCGGCAAACAGCGTCTGCACGTCGCGCGCGCGGATTTCCTTGCCGTTGACCGAATAGGCCGAGCCGTGGCCGCGCTCGATGCGGCGCACGACGTCGAGCTGGTCGGTGTCGTTCACCATCGCGGGCGCCGTGCGCGTCTTGTTGTCGAGCGTCAGCATGACTTCGGCGATATTGCGCGCGGGCCTGGTGCCGGCGCCGGCGAAGATCACGTCCTCCATCTCCGAGCCGCGCATCTGCTTGGCCGAGGTCTCGCCCATCACCCACTTCAGCGCCTCGACCAGGTTCGACTTGCCGCAGCCGTTGGGACCGACGATGCCGGTCATGCCGGACTCAATGGCGAGTTCCGTCGGATCGACGAAGGACTTGAAACCGGAGAGCCGGAGTTTGTCGAACTGCACCATTTACCCCACGCTTGTTTGATTATTTACGCTTGTCGTTTACTTGGACAGCTTGGCGAACAGGTCATCGAACTCCTCGAGGGAGCGCGCGCCTTTGAACTGCTCGCCGTTGACGAAGATCGTCGGCGTCGAGTTGACGCCCAGTGTCTCGCCGCCGCGATAGTCGTTGATCACGCCGGTCGCCACCGCATCGTTGGCGAGGCAAGCCTTCACTTCATTGTCACCCATGCCGGCGATGCGCAGCGACTTCGACAGCTCCGCGATCGGGTCCTGGGCCACGGCCCAGTTGCCCTGGCCGCGGAAGATCATGTCGAGCACGGCATAATACTTGTCGTTGCCCGCGCACTCGGCGAGCTGGGCGGCCTTGGTGGCGATCTGGTCGAGCGGGAAGTCGCGGTAGATCAGCTTCACCTTGCCGGTCGCTACCCACTTCTTCTCGATGTCGGGCAGCACCGTGGTGTTGAAGTGCGCGCAGTGCGGGCAGGTCAGCGAGGCGTACTCGATCATGGTGATCGGCGCGTTGGCATCGCCCATCACATGGTCGCCCGGCTGCACCTTGAGCAGCGACTTGGCGTCGGACGACGCAGCCGCCGCCACGGCCACGGGGGCAGCCCCGGGCACGGTCGGACGCGTGCCGAAATAGACCGCAGCCGCAATCGCGACCACCGCCACGGCGCCGCCGGCGACAATCAAGATATTCCGCATAACCAACTTCCTCTCCACTACATCTTGGGAATTGAGCCTGTGGGGAGTCAAACAAGTTCGGACCCATTTCCCCTGGTCCCGAACGATTTACCGCCCCACCTGGCGTAGAATCGCAGAAATGCCCACCGCGCCGTCCCCCGGCATGCCGTAGAACTGCTCGTTGATGAACAGGCTGGGGGTCGAATTGACCCGCAGCGCCTGCCCGGACTGCACATCGGCGACGATTTTGTTCAAAAGCCGGTCGTCGGCCAGGCAGGCGTTCGCCGCCGGCGCGCCGATTCCCAGCTGGTTCAGCACCTTGATCATCTCGGCATCGGGATCGGAGGCGGTCAGCCAGTCTATCTGGGCCCGGAACAGCGCATCGATCGTGTCGTAGAACTTCGCGGGACCCGCGCATTCGGCGAACAGCGAGGCATGGGTGGCGATGCCGTCCGACGGGAAATGCCGCATCACCAGCTTCGCCTTGCCCGTGTCGATCCATTCCTTGCGCACCACGGGCATCACCGCGGCGTTGAAGTTGGCGCAGTGCGGACAGGTGAGCGAGAAATAGTCGATGATGATGTTGGGTGCGCCGGCGTCGCCCAGCACGTGGTCGCCCTCGACGACGGCAAGGTACTTCTCCGGCCCCTCCGACTGCGCGCGCAACGCCCTGGGCGCGAATGCCGCGCCCAGAACGCCCAGCAGCACGCCGCGCCGGCCGGTCGGATTGCGCGTCGCGATCCGGGCGCCGAGCCGCGCCAGCGCCGCGCGCAGCTCCGGGTCCTTCACGTCGGCGGCTTTAGCATCCATGCGCGCCACGAGTTCGGGCGCTGGCTTGGGAATGACCTTGGGCGCGGCCGCACGCTCGATCGCACCCTGGACCAGGCGGATATCGTCGATCTGGCGATGGCCGAAATAGCCGTTCACCCGCTCCACGATCTGGCTGCTCATGTGCTGGACCTCGAGCGCCGACGCGCCCGCCACGCGCAACCGCAGCAGCTTGGCGCCTGACTTGCCGCCACGGCCCGCGAGCAACGCCTCGGGCTCCGTGCGGCGGGCGAGATCGGTGCCGACGATCGCGGCCCAATCGAGACGCAGCCGCGCGATCGAGGCCATGCGGCCGCCACCGGCGCCCTTGCGAGCCAGCCCCGACGTCACGGCCTGGGCCAGACCGCCCAGCGCGCGGAAGCCGCTTTGACGGCTGTTTTCCCGCATTGCGACCCTTTCAAACTCCGTTCCTTATGCTACGGCAGCGCTCCTTACATGACCATGACCCCCGCCGCCAAACACGCACAGAGTCTGCTCGCCTGGTACGACCGGCATCGTCGCGTGATGCCCTGGCGCGCCCCTGCCGGAGAGCGCACCGAGCCTTATCGCGTCTGGCTTTCCGAGATCATGCTGCAGCAGACCACGGTGGCCACGGTGGGCGACTACTTTCACCGCTTTGTGAAGCGCTGGCCGACGGTCGAGGCGCTGGCGGCCGCGCCGCTCGACGACGTGCTCTCGGCCTGGGCGGGCCTCGGTTACTACGCACGCGCACGTAACCTGCATGCCGGCGCCAAGGCCGTGGTCGAGCAACATGGCGGCCAATTCCCCGAGGACGAGGCAGCGCTGCTCGCCCTGCCGGGCATCGGCCCCTACACCGCCTCGGCGATCCGCGCGATCGCCTTCGATCATCCGGCCTCCGCCGTCGACGGCAATGTCGAGCGGGTGATCGCGCGGCTGTTTGCGCTGAAGACGCCGCTGCCCGACGTGAAGCCCGAGATCCAGGCGCGCGCCGCAGCTCTGGTGCCGAGCAAGCGCGCCGGCGACTACGCACAGGCGATGATGGATCTCGGCGCCACCGTCTGCACGCCGCGCAGCCCAAGCTGCGTGATCTGTCCGCTGATGGCAGGCTGTGCGGGCCGCAAGCAGGGCATCGCCGAGGAATTGCCGCGCCGCGCCCCCAAGACCGACAAGCCGACGCGCCGCGGTGTGGCCTTCGTGCTGTCGAACAAGGAAGGCGCGGTGCTGCTGCGCAAGCGCGCGCCCAAGGGACTTTTAGGCGGCATGGACGAGGTGCCGTCGAGCGCGTGGCGCGAGGGCAAGCTCGTGGTGGCCGAGGCGCTGAAGGAAGCGCCGGTGCCGGCCAACTGGAAGGTGCTGGAGGGCGGCGTGCGCCACACGTTCACGCACTTCCACTTGGAGCTCACGATCGCGCATGCGATGGCCGCGACCTCGCGCTTGGCCAAGCTGGCGCCCGGCAGCGACTGGGTGACGCTCGACCGGCTCACCGAACGAGCCCTGCCGACAGTCATGCGCAAGGTGATCGCCCACGCGGTCAAGAACTAGCCAAAAGTCTCACACTCCTGAGACGGCTTGGATGTCGATGGCACAAGGGTTTAAGGCGATTCGTCTCAGAATCTCACCACCCCCTCCGCGCAATTTTATTGCGCGTTTGGAGACCGGCTAGAGACCCGACCTGACCTGCTGGCGGAGCTGGTCGATCGGCCGCCGCGCGCCGCCCTGCTCGAAGTGCCAGAAGGTCCAGCCGTTGCAGGCCGGGGCGCCCTGCACCGCAGCACCCACCTGGTGGATCGAGCCGCGATGCTCGCCCATCGAATTGGACGACGACAGCGTGCCGTCGGCGCGTACCCTCGCATGCAGGCGGCCGCTCTGGTCGCTCAGCACCGTGCCGGGTCGCAGCAGCCCCGCCTCGATCAGGGTGCCGAACGGAATGCGCGGCTCGGCGCGCTTGCTGGGCTTGGGCGTGACGTCTTCGGCGGCAAGCGGCGTGATCTCCGCGATGCGCTTCCTCGCAATCGCGGCATAGGTCTGGTCGCGCTCGAGGCCGATGAAGCGGCGGCCGAGGCGGCGCGCCACCGCGCCCGTGGTGCCGGTGCCGAAGAACGGATCGAGGATCACGTCGCCCGGATTGGACGCGGCCATGACGCAGCGGAACAACAGCGACTCGGGCTTCTGCGTCGGATGCGCCTTCTTGCCGTCGTCGCCCTTCAACCGTTCGCCGCCGGTGCACAGCGGCAGGAGCCAATCGGAACGCATCTGCACGCCCTCGTTCAGCTCCTTCATCGAATCGTAGTTAAAGGTGTACTTCTTCGTCTGCCGGTCGCGCGCCGCCCAGATCATCGTCTCGTGCGCGTTGGTGAAGCGCTTGCCGCGGAAGTTCGGCATCGGGTTGGACTTGCGCCACACGATGTCGTTCAGCAGCCAGTAGCCCTGGTCCTGCAGCGCTGTACCGATGCGGAAGATGTTGTGATAGCTGCCGATCACCCAGAGCGTGCCGGTGGGCTTCAGCACGCGGCGCGCGGCCTTCAGCCAGGCGCGCGTGAACTTGTCGTAGAGCGCGAAGCTCGTCTCGAGTGGATCCGAGGAATCCTCGAACTTGTCCCACTCGTCGTCGACGGCGTCGACCTTGCTGTTGTCGGGGCGCAGCAGGTCGCCACCGAGCTGAAGGTTATAGGGCGGATCCGCGAACACCATGTCGACCGAGCCTTCGGGCAGGCCGTTCATGAGTTCGATGCAGTCACCGACGAGAACGCGGTCGAGAGCGTTGGCAATATAATCCACAGGCATCGGTGGAAGATGAGTCATCCACCGAGTCCGGGTCAAGAAATTACAATTGATTCAATTGTTTACGGACTCTATCCACAAGATCGAGTCGCCCGATCGGCGCGACCTACCAGACCTAGGCGAGCTCTTCGGCGATCGCCCTGGCGACCGTCGCGCGCTCCGACATGCGGCGGCGGTGGTCGATCACCTTCGGGATGCGCGACGGCACCGCGCCGTCGGCCTCGAGCCATTGGGCGAGCGTGAAGAGATAGGCGTCGCAGATCGTGTAGCGCTCGCCCATCACCCACGGGCCTTTCAGCCCATGCTTCTCGATGTACTCGAAGGCGCCGCCGACCGATTCAGGCACCTTGCGCTGCATCGCCTCGATCGAGTGCGTGTCGCCGGCATCGACCCAGCGATAGCCGCGCATGCGGTGCGCGTGCGCGACGTGGAGATGCGAGCAGAGATAGGAATTGAACGCCTGCACCTCGGCGAAGGCAAACGGGTCGTCGATCAGCGCGAGGTTGGCCTTCGGGAAGCTCTGCGCCACGAACACCAGCATCGCCGGCGTCTCGGTGAGGATGCCCCTGTCGGTGACCAGCGCGGGCACGCGTCCCTTGGGATTGACCTTCAGGTAGTCGGGCGAGCGCTGCTGGCCCTTGCCGAAGTCGATGCGCACCGTCGAATAGTCGGCGCCGACTTCCTCAAGGACGATATGGGTCGCGAGCGCGCAGGTATGCGCGGCGTAGTAGAGCTTCATGCCCTCAGAGTAGCCGACTGAGGGGCGAGAAGCTCATACGGTGATGGGGAGTCGGCCCGAGTTGTTTGAGGGCTTGCAGATGCTCCTCGCTGCCGTAGCCGCGATTGGTTTCCCAGCCGTAGCCCGGGAATGTCTCGGCGAGCCTGGCCATGTAGCGGTCGCGCGTCACCTTGGCGAAGATCGAGGCCGCCGCGATCGAATAGGAATGCGCATCGCCGCCCACGATCGTCTCGGCCCTGCAGCCGAGCCGCGGAGGCACCTGGTTGCCGTCGATCAGCACGATGTCAGGTTGGTGCGCGAGCGCTTCGAGCGCACGGCGCATGGCCAGGAACGTCGCCTGCAGGATGTTGATGCGGTCGATCTCCTCGACCGTGGCCTCGGCCACCGCGAACTGCACCAGGCCGGAGGCGACCATCGCCTCGTAGGCTTCCTCGCGGCTCTCGAGCGCCAGCTTCTTGGAATCGTCGATCAGCTTCAGCAGCTTGCGCTTGGCCGCCGTGCGGTCGATCACCGCCACCGCCGCGACCACCGGCCCGGCCAAGGGTCCGCGGCCGGCTTCGTCGATGCCGGCGACGCGCACGCCTCCCTGGGCCTCGCAACGCAATTCGAACCGAAAGCTCGGCATATCCCCTGGCACCGCGGATAGACTGAGGGCATGTCCCTCATCGCCGACATCATCGCCCAAGACCCTGTGGGCATGAAACAGCTTCGTGCCGTCCGCAGCCTCGCCCTGCCCGACTGGTGCATCGCCGCAGGTTTCGTGCGCAATCGCGTGTGGGATCACCTGCACGGCATCAGCCCGCCCCGCCCGCCGGCCGATATCGACGTTCTTTATTATGATGCCGCCGATCTTTCGAAGGAGACCGAGCAGGCCTTCGAGGCACGGCTCGACGCCCTGCTGCCCGCGCCGTGGCAGGTCCGCAACCAGGCGCGCATGCATGTCTGGAAGGGCCTGCCGCAGCACAAGAGCAGCAGTGATTCGATGATCTACTGGCTGGAGACGGTCACGGCCGTCGGTGTACGGCTGGAGGCTGACGACTCTTTGACCGTCATCGCCCCGCTCGCCACCGACGATCTGCTGGGCCTCCGTTGCCGACCCACCGCCTTCGGCCGCACCAAACTCGACGAGTACAATGCCCGCATCGCCAGCAAGCATTGGCGCGAGCTTTGGCCAAAGGTGCTATTTCTGGATTGAAACCCTCGTCTCGACCGAGGGCCGAAGGCCCGAGCGGAGAGACCTTCGTGCAACCGCAAGCCCTTCGGCTATAACACTTCGTTGGAAAGATCGAGCCGCTCAGGGTTCACGGCATCGATCAAAGCAATCTTCTTCTCACGTCGCCATTTCTTGAGCTGCTTCTCGCGCGCGATCGCATCAGGTGCGGTCTCGTGCGATTCGATGAAGACCAGTCGGCTGATATTGTATCGCGCGGTGTGGATGGACATACCTAACCGATGTTCTTCCAATCGCCGGCCCAAATCGGTCGTCACTCCAATGTACAGGGCGCGACCGTTCGGACTGGCAAGCATGTAGACGACGGGTTGGCGCATCACCGTCGTCCCGACCGGAGCGAAGCGAAGTGGAGGGATCTCGCTTCAACAACAAGCCGCAAATTGTGGAGAGAAGGTCTCTCCGCTGCGCCTCGCTTCGCTCGGCTCCGGTCGAGACGACGGAAACGGTACATCATAGCAACTTCATCTGCCGCGCGTCGCGTTTGGTGTCGACCAGCGCGGTGCGCGCGGACTCAGGTACCGCGAAGCGTAGCGTGTCGAGGCGGTAGCGGATTCGGTTGAGGCCGAGTCGCTTCACGGCGGCTGAGAAGCGCGCGGCCATCAGCTGGGCAATCGGGCCCTCGCCCTTCATGCGCTTGCCGAACTCGGCCTGGTAGAGCGCGCCACCGCGCATCTGGCGGACCAGCGACAGCACGCGCTCGGCGCGGTCGGGCCGGTTGGCGCGCAGCCATTCCTCGAACAGCTCCTTGATCTCGAGCGGCAGGCGCAAAACGGTGAAGCCCGCGCGCGTGGCGCCGGCGTTGGTCGCGGCCTCGAGGATCGCTTCCATCTCGTGATCGTTCAGGCCCGGGATCATCGGCGCGGTCATCACGCCCACCGGTACGCCGGCATCGGCCAGTGCCTTGATCGCGTCGAGCCTGCGATGCGGCGCCGAGGCGCGCGGCTCCATGGTGCGCGCGAGGTCCTTGTCGAGCGTCGTGATCGACAGGAAGATCTCCGAGAGGTTGCGCTTGGCCATGTCGGCCAGGATGTCGATGTCGCGCGTCACCATGTGGTTCTTGGTGACGATGCCCACTGGATTGTTGAAGTCGCTCAGCACCTTCAGGATCGAACGCGTGATCTTGAGATCGCGTTCGACCGGCTGGTAGGGATCGGTGTTGGTGCCCATCGCCACCACGTCGCAGCGGTATTTCGGCGAGGCGAGCTCGCCTTCGAGCAGCTTCGCGGCGTCCGGCTTGAACAGGATGCGCGTCTCGAAGTCGAGCCCGGGCGAGAGGCCGAGATAGGCGTGCGTCGGCCGCGCGAAGCAGTAGATGCAGCCGTGCTCGCAGCCGCGATAGGGATTGATCGAGCGGTCGAACGGCACGTCGGGCGAGGTGTTGCGCGCGAGGATGGTGCGCGTGGCGTCCTTGGTCAGGATGGTGCGCAAGGGCGGCAGCTCGTCCTCGATGTCCCAGCCGTCGGTCGTGCGGATCTTCTTGTCGTCGTCGTAGCGGCTCGACGCGTTCGACAAGGCGCCCCGGCCGTTGCGTTGCGGCTCGGGGATCGCATCGTCGGGATAGAGCGGTTCGGCCGGGTTTTTCATGATGTGGCGACTATGGAACAAATCAAGAACGAGTCAAGCCACTGCCCCTAGTGGTACATAAGCAGCATGACCACCGTCACCTTGCGTGCCGCCACCCCGGACGACCGCCCCTTCATCGACAGTCTCTCGCCGCGCCTCTCCAGCGTACCGCGCCCGGCCTGGCACGACGTGGCCGCGATGGAGGGCTTCCAGGACCGGCACATGGCCGCATCCTTCGCGCCGATCGACGGTGCGTCGACGTTGATCGCCTGCGACGAGGACGGAAAACGCCTGGGCTACATCCACCTGCGGCCCGGCAAGGACGGCGTCACCGAGGAGCCCTGCGGCTACATCTCCCTGCTCGCCACCACGAAAGAAGCCGAAGGCTCGGGTGTCGCCACGCGTTTGATGACTGCAGCGGAGGACTGGGCGCGCGGTCGCGGCTATCGCCTGCTCAGCCTCGACGTGTTCGCCGACAACCGCCGCGCCGTCGACTTCTATCGCCGCGGCGGCTTCAAGACCGAGACGCGACGCATGGTGAAGCCGCTATAGCCACTCGGCGCGAATCGCGCGAATGACGTCGCGGTCGAAACAATGATCGATGCGGGAATCGATGTGCTGCTTCATACGCGGCTCGAGGCCCGAGTCGCTCCATTGGCCGGCATTCGACGGATCGCGCGGCGCTCGCGTCTCGACTCGCCAGCGCGCCATGAACAACGTCGTGCGCAGCCAGGTGAGCCGGCGCATCGGCACGAGCCACGGCGCCAGCCCCTCGGCGGCCTTGCGGCTGAGCTGCGCGAGATAGACGTCGTAGAAGCCCTGCACCTCCGCGCGACCGAGCAGCTTGCCGACATCGGGATGCCACAGCGTAGAGGTCGGCAGGGTCGCATGCGCAAGGTCGATCGCGGGCGAGCCGACATGCACCTTCTCGAGGTCGACGAACCAGGCGGTGCCCTTGTCGTCGACGATGAAGTTGCCGGGATGCGTGTCGGCCAGCGCCACGGTCAGCGGCTGCGGACGCTCCGCGAGTTCAGGCGCCATGGCTCGCATGAGATCGAGTTCCTGCGCGATCTCGGCGCGCGAATTTGGATCGGGCACGGCCTTGTCGAGGAACCGCGTCGCATTCAGCTCGACGGCCGCCAGCGTTTCGAGGAAGGGGTTCGTCTGGCGCGGAATCGACGATGTCGCCGGCGGCAACGGCAGGGCGTGAATGCGGGCGAGGCTTTCGGCCATCGTGTCCAACTCGTCCGGCAGACGCGGCGCGTGTCCCTCGATGAAGTCGACGATTAGTGCGCCGCCCGGCAGGCCGGCCTGTGGTTCGACGACATCGTGGAGGCGCGGCGTGCAACCGGCCGGCTCGAGATAGCGAAATGCCTCGGCTTGGACATGGAGACGCGCGGCAGCCGTCGGATCGTCTTGGTAGGCATAGGCCACGCGTGCAAGACGTCCGTCGGCGAGGCGCACATGGCCATGCGCCGTGCCGGTCGCCGGCAGTGTCTCGCCGTTCTTTATGTCGGCGAGCGTGGTCCTAGCCACTGCGCGGCATCTTGCCTTCGTTGAGGCGCGGCATCAGTTCGGCGAAGTTGCAGGGGCGGAAGCGGATGTCGAGCTGCTGGCGCAGGATGTCGTCCCAGCCGTCCTTGCAGGCCCCAGTCGACCCCGGTAGCGCGAAGATATAAGTCGCGTTGGCCACGCCCGCCGTCGCGCGGCTCTGCATGGTCGAGGTGCCGATCTTCTGGAAGCTGATCCAGCGGAAGGTCTCGCCGAAGCCCTCGATCTTCTTCTCGAACAGCCCCTCCATCGCCTCGGGCGTGACGTCGCGGCCGGTGACGCCGGTGCCGCCGGTCGAGATCACCACCTCGATCGCGGGATCGTCGATCCACTTCTTTACCTGGGCGCGGATCGTGGCCACGTCGTCGGTCACGATGGCGCGATCGGCCAGCACATGGCCGTCGCGGGCGATGCGCCCGACCAGGGTGTCGCCGGATATGTCGGTCTCCAGGGTCCGCGTGTCGGAAACCGTCAGCACGGCGATGTTCACCGGCTTGAAAGGCTTGGTTTCATCAATTTTGTTCATGCGAGCATCCTAGCGTTCCTCGCTTGTAGTGGCGAGGCGAAGCCCTTAGATCAAGGGCATGACCGACCAGAAAACTGACTGGAAACACGACGGCGTGCGGGTCATCCCCGCCGGCTCCCTCGACACCAACACGGCCCAGACCCCGGGCATGAACCGCGCGGCCGCGATCAACTTCGCCCGCGTCGGCGCCCAGAAGCTGTGGGCCGGCACCGTGACCATCCACGCCCATGCCAAGACGGGCGCGCATCACCACGGCCATCTGGAGAGCGTGATCTATGTCGTGAAGGGCAAGGCGCGCATGCGCTGGGGCGAGCAGCTCCAGTTCATCGCCGAGGCCGGCCCCGGCGACTTCATCTATGTGCCGCCGTACGTGCCGCACCAGGAGATCAACGCCTCGGACACCGAACCGCTCGAGTGCGTTCTCGTGCGTTCCGACAACGAGGCCGTGGCCATCAATCTCGATATCGCGCCCGCCGAAAAGGTCGAGGAAGTCTATTGGGTCGATCCGACCCACCCGCATCCCCACAAACATTAGGATCCGGGCGGCAACCGGACCGCGAGTCAATTGACTCGCGGCGACAGCAGGTCTTCGAGGCCGATGCGCCGGAACAGTTCCGCGCGAACACGATCGGCCACCGCGTTGACGATCTCGGCGCCGTCCTGCGACGGGTCGATGTGCACCCGGAACGGACGCTTGCCGAACGGCGCGTCGACGATTCTCACGATCGCCTTGGCGACCTCACCGGCATCGGAGTCGGCGGGTTCGAGCGAAGCGAGGCCCTTCAGTGACTGCTCGGGAAGACCGGCGTAGGGTCCCTTGTCGTAGGCCGCCGCGCGGTCCTTGTCGGCCGGCGCGCCGGAGCGGGCGAAGTGGTTGGTGCCCTTGGTGAAGGCACCCGGCACCACGATCGACGTCTCCACGCCCCAACGCGTCAGTTCACTGGCATAGGACACCGCCAGGGAGTCCATCGCCGCCTTTGCCGCGAAATAGGGCGACAGGTAGGGCGGCGTGCCGCCGCGGGCGCTGCTCGAGGACACCCAGACCATGAGGCCGCGGCCTTGCTTGCGCAGCTGCGGCAGCGCCGCCCGGTTTACCCGCTGGGTGCTCAGCACATTGACGTCGTAGAGCGCGGCGAACTGCTCGGGCGTGAAGGCTTCCGCCGGGCCGAACGACATGTGCCCGGCATTGTGCACGATGACGTCGAGCCGCCCCGCCTCGGCGATGACCGAGGCGATGCCGGCATCGACCGAAGCGGTGCTGGCAACGTCGAGCTCCACCGTGCGCAGATCGACCTTGTGCCGGGCGGCGTACCCGGCCGCCTTCGCGACCTCGGGAGCATTGCGGCCGGCAGTCTCGCGCATGCCGGCATAGACGGTGTGACCGGCGTCGGCGAGGGCGGTGGCCGTGAGGGCGCCGAAGCCGCTGGACGCTCCGGTGATGACGATGACTTGCTTCATGACACGTTCTCCAAAAAAATGAGCTGAGGTCAGATCATTCCGCCGTTGGCGCGCAGGACCTGGCCGTTGATCCAGGCTCCGTCCGGACCGGCAAGGAAGGCGACGGCGGCGGCGATGTCGGCGGGCGTGCCGAGCCGCTCCAGCGGACTTATCTTGGCTGTGCGGTCGATCAGCTCCTGCGACTTGCCCGCGAAGAAGAGATCGGTGGCTATCGGTCCAGGCGCTATGGCGTTGACCGTGATCGAACGGCCGCGCAGCTCCTTGGCGAGGATCGGCGTCATCGCCTCGACGGCGGCCTTGGTGGCTGAGTAGACGCCGTAGGTTTCCAGCTTGCGCGCGACCACGCTGCTCGAGAAGTTGACGATGCGGCCACCCTCGCGCAGCCGGCGGGCGCCCTCGCGCAGGACATTGAAGGTGCCCTTCAGATTGATCGCGATCTGGCCGTCGAACAGCGCGTCGTCGCTGTCGGCGAGCGAGGCCAGCTTCATGATGCCGGCATTGTTCACCAGCACGTCGACTCCGCCGAAGGCGGTCTCCGCCGCATCGAACATACGGACGACGGCCTGCGGATCGGCCACGTCGGCCTGGGCCGCCAGCGCGCGTCCGCCGGCGGCTTCGATCTTGCGCACCACGGACTCGGCGGCCTCACGGCTGCCGCTGTAGTTGATCACGAGAGTGAAGCCATCGTGTGCCAGCCGCTCGGCCACAGCCGCGCCGATCCCGCGGGAGGCGCCTGTGACGAGGGCTACTTTGCTGGTTGAGGTGTTCATGTCCGATCTCCTTTTGCTCCGGTGAGTGGTAGGTAGACCTTTCATCTATGCGGATAATCTGCTCAAATTCGGCAATATTATCCGGATAACGCGAACAATGGATCGATTCGACGCGATGCGGCTGTTCACGCGGGTGGTGGAGCGACGGAGCTTCACGCTCGCCGCCCAGGACACCGGCCTGCCCCGCTCCACCGTGACGGACGCGATCAAGCAACTCGAAGCGCGGTTGGGCGTGCGGCTCCTGCAGCGCACGACGCGACATGTCGGACCAACCCTCGATGGCGAAGCTTACTATCGCCGCTGCCTCGCTCTCATCGCGGAGATCGAGGATGCCGAAGGCGCATTCGCCGGCACCAGGCCCAAGGGACTGTTGCGGATCGAAGTGCAGGGCACCTTGGCGCGTCACTTCATTGTGCCGGGCTTGCCTGAGTTCTTTCGCGAGTATCCGGAGATCGAGCTGTCGATGAGCGAAGGCGAGCGATGGGTCGACCCGGTGCGCGAAGGTGTCGACTGCGTGCTCCGGTTCGGCAATCTCGCCGACAGCGACCTGGTCGCACGCCGTGTGGTGACCCTGGAGCGCCTGACCTGCGCGGCGCCGGACTATCTCAAGCGGTTCGGCCTGCCGTCCGGCATCGACGCTCTCGAAGGACACCGAATGATCGGACTACGCTCGCTCACCACCGGCAATCTGCGTCCCCTGGAGTTCGTCGTCGGGGAGACGTCGCGTCGCCTGACACTGCCGACCATCCTCTCGGTCACCGGTACCGAAAGCTACCTTGCAACGGCGCGCCTGGGTCTGGGCCTCGTGCAGGTGCCGCGCTTCCATGCGGAGGAAGACCTTCGGCAGGGCAGGCTCGTCGAGCTGTTGGTGGACCATCCGCCGCCCCCGGTTCCCGTCTCGTTGCTCTACCCGAGGAACCGTCAGCTCTCGCCGCGAGTCCGGGCGTTTCTCGATTGGGCCGGTCGAGCGTTCGCCCGCTAGTGCTGCAGGCCTTTTAGCAACGCCGGGAAGAATCGATCCGGCGCCTGGATGAAGGATGCGTGGCCGAGATCGGGAAACTCCACCAGCGTCGCCTTCGGAATGCGCTTCGCCGCTTGCTTGCCCAGCACATCATAGTGTCCGACCGTCGTCTGCACCTCGGGCGAGGCGAGCGCCTTGCCGATCGCCGTCGTGTCCTTGTCGCCGATCATCAGCAGCACCGGCATCGCGAGCTTGTCGAACTCGTAGAAGACCGGCTGCGTGAAGATCATGTCGTAGAGCAGCGCGGAGTTCCAGGCGACGATGTCCCGGCCCGCTCCGGCGGACAGGCCGGCATACATCTCGACCCACTTGTCGTACTCAGGCCGCCAGGTGCCGGCATAATAGGTCGACCGCTCATAGGCCCGGACCTTGTCGGCCGTGACCTGGCGCTCCTGCTGGTACAGCGCGTCGATGCCTTGCCACGGCACGCCCTTGGCCTTCCAGTCCTCGAGCCCGATCGGGCTCACCAGCACGAGCTGCTCGACCTCCGCCGGATGCATCAAGGCATAGCGGACCGAGAGCATGCCGCCCGTCGAATGCCCCATCAGCGTGATCTTCTCGACGCCGAGCGACTTCAGCAGTGCGCGCGTGTTCTCCGCGAGTTGCTGGAAGCTGTATTGATAGTGCGCGGGCTTGGTCGATTTGCAGAAGCCGACCTGATCGGGCGCGATCACGCGATAGCCGGCATCGCTCAACGTGCGGATCGTCGTATCCCAAGTCGCCGCGCAGAAGTTCTTGCCGTGCAGGAGCACGGCGGTGCGGCCGTTCGGACGGGCGGGCCGCACATCCATATAGGCCATGTCCAGGCTCTCACCCTGGGACGAGAAGCGGAAATGCGACACCGGGAACGGATAGTCGAAGCCTTGTAGCTCAGGCCCATAGGCCGGTCCGTTGGCCGGTTCGTTTGCATGGGCGCCGGCACTTGCCGACAGGATCAGGACGACGGCCAGCATCAGGTGCCTGGCCAGGGTGACGGGGTTCATCGGATGAACTTGCCGCCCAATTGTGATCTTTCGATGGAGCGGCGCTAGGACGCCGCTCGGACCTCGGCCGACCGGTCCCACAGGTTCGGGACGATCTGGTTGGTGTAGCCGGAAATGAACAGGCTGGGCGCACCCGTCGCCGGATCGAAGATGTGGCGCCGCGCCGCGCCGATGTTGCCGCCATAGACGTGGACACTGAGCGAACCGCAGTCGTCGAGCGCGTTCGTCACCTTGTGGATGTCGCCCAGCGCCGGCCGCAGGATCGCGACATCGCCGGGCTTCAGGGTCGAGCATTCGCCCAGAGTCAACGCACCGGTCGACGCGTCGCGCACATAGGCCTGCGACGTCTCCGATCCGCGCAGCATGCCGACCAGGCCCCACATCTGGTGATCGTGCACCGGCGTCCCTGCCGAGGGCGCCCACACGAAGCTCACCATCGAGAAGCGCTCGAACGGATCGCACCACAGCATGTTCTGCGCGTAGCCGTGCTGCGGACACACGGCCATCGATTCGGGCAGCCAGTCGTCGTGGCTCACCAGTTCGCCTAAAAGCCTGGCGCCGACCTCGACGATCGCCGCCTCGTCCTTGTCCTGCCACGCGCCGCCGACCAGCGAGGTCATGTCGCCGATGAAGCGGCGCAGGCGGGCGAGGTTGTTCATTCGGCGGCCCTCTTCAGCACGGCTGCCCCCAGGATCGCCTCGGTATCGGCGCCGAGTGCGGGCGGCTCGCGGCGCTTGGAAAGATCGACGCCCGTGATCCTGATCGGGAATCCGAAAGTCTTGGTTTTCACGCCGGACGGCAGTTCCATGTCCTCGACCCAGCCCATGTGCGCGACCTGCGGGTCGGCCAGGATCTGGCTGTAGCTGTTGATGCGGCCGTAAGGCACGCCCGCCTTCCCGAAGGCAACGATCCAATGGTCGACGCCCCGCTTGGCGAACTCGACCTCGAGCAGATCCTTGAGCGCGACCTGATTCTGCGCCCGCAGCAAGGTCGTGGCAAAGCGCGGATCGGCCAGCAGATCCGGCCGCGCCACCACTTCGGTCACACTCTGCCAAAGCTTGTTGTTGCCGGCGGCAATGACGAAGTGGCCGTCGAGCGCCTTGAACGCCTGATAAGGCGCGTTGCGCGGATGCGCCGAGCCCAGCCGCTTGGGATCCTTGCCGCTGCCGAAAAGCTCGCTGGTCTGCAGCGCCGCCATGCCGAGGCTGGCGCCCAGCATCGAGGCGTCGATATGAGCGCCGGGACCGCCGCCCGCGACGCGGCGCAGCAGCGAGACGATGGTGAGCGCGGCATAGAGGCCGGTGCCGACGTCGGAGACCGGCACGCCCGACTTCACCGGCGCGCCGTCGGGCTCGCCGGTGACGCTCATCACGCCGCTCATCGCCTGGACCGTCACGTCGAAGCCGCCGTCCTTGGCGCGCGGGCCGGTCTGGCCGAAGGCGCTGATCGAGCAATAGACGAGGCCCGGCTTCTCTTCCTTGAAAGAGTCGTAGCCCAGGCCGAGGCGATCCATCACGCCCGGCCGGTTGTTCTCGAGCAGCACGTCGGCCGACAGCACGAGCTTTCGCGCAGCTTCCTTGTGCACCGGATCCTTGAGGTCGAGCGCGACCGAGCGCTTGTTGCGGTTGATCGACGCGAAGTTCTCGCTGTAGCTGCCGCGGGCGCCTTCGGTGATCGGCGGCCATTGCCGCATCATGTCGCCTTCGAGCGGCTCGACCTTGATCACCTCGGCGCCGAGATCGGCCAGCAGCATGCCGCAGTAGGGACCAGCCAGAACCTGGCAGAACTCGACGACCCTGACGCCGGCGAGCGGCAACATCCTAGCGCCCCTGTCCCTGCGCGACGTAGCGCGGCCATTCGTGAGCGGCGATCTGGTCGAGCGACGGCGTCGGCTGTCCGAGGCGAATCGAATACATCCAGTAATTCGCCAGCACGCGCTGCACGTAATCGCGCGTCTCGTTGAGCGGGATCAGGGCCACGTAGAGCAGCGGGTCCTGCGAGGCGTTCAGCGAATTGTCCCAGCGCATCACGTTGCCCGGTCCGCCGTTGTAGCCGGCGGCGGCGCGCACGAGGTTGCCATCGACGCTGTCGAGCAGGATGGAAAGATAGGACTGGCCGAGCGTGATGTTTGCTGCGGGCTCGAAGGGATTGGCACCGGCCGTCTCCGGCGCATATTTGTTGGTCACCAGCCGGGCCGTGCTCGGCATCAGCTGCATCAATCCCATCGCGCCCACATAGGATCGCGCCTTGGGATTGAACGCCGACTCCTGGCGCATGAAGGAATAGACCAGCGCTCGATCGAGCGAGAAGCCGCTGAGCGGCTGCCACGGCGGCACCGGATACATCGCCCCGTCATAGCCCGCGAGCCTGTGGCGCTGATCCCATGCCGCGTTGCCGACGCGGATCGAGAGGCTGGGCAGCACGGCCTTGTTGGCGAGAGACAGGATCGCTTCGATGAACTGCGGATCGGCATCGAGCGAGGCGGAAAACAGCTCACGCTCCGCCGCGGTCGCGGCACCGAGCTGCAGCAACGCAAGCGCGCGATGGCCCACCTTGTCGTTGATCAGCAGGTTCGACATCGTGCGGTCGAGTTCCGGCACTTTCCAGTCGGGCTCGATCCGCATGCCCAACACCTTCTGCGCCACCAGGCCGTAGAAGGTGCGGTTGAACAGGGCGGCGCGCTTGAGATAGGGCGCGAACTTCTGCGGGTTGCCAGCCAGTAGGTTGGCGCGCGCGGCCCAGAAGGCGCCGGCCGACAGCGTCCACGACGAGGCCTGGTCGGGTGCGGCATCGGCCACCAGCTCGAAGCGGCGCGCGGCCTCCGGCATGTTGCCGCTGGTGAAGGCCGACAGGCCTGCGCTCCAGTTGGCGTCGGGCGGCGCGCTGATGTCGACGGGGACCTGGACGCTGCGCTGCGAATCGGCTTCGAGCGCGCGAGTGCGGATGCGGCCGCGCCACAGTTCGACTTCCTGCGGACCCAGGACGTCGACCGTGGTCTTCCGATCAAGCAGCGCGAAGGCTGCATTGAAGCCGCCGTCATTCGACATCTGGTCGAGGCGCGCGCGCAGCTCGGCGGCCTTGGCGGCGTCGGCGCCGGTCACGGTGCGGGCGGCGGCGAAGCTCGGCGACGGCGGGGCCACGCTGTTGAAGCTCGCGGGCGTCAGCTCGGGGCCGCCCTTGGTCCGGCGCACGACCGCCAGCTTGTAGATCGCGGGCGCGTCGGGATGATCGTTGTAGTCGGCCAGCCAGGCCGCGAGCTGGTCGTAGCGCGCGGTGTAGTTGTGCGCGAGCAGGCGCTGGGCGCCGATATAGCCCAGCAGGGTCTTGTCGGTGAGGCGGGCGATGTCGGCATCGGCCTGGCCCCAGTTGCCGGACGACTGGTCCTGGAAGATGCGGCGGTAGAGCGCGAGATTGGCAGCGTCGAGCACCGTCGGCAGGCCCGCGACCGGCGTGATCTCGTCGAGTTCGATCACCGGCGGCGGCGGCACGAACACCGGATGGCGTGCGACCGGCCGGGCCGCGGCATGGGCGGCACTGTGTGCGGCAACGGGCTTGGCGGCTGGGCCGGTGGTGGGCCGCAGCGGCTTCGGCGTCTGCGCCCCGGCCCCCACCAGGGTGGACGAAGCGATCAGGCTCGCCGCGCCCAGCAGAACAACGTTAATTTTCCATTTCATGGCCACACCGTAGTTTGACTACCCATGTGGCGACAAGCGCTGGCTCGCTATACTGCGCCCAAACGGAGGAACACATGAGCCTGCACCAAGAGCGCGCCGCGGCCGTCCGTCAGCTGGTCGACCAGGCCAGGGAACTCGAAAAAACCGGCGTAACCTACCAGACCCTCGACAAGATCGGCGGTCTGCTCGCGGGCCTTGCCCGCCGCGTCGACCTCTTCCCGGCCGACGAGTTTCCACTCGGCGCCGACGGCGGCATCTATCGCCTGAGCGAGGATCCCGACCACCGTTTCACGCTTTATGCCTCCGCCGGCGGCCCCGGAAAGAAGGTGCCACCGCACAACCATACGACCTGGGCGATCATCGCCGGCGTCCATGGCGCCGAGCGCAACGTGGTCTACGACCGGCTGGACAACGGTGCCCGCCCCGACTTCGTTCAACTCCGCGAGAACACCGCCAAGGAGAAGATGCTGCGCACCGGCGACGTCATCTCCTATCTGCCCGAGGACTTCCATCACATCGAGACGCCGGCCGACTCCGGCAACGCGCTCCATCTTCACTTCTACGGCCTCAGCCTCGAGCACCTGCCCGAACGCGTGATGGTCGACACCACTGGAAAGGCCAAGCGCTTCATGTCCAAAGCAAAGATCCTGACGCCCGTCCTGTCGGTCCAGCAGGTCAAGGCGATGCTGAAGTCGGACGAGATCTTCGCCTTCTTCGACGTGCGCGAAGAAGGCGAGTTCTCGATCAAGGGCCATCCGCTGTTCGCCACGCCGCTGCCGCTCTCGCGCCTCGAGCCGCGCGCCTTCGCGCTGCTGCCCGATCCCGCAACTCGCATCGTATTGATGGACTCGGGAGAAGAAGGCCAGATGGGCCGCGCCAACCGCGCCGCCGCGAAACTCTCTCAGATGGGCTACAACAATGTGGCCGTCGTGAGCGGCGGGCTGAAGGCCTGGGCCGATGCGGGCTACGAGGTCTTCACCGGCGTCAACGTGCCCAGCAAGGCGTTCGGCGAAGTGGTCGAGCACGACAACGACACGCCGCGCATCGACGCCGCCGACGTCCAGAAGCTGATCGATTCCAAGGCCGACATGGTGATCCTGGATTCGCGGCCGATGCCGGAATTCAACAACATGTCGATCCCGACCGGCATCGATTGCCCCGGCGCCGAGCTGGTCTATCGCGTGAAGGACTTCGCGCCGCGGCCTGAGACCTTGGTCGTGGTGAACTGCGCGGGCCGCACGCGCTCGATCATCGGCGCGCAATCGCTGATCAATGCGGGCCTGCCCAACAAGGTGATGGCGCTGAAAAACGGCACCATGGGCTGGCATCTCGCGGGCCTGAAGGTGGCACGCGGCGAGACCCGGAGCTTCGGGCCGCAGGGACCGGAGGCCGCGAAGTTCGCGCAGGCCGCTGCCGCCAACATCGCCAAGCGCATGAACATCCGGACGATCGACATGGCCGGACTGAAGGAGCTCGAGCAGAACGGTCGCCCGCTCTACAAGCTCGATGTCCGTGACCCGAGCGAATACGCCCAGGGCCACATCAAGGGCTTCCGGCACGCAGCCGGCGGCCAGCTCGTGCAGGCGACCGATCAATATGTCGGCGCGCGCAATGCCACGATCGTGCTGCACGACAACGACGGCGTGCGCGCCACCATGACCGCGCACTGGCTGATGCAGATGAAATGGAACGAGACTTATATTCTCGACCACAAGCCCGTCGCCGCCGAGCTGACGACAGGTGCCGAGCCGCGCTTCCCCGCGGGCTTCAAGGTGCCGGCGCCCGCGTCGGTGACTCCGGCCGCGCTCGACAAGTCGCTGAAGCAGACGCTGGTCGTCGACCTCGACACCAGCCTCAAATACCGCGACGGCCACGTGCCGCACGCCTGGTTCGCGGTGCGTGCCAACCTTGCCAAGACATTGCCCGAGATGCTGAAGCTGCAATCGGGCGCCACCCGCGTTGTCCTGGTGTCGCCCGACGGCGAGATCGCAGCGCTCGCTGCGGCCGAAGCCGCCGAAGCGGCGGGCGGATTGCCGGTCGCCATCCTGGAGGGCGGCATGAACGCCTGGCGCGACGCCAAGCTCGCGGTCGAGACCGGCCATGTGCGGATGGCCGACCCGCCGACCGACGTCTGGTACCGCCCGTACGACTTCAAGGAGGACGTCGAGGCCGCCATGCGACAGTATCTCGACTGGGAGGTCGACCTCGTCCCGCAGGTTAAGCGGGACGGCGATGCGAGCTTCGCGGTCCTGAAGCCATAAACAGGGGGTTAACTCCCTGATCGACAAGGAGAATCGCCTCCTTGACAGGGTCCGAACCAACCCCTAGACATCCGCCCGCATCAGGGCGGCAGATGCGATGAAGCAACGTCGCTCGGAGGCATAGGCAATGGACACTCCGAATCGCGATCCTGAGGGAGAGCGGCAACGGATGGACGACCTGGACGCCCGCCTCAAAAAGGCGCGTCAGCCGGCCGCCCAGCCGAAGCAGGATATGAGGGTGTCGCACCGGGAAACCGGCGTTGCCTATCGGATACTGGTCGATATGATCGCGGGCCTTTTGGTCGGAGGGTTCTTCGGCTACTGGCTCGACCGCTGGATGGGCTGGGCGCCATGGTCCCTTATCGGGGGCCTGATCGTGGGGTTCGCGGCCGGTGCCAACAATGCGTGGCGCGCCATCCGGGTCTATTCGGACCAGGCAGCCAAGGGGGAGAACAGGCTCCCCTAGGCTCAGAGGCGTTGAGGGAGTGGGGACGACATGCATAGCCCGATGGAGCAGTTCGAGATCAAGCGGCTGCTCGATTTCCGCATTGGCTCGCTCGACGCTTCGTTTACGAATTCCGCCCTCTGGATGATGATCGCTGTGGCGCTCGCCACTGTCGTTTTCGTGTTCGGCATGAGCCGCAAGGCCATGGTGCCGGGCCGCCTGCAGGCCACAGCCGAGCTGGGCTACGAGTTCATCGCCGGCATGGTGAGCGACAACGTCGGCAGCGCGGGCAAGAAGTACTTCCCGTTCGTCTTCACGCTCTTCGTCTTCATCCTGTTCTGCAACCTGCTCGGCCTGGTGCCCTACGCCTTCACCCCGACCAGCCACATCATCGTGACCTTCGCGATGGCGGCCACGGTGTTCATCGGCGTCACCATCATCGGCTTCGCCAAGCACGGCCTGCACTTCGTCTCCTTCTTCGTGCCGAAGGGCGTGCCCTTCGTGCTGCTGCTGCTGCTGGTGCCGATCGAGATCATCTCCTACTTCGTGCGCCCCTTCAGCCTGTCGATCCGCCTGTTCGCCAACATGCTCGCGGGCCACACCATGCTGAAGGTGTTCGGCGGCTTCGTCGTCATGCTGGGCATCTACGCCGGCTGGGCGCCGCTCGCCTTCATCGTGGCCTTCACCGGCCTCGAGCTGCTGATCGCTTTCCTGCAGGCCTACGTCTTCGCCATCCTGACCTGCCTGTATCTCAACGACGCCATCCACCTGAGTCACTGACGGCGGCGCTTCTCTCCAACACGACTCGACACCTCGAAAGGATATTCTCCATGGACGCCTCTGCAGCCAAGCTCATCGGTGCCGGCCTCGCCACCATCGCTCTCGCCGGCGTCGGCGTCGGCATCGGCAACATCTTCGGCAGCTTCGTCTCGGGCGCGCTGCGCAACCCGGAAGCCGCCCCGCGCGTGTTCGGCAACGTGCTCCTGGGCTTCGCGCTCACGGAAGCCGTGGCGCTGTTCGCGCTCGTCATCGCCTTCATGATCCTGTTCGTGTTCTAAGCCCAAGGGCTTGGGACCAACGATCATGAAGAAATCAGTCTACAGCACCCTCGGCGCGGCTCTCGTCGCGCTGAGCGTGAGTGGAGCGGCGCAGGCGGCCGAAGGTGGCATGCCTCAGCTCAACTTCCACGACTTCGCCCCGCAGCTCGTCTGGCTGCTGATCGCCTTCGTGGTGCTGTACCTGATCATGTCGAGGCTCGCGGTTCCCGCGATCGCCGACACGCTCGAGAAGCGGCAGGCCAAGATCCAGGGCGACCTGGACGCGGCCGAGAAGGCGAGCGAAGAGACCCGCACCGCCGTCACCACCTACCAGAAGCGCCTGGCCGATGCCCGCGAGGAGGCCCGTCGCCTCACCCGCGAGCGCAGCGAAGCCGACGCGTCTGCCGCTTCGGCCGAGCTCACCAGGCTCGGTGAGAAGCTCGGCACGCAGATCGACGCCGCCGAGAAGCGGATCGCCGACCAGCGGGCGAAGGTGATGGAAGGCCTCGAGGACATGGCCCATGACGTCGCCGCCGACGTCTATGCCAAGATCGCCGGCCAGCCGGCCGACAAGGGTGCCCTCGGCGCCAAGGTCGCCTCGGTCGCCAAAGGAGCCGCGTAATGGATAGCGCATTCGCCGCCGACAAGGCCGCTGCGGCCGCCGAGCACGGCAGCATCTGGGCCGACCCGGAGACCTGGGTTGCCGTCGCCTTCGTGCTGTTCGTCGCGCTGCTGGGCAAGATCCTGTGGAGCAAGATCGCAGCCCTCCTTGACAAGCGTGCCGCCGACATCTCCAAGGCGCTGGCCGAGGCCTCGCGCCTGCGCGAGGAGGCCCTGAAGGCCAAGACCGACGCCGAGAAGACCCTGGCCCAGGCCACCGCCGAGGCCGAGAGCATCGTGACGGCGGCTCGTTCGGAAGTGCAGGCCATGCAGGCCCGCGCCGCGCGTAGCCTCAAGAACCAGATGGCGCTGCGCGAACAGCAGGCGCTCGACCGCATCGCCCAGTCCGAGGCCGCCGCCGCCAAGCACGTGCGCGACACGGCCATCGACGTGGCGCTGGGCGCCACCCGCGCGCTCCTGCGCGAGCAGGTCGGCAGCGGCCGCAGCGCCGCCCTGATCGACGACGCGATCGCCGAGCTGCCGCGCAGCAAGCACTAGATATCCAAGACACCAAGGATCGCCGGCAAAAAAAGCAATCGCCGGCTACCTAGGAGCCCTCGCTGCAAAGCGAGGGCTTTTTCTTTTGCCCGGCCCCTACGGCGCAAAGCGCATCGGAATCCGTGCGATGTCCTGCAGCAGGTCGGGCGGCATGTCGGCGGGTTTCGACGAGTTGGCGCTGGCGCTGACCGAATCGACCAGGCCGCCGAAGCGCTGCTCGATCGCCCTGGCAATCTGGTCATGGCGGCCGACGGCGGCGAAGCGGTGCACGACCTCGTCGGAGATCTCGCCCGCGATCTTGTCCCACTTGCCTTCCTTGGTCATGGCGTTGAGCTTGGGTCCGAGCTCGGCCAGCCCTTCCTCCTCGAACACCGGCCAGTAGGCGGGCGTCGAGCCGTAGAAGGCCACGCGGTAGCGCACCCAGTCGAAGAGCTTCTGCACTGCCTCGTCGTCCTTGCCGGTGACGACGAAGCCGCCGCCCGAGATCTCGAATTTTTCCCGCGGACGACCGGTCTTCGC
>OUNM010090670.1_pt1 | contig 50018 bp, 35 predicted proteins | sample 1769961 | NCBI WGS metagenome assembly OUNM01 (sample SAMEA3914820, study PRJEB12502) | metagenome | biome: forest; material: soil | place: USA | collected 2012-03-12 | depth 0.3 m
AGCACAGGCTCTGCAGCACAGGCTCTGCAGCTCGTCGATCCTCAACCCAGCCGCTGCGGACGAACCGGTTCAGCGATTCTTCTCCCGCGCTTGCATATGCCTCGAGCACAGCACAGACGACGGGATACCAACGCCGATGATGACGGGCTCGACCAGGCGGTTGGGAAGCGCTAATAAGACGCGACAAGCTGTTGGCGAATTGCTCAATCTACCGGGGAACAGCGGGAACAAGCGATCCGCTCTGCTGTGACGGGGACGGGAAAGCCAACGACAGGGGTGCGAACTTCCCCGCGTTCACTTTTTTTCGACTCCAGAGTTGGATGGAGCCGGGAGGGGCGAGATATGGAGATGGGGAAACAAGATGAATGAGACTTGAGTAGTACAGTACTTGAACAGAGTACAGAATGCCAGCACCCTCTCCGCTAGTATTCTGTCCTGTGCGACCTATGCCAAAGGTACCCATTCACATTCGCATCGACAAATATGTAAATCAGGCTAGGTATATAGTAGAATGAGGGTTTCTTCAGCATCAAGTTACCTAGCTAGCGTTGCAGTCCAATTCTACCTGCATGCTGAACCGGGACATGGCCGAAATTCAGGCACCTGCATATGTCCCTTTCTGTTTTTCAGAATTGCGTCGCCGAGAACCGAAGTGACAGCACAGGAGCATTAAGCTCGGCTGATCGCCAGGGCCCCTGCATCATCAAGCCACTTGAGGGTTGATGCAAGAGTGGATGGTGCCCCAAAGGGGGTCGGGTTTTTTGCATGGCACGGCCCGAATCGCCATCGACCGAGGGATGGCCACGGTGAGAGAGTCGAGTAGGAATACACATGCCACATACATCAAACTCATAGCCAACGGAGTGGTGCGCCACGGGCCGAATCGAATCATCCCCAACAGCCAAGAGCATTCACAGCCACGATGGAAGACAGCCCACGCTGTTTCAACCGTGCCCCTAACAAGCACCCATGTCTCGGAGTCAAAGAGTTCCCCAAAAAGCCCTCAATACCTACTTGCCCCTGAACAAGACACACAAACACCAACGCCAAGAGGGCAACCGCAAATCCCACCCGGGACGCCGTGACTTGTTTCCCACTTTTCCCACTTTCCCGGCCCCATCCCGCCCATAAGTAGTTATTAATATGATATGATACAATGCCCGTCCCCAGACGGAACATACTCCAACTCCCCAACCCCAAAAAGAAGCGAAGCAGCTCTCACCATCCAAACCCCTCCCACCTACGCAACCTGCCCAGCCACAGGCCCACCGGTCTCCCTCTGCCTCTTGGCAATGTAGTACGTCAGCAGGCTCTTCGAATCCTGCTTGACATCCTTGACCACCTCCCAGAACCGCGCATCGCCAACCCGCGCATGGAGCGCCACACACAGCAGCACGGCGTCCAGCCGGACCTTGGACTCGAGACTGCCCAGGCAGCGCCTCGCCAGCCCGGCCAGCGCGTCCAGCTCGGTCTCGGAGGGGCTGAAAGCGACACCCCGCGCGTCCAGCATGTCCTTGAGCACGTGCAGGCCCATGCTTAGAGAGCGGCCCGAGGGGCCCGCCTCATCGACGTCCATGCCGCCCAGCATGCGCGAGAGCACCACCACGATCTCGGACGCGTCGCCCAGCGCGGCGAGGTCCGACGCGAGCAGCTCCAGGCCGCTGACGATGTGCGTCCTGTCCTCGTACCCGGCGCGGGCGCGCAGCAGGCTCTCGAGGCCGCGTGAGACGTGCGGCTGGAACGAGACGCGCATGCGCTTGAGCAGCAGCTTGATGGTTGCCAGGACCTGCGCCCGGACGTCCTGGATCTTCTCGGGCGCGAAGTTGGCGAGGGGCGACTCGAGAAAGTCAAAGAGCCCCGCCACGAGGGCGTCGAACTTGTCGTCGGTGAGGAGCGGGGCCCCTGTGGCAGACTTGGTGTCGCTGTCGCGGATGACGCCTTGCAGCTTGCGGAAGCCGTGCACATCGAGCGACTTTTGCTGCACCTTGGAAATACCGCTGTCAAGGAGGCGCAGGTTCTGCTTGTTTTTTTCCGGGGAAGGGATGGCGCCAGTGGGTTCACCGTGTTGTTGCGCCAGGCTCGCTTGCTGCAGGATCGCTGCGTCTTCGTTGACTGGCCGGTCCTCCAGGACGGGCCCGGTAGAGATGGGTTTAGGAGTGGCCTGCTGATCCCCTGTGAATGGATCTTCGTAAACCTCCAAGGAGCGTTGGGGGGTTGGAAGATCGGGAATGATCGCCTCGACCGTGCGCGGCGGAGTGGCCACCTGAGCAGCTGCAACAATTTGAGGAGGGCTCGCCAGCGCAGCCACCGGGGCTCTGGGGAGTCGCGGAGGTGTGCCAGGCGGGCTCGAGAGCACTTCTTCATCCCCGACCGGACTCTGAGGCCGATACTCCTCTTGCGGAGGTGAAAGCTTGAGGGTTGTCACAGTCGGAACGACCAGAGTGAGATCCTCGTTCGCCTTCGACGGGCTGCTTGAGGGCAGGACAACCGGGGGTCGCACAATCCTCGAAGGAGTGGTGCGAGGAGATGCTAATGCTTTCGGTGTCCCCGCTTTGTCGGGTGTCCCGGAGAGCTGAGACTCGCGGGGGCTCGCGACTACGTACGGCCGGACCGCCTTAGGGACCGTCCGTTTCGGCGATGAGGAGATCGACTTGGGCGTGACTGCTGTCTTGGGCTTTGAGTTGCCGGGGGGGCTGGACTGCTCCGCCGAAGCGTCATGGCTCCGAACCGAGTATGGTCCTGCTGTCGCTGGTCGGGGGGCCATCTCAGGCCTCCTTCTTCCAGGCCTCACAGGAGCACCAGAGATACCTCCAGCCGAGCTTAGAATAGCCGATTCCGGTCTTGTGCGCACCGCAGATGTTGTTGTCGCTGTCGCGGGTGCTTGTGACGAACCCGAAACCGTCACAGCAGGCGAGAAGTGCGACATTGCTGAACCCGGCCGGGCAGGAGGGGGCTTGGTAGTCATGGCTCTCTTCTGGGCCATCATGGCCTCCCGAATACTCGGCTTCGGAGGCCCCATGGTGCTCTTGGACAAGCCCAGCCCCGGCCGAGCACCCCCTTCTGGCTTCTTAGGCGAGTTGGGGTTGTTGGGGTCATTCTGCAGCAGCTTTGTCGCAGTGGCGTCGAGTCCGCTCATGATGGCCTCGGCCCTTGCTGGCCAGATACCCGCAAAGGTCCAGTACGCGGCACGCATCTTCTCCCTCACGCCGGGATTGGCATCAGCAAGGCCTTTCTTGATGCACTTTTCGACGAGGTCCAAACCACCAGTGTGCTCCACGTGGTTCTTGTGGTGGGCTTCCTTGTTCAGTAGGGTCTTCAACCACCCGGAGGCGTAGAGCCGCGGCTGCACGTTCTTGTCCTGGCATGCGAGCCAGATGTGCTGCATGATCCGGGCGTTGTAGGTAACCCTCGAGATGATGGTATCAACCGTGGTGTTTGCCTGCGCTGAGGCGATCTTTTTGGTCGCAGCCGTGAGCTTGATGAATGTCTGCATGAGCAGCTCCACCATAGGGTCCATGGCTGGGCCGTAGGCCCTCGCAATATCTTGGACCAGGCTGCAGCCCTCCTTGGACAGACTGGTCCGGAGCGACGTGATGGCCTTGATCATGCCGTCAAGCAGCGCCCGAAGCCCAGTGAGAAACTGCTCGCTGAAGTCGCTCGCAGCATTGCCGGCTATGAGCCGACGGAGCTTGGTCACGCACTCCTCCCGCTTCATCCAGTTTTGCTCTGTCTCCCTGCCCTCAAAGTGGTAATGCATCTCTCTCAAGATTTCGTCGAGCTCGCGCGAGGTGTTGACATACGAGGGCTCGACTGCCTCGGGTGGATTGTCCGGCGGAGCAGGGGTCACCGGACGGGCGGCGTGGGACGACACGCTCGCAGCGAAGGCCGGTCGAGTGGGTGCGGGTGCGGGTTCGTCAACGGCATCGGGTTGCGAAGCTGGGGCAGAGCTGGTAGGATTGAGCTCCTTGACAATGGCCTGCTCAATGGCGGGGCGAACCCTGCAGTTCTTGAGTTGTTTTTTGAGATCGGATTTGGCAGCGTTGGGCGCGTTCCTATGGTACTGTGAGTTTGGCGTCAGACGAGAAGGGGGTGTGGAATCATACTTGAAGAGTTCGATCACAGTCGACTTGGCTGCCTCGCGCACCATGCCGTCGGCGTCCTCAAGCAGCTCCACCAGGGTCGGGACGTAGGCCCGAAATTGGAGGCCATGATCCTGATGCATCTACACCCATCGTCAGCCTGTGTGCGCATCGATGGCACTGCGGCTAGAAGTATACCTGAAGCAGCCAATGCAGACTAGCCTCCTTCGCCCTCGGGTTCTTGCCGACCATCGCCGTGTTGCGCACAGAGCGCTCCACCTCCACGGGCGCAACCTTGTATAGGGTGACCAAGGCTTGTAGAGCCAGCTGGCGGAACTTTTCCTTCTGGTCGCCCAGCTTCTCTACAATCAGAGGCAATGTGCGGGCGCCCTCCTTGGTGAGGGTCTTTGGGTCTTGACGGGCGAGTCGGGTGAAGAGGTGGTTGAGGGCCGTGAACCCGGCGTTAACGAGGAGGGCATGCTGTGAGCTGGAGGCTATGCGCAGCGCTTCGAAGAGTGGTAGTATACAGGAGTCGGGGACAATCTGCTGTTTGATGCTCGACTTGACGAGGGTGACCTGTTGGACCTTGGTGTCGACCGAGGCATCGGTGCGCAGGAGGGCGATAAGGTCGGCGACCTGCTCGTCGGTGATTCTTTCCGCCATTTTCCTCTTAGAAAGAGGATGCCGGCGTTGTTGGCGTCAAAATGAGGGAGAACGGGGGTTATTGCTGGAGGGCAAGGAGTTAACCGTCGGTTGTTGAGCTAGCCGGCTGCAGAAACGGGAAAAAAGAAAACAAACAGAAGCTCGTGTCGCGCTGTGCCGGTGCCTGGGCCGTCACGGCGGAATCAAGATGGCGGGGTACTCACGATGGGCTAGAAGGAGCGCAGAACCACGGGGGAGATATTTGAGAGGGCGATGCGATGGCGAGAACGTGAAAGAGATGTTGCGTCGGCGCGAAATAGCTTGATGGGCGGCTGGGGGCTGAGGCATGGCTCTCGACCCAGATTATCATCACATCCATGGCCCGCCGCAGTGGGGCAACTGCAGGGATCACCAAATCCCCTGGCCCTTACTTAACGCAGCCCCGCGACGGGCTTGGGCGGAGAACGCGGGGCAGCGAACATGTGCAACCACCCGGCAGACGCCTTTTGTTCAGCGATTTGATTTGTGCTGGTTGACGGCTGTTCCTAATCCCAACGAAGCTGATCGTCTCTGTCTTTGGAGGGGGCTCTGCATTTCTGACTGCTGCCTGGGATTTGTCTGTCTTATCCTGAGTCTTGTTCCAGAACGTGACCGCTCGCTCTTCCAACTCAATACTTACTCCCAAACCTCCTTCTTTGTCCGACATTGAGTTGTTTATTCTATCACTGTCCCTCCTCTTCTGACTGACCGCACAAAATGACACTTCGGGACCAGGCTGCAACTCCCACCCCCATCCCTCTGCCCGACCGGTCCAAGAACGTCGACCATGGCTCGGGCCCAGCAAGCTTCAAAGCACCGAAACTCCGACTGAAGATTCAGGATCTTGATCATCCTGGCGCAGCCAAGTTTCTCACATCAGTAAACACAGCCACCGTCCTCTCGACTGCCGTCAACAACGTCCTGCGGTTGCTGTACAAATCACCCTCAGACAAGAACACAACATGCCCCCCGACCCGGTCGGTCACGCTCGTGCTGAAAAGCATGGATGGAGTTGCTTTCACAACAGGGGTTAGTCGGCCATTTTGGTCTCTCCTTCCTCCTCCCTCATCCCCTATCCGATTCCGCTTCCTCCTCAAACCCGGCTCCTGAGTCCTGACTTCCATCCCTTAACAACCCCATAGACCGACCTCGACGATGACCACAAGGAGATCCACTTCAGCCTCGACTACATCCACTCCCAACCATCCTCCCGTCTCACGCCCGAGATCACCGGCGTTCTCACCCACGAGCTCGTTCATTGCTTTCAGTACGACGCTGAGCATACATGCCCTGGCGGGCTGATTGAAGGAATAGCAGATTGGGTGCGTCTGAAGTGCGACTTGAGCCCGCCACATTGGAAGAAGGGGACCCAAGGCGGTATGTTGGGACGTTTCACTTATATCAACACCACTTCTTCGGATTTCTCGGCACTGTCAGACTAACATCAACGTCTCCGCGTATAGATTGGGACCAGGGCTATGAGCACACGGCCTACTTTTTGGACTTCCTTGAGCAGCGCTTCGGCGAGGGCACCGTCCGACGGCTTAACGACAAGCTACGGCATAAGTATACCGAAACCACCTTTTGGGTAGAGCTTGTGGGCCACCCAGTGGAGAAACTGTACGGAGACTACGTGGAGAAGTCGAAGGACAAGGACGACGGTGACTTGTAAATCACAGCCACGAAGCTTTCGAGACAGACGAGTTGGATATGAGGACGACGACGAGATGGATGAATGAGACGACGATAAGATGGATGACCATAACGACGACGAGATGGATGGCAAAGGCGGCGAGATGGTTGATCAAAACAACGAGATTTCCCACATTTATAACCTTGTTTATTTCGGTTCCCAATGTCCAAACCAGGTTCCTCATGCTCTTCCTAGCTGTTCCAACTGCATCAGAAACCCCCGACGCTCCACCTTGTACCATACCAGTTACCCAATGTCGAGATCCCCCCTGTTACCTACCAACGCCAATAAATGCCAGCAAGAGATGTTGATGGTATCCCCTATAAAAAGCCCAATCCCCTTCCCGATTCCTCTCAAATCTCACTCACAACACTCCCAACCTCGGACCAGCTCCCGGGCGTCGCCACCCCGCCATCCGTCTCGCTCATCCCATCATCACCCCCCTCCTCCTCATAGCCGACCTCCACAACCGACGCCGAGTCGGCCGGCGTCAGCTGTCCCTGGCTGATGACCTCGGGCTCTGACACGGGCGCCTGCGGTGTAGTCGGCAACGGGGAGTAGAAGCCCGCGTTGTTGTGGGAGGCCGAGTTGCGCGCCCACGCCTGGATGGAGGCGTACACGTCGTTGGCATTGTCGTCGTCGGTCGCGTCCTGGCCGGCGGTCATGTACTCGTCGTCGGCAAGCTCGCGGTCGAGGGTAGCGCTGCGGGTGGTGGTCGTGGTGGGGGTGTCCGGGCGGGGTTGGGGTTGCTGCTCGACCGCAGTGTGTTCGTGCTCGGCGTCCGTGGTGGCGTGGGAGGCAAAGTCGAAGAGGACTTCGGCCGTTGTTGTTGCGGCGGGGACGGGGGTGGCAGATTCCAACCGTGGGGTGGCGTTATAGATGTCCGACATGGCGGCTTCGTCACGGGTGGCGGACAAGAGTTGGGCTCGGTCCTCCAGCTCGATGGCGTACTCGTCGCTGAAGGGGTTGGCCAGGACCGCGGCGTTGAGGCCCCTCACGCCCTCGCCGTTGCCTCGGCGCCGCAGAACGTTGGAAGAATCGGCGTCCCAGGCGCTGGCTCCGCTGTTGTAGACAAAGGTACCGCTCTCGCCTGCTGGCTGAAGGAAGTCGTCAAAACTCGAGAGCCTGGTTCGCTGACGGGGTTCTTGCTGCTGCTCTCGTTGTTGCTGCTCCTCGCGGCGCATGTTCCAATACATGAGTTCTTCGCGTTGCCTCCTCATGCTCTCGGGGTCGGCCTCTACATTCTGACTCTCGTAGAACCCCTCAGCATCCTCGGGTCGATTGTATCGAGGTTCTCTGTTCGGGTCGACATTGTCTCCGAGAGATCTCAGGGCCACGGCCAGTCTGCGGCGAAGGTCTTCAGCGGCACGGCGAACCTTCCCAACAGTGTCAGTCGAGGAACTTTTGTCTGCGGGGTGATGTTCCCTAGAACTTCCCAGACAGCTGAAAGAAGACATAAGTGCTCGAGTGTGACGTACCTCCGGGATCTCAGAAACGGCAATAGCGGCGGCGACAGCAATCGAGATAGCGAGAACGCCAACTGGAGCAAGAGCAACGCGGTTAATGGGAGGCATGCTCACAGCTTGGAGGAGGAAGAAGGTGGAAGTGGAACGACGGAGTACAAAAAGACTGGATCTGTCGTGTAGGTAGAAGTGTTCTGGGCAATTCTTGGTCCTTGAGCGGGATAGAAAAGCAAGAAACAAGCAGAAATAGCGAGCCCGACATTGTTGAGAGCTAGAGGTGAGGATTGCGTCGTCCTCGCCACTCACGAGGCTGGGCGCTTTGATCTGCAACCGTGCGGAGAACGGAGAGACAGGGATTGGAACACAAGTGACAGACAGACAAATAGACTGGAGAAAATCTACCTTTGGCTACAACAGGGACGGCCATCCAGTTGGCACACTCGGCACGGTTGGGTATCTCGACTCGCTGGATGATTGAGACGGAGGCGGGGGAGTCTGGGAGACTGGGTGCGTGGGGAGAAAGCCGAGCAAAGGCGGAGGGAGAGCGGGCCTTTTGTTGGAGGCCAGAGCTTACGTACATGCGTGTGTGGCCTGCAGGGCACGCGGACGCGAGGCAGACTCAATACCCAAACTCAGCCAAATAGTTGACATTTGCCCCCTGTGCCGTGGAACGTACCAAGCAGCTCACCTGAAGGACGGACTGATCTGTGAAAGGAACCGGCATTCTTAAGTTACTCGTGTTTGCTCCACAGCGGCGCTGATGAGATTCAGCACCAGATTACAGCACAGTGTATGTAAGTGCTCCGTCTAGGGGTGCTTGGATGGGGTGTGCTTGGACCCACTAACCAATTCACGTGTTAAAGTTAGTGCGATCAAGACGGGAACTTCGAGAGAAACAGGAGGTGATGTCACAACGACGGACTCATCGCAACAATGCTAACCTGGAGCAAAAGGAGCAAGTCTTCCCCCCGAAAGCAGTTGGCTCGAAATCATCATTCAGCCCCCGCCTGGTGCAACTCGACGAGTCCCGGGCGATCCATCTTGAACGGACGTCTCCCAGGGTTAGGGTAGCCACCGGCCTAAAAACCATCGGCGACCAGAAAAGTCACCCAGCCACAACTTGCCACAACGCGAACACGGATGTCGGCATCTCGACCCCCGATTGACAGCGACTTGATCCTTGACGTTACTCGGTCCATGCTGTTAGCAACCGCGAGGCCGAAACCCGGCCCTCACAAGGCACCATCCACTTACAGCGCCTCGAGAGCGCCTCGAGAGCGCGCACTCGCTGAGTCGTCTACTCCACGTTGGGGCAAGGACAAGAACCCACCGCACTTCTAAAGACGGAGAACTTCCGCGGTGTGGCCGTGCGGGTTTGCTGAGAAAACAAGCTTTTTCGGCCGCATGCTTGTCCTTCGTCGCCGAGAACAAACATGGGATGGCCAAGGAAATATTCTGTATAACTGATGATATCTTTCTGCCCCCGTCATATCCGTTTCCTTAAAACAATCTCGTTGAAACGCCCAAACCCCAAATTCTGCTTTGATCCACCGTTTCCCGAAACACCAAAGAAAACGAGATTCCCCAGGAGGCCGAAGTCGGGTATTCGGTGTGTCTGGCTTGATCTCGAACTTAAACCCGAAGTGCCCACATTGGTCGTCTCCACCACGCTCTGATTATCAGACTCTCCGCCGGCCGGCCGTCCGATCCGCTCCATCCGTGATCTTACCCCCCTTGCCGGTTAATTTGGGGTAGGTCGCGAAAAGCGGCGCCGTGAGACAGCCGTGTCGTTGGTTCCTTGCACGCGCCGCCACCGAAGCGGTTCTCACTCCCCAGGACCGAGAAGCCCCCTCCCCTATTTTGAGCTGCCCAAGATGCCCGCTTAGTGGGACTTGGTGCTCGAGCTGGACGAGCTGCTGGACGGGGCCGTCTCGGTCGACGGGGAGGACGCCTCCCGCTCGGCCTTGCGCTTCTCGCTGTGTCACGCTTTAGTCCTCTGAGTTGTCACCAAGAGAGTCAAGAAGAGTCCTCACTGTGTGTTGCGATCCAGTACTGTGCAATCCCATTTCACACCGCTGGCGTTCAGGAAAAATTTAAGGCCCTTGCCCTCAAGGGAGGTCTTGAGCGCTTCTTGGTGGGAGGAAGGCATCTTGTTTGGTGGGTTATGGGTTGTGTGTGCGTGAGTCGTCGACAGTTGGGTTGGCGGTGCTGTAGGAAACCTGTGTGAACGAAGTTCGAGATCTGGTGAGAAGGACGTGGTGAGAACAGACCGGGAGCTGGGAACGGGGGAATGCGTGGGAGTTATATAGTCAGTTCGGGTTGGGGACGGCTTATACACGGCCGCAAGTCTATGTACCTAGCACGCCGCTGGAATGGTAAGCCCGATGGGGGGCAGGGATGAGCCTCGTGCATCGAGGAGTCGACAATTGAGCCATTTTGTGAAGCCCCGGATCCTTGACATTGCACTTCCCGCGAGAGGAAGCCCCCTATTGGCTTTGGAACATCAATTCCGGCCGGGATTCGTTGAGGAAACTCGGACTGCTCGGCCCGCCTGTGAGGGCGTGGAGGCTAAACCGGGCTTGCTCGAAACAAGCCTTACCCTCGACAAGTGTTTCCCTGGATGAGGCTCCATGCGTTTCGGGTACCTGGATTCATCCATCCCTACCGCAGAGGTCGGGTTCATCCCCCAACGTCCATTGAGACACGCGGCCGTGAGACGACGCGAAGCACGTCCGAAAGAGACTCCACATCGAAGCCGGGTAGAGCGGACTGTCCTTGCAGACGGATCGTCCTCCCCAGTTTTCTCTCGTCTTTACCCTTGAGAAATACAGAGCAGGCAAGGGATCAGCAAGGTTTCGACCTTCGACAAACAGAAACGGACCAAGTTTCCGCATGTTCGTTTTCGGGTGATCCAGCGTACGACGCCAATAACAACCCGAACAGGGAAGCGCCACGGGAAATTCGCGGCGCTGTGCCCTCGCACCAGGTTAGGAAGCTGTCCTCGTGGTCGCTGATGGCTGCATGAAGAGGCGGTTGTGTTGTCATATAATTCGCGAAAAGCTTTGGCTCGGTGAACGAACTTGTCAAGATGCCTGGCGCCCACGGGATCGACGGCGTCTCTGGGGTGGGATGCGGCAAACACACGTACACAGGACGACCAGCGAAGAGAGTTTGAGTTGTTTTTGGGCACTGGGTCTGGTCTCGTGGTCTTTTGTCCTCTTGTCCTCGCTGGTTGCTTCACTGCGTCGATACTCATGATCTGATCCGTCCCGATCCACGGCAGCCTTACAGAAGACAGGTTCTGGATCTGTATGGATTTCCCGAAGCCCAGACGGGTACAGCAGTAGACCCCAGTTATTTTTCCTGCATTGGCCCACTGAGCCCACTTAACTTACCTGCAGGTTTTACTTGGCGCATTTTCATGTACTCAGGTCCACAGCGATGGTCAAGCCTCAAGCACGGTCACGACCTCGGACTTTGCAAATGCCCGTCACGACAGCGCGTTCGAAAACACACAAATCTTGACGTGAGCAGTCCTTGGTTCGGGAAAGCACCTTGAGTGGCTTGGTGAGTCGCAACGGTCATGCCTGCTGGTGTGTGCGGGAGCTCCTCTGGACGAGCCAAAACTCGACACTTGTACGACGGAAACCCACCCCAGAGCACGCCGGTTGTTTAGACTGTTGCCGGAGACATGAGACTCGTGTATCCTCTTCCCAGACCTTGTTTGGTTCCAGCTTCATGCACTTCATGTGCTTCATGTTCAAGACGTGCTGCGAGTCATTCAGGCACTTTCTCGCCGGAGTAGCTTTCTCCTCAGGACACGACTCCAGCCTGTAACTCCAGTAATATCCACCCGCACCCCTCGTTCTAGAACAGCCCCTGAAGATCACCTGGACACAGTACCTCCACGCCTCCCTTGAGTCCAGGTCGTGTGGTGGCTGCCTTGTTCAACGATCATTCGTTTGCCATAGAGGCTAGGGTGTGGTATGATGTAAGTCCACACCTTGCTTCGTACCTGGCGAGCTGGTATGGTCCCGAGCCAGACAAAATGCGGTAGGAGAAGAATACGTGTCTATCTGGGTCTTTCGCTGCCTTTTCCCACTCATGGGATTTCGTCGAACAGGAACCAAACCCAACCGGGTTCTTGACATGTAAGTCGTTGTGTTGGTGGCTGATAGCGGCTCGCGCTAGGCCCGTAACTTCTCCTGTCCTTCTTCTGTGCCGTAAACAGAAGAGCCCCAATCGACTTCTTCCTTTTCTTCCTCAAGCTTAAGCTCCTTGCCTCGGCCTTCTCTGACATTTTTCCTCTCCCGAAACGACAACTTTGGTTGACAACCTGTTAGAAGGAAACATGAGCGAAAACCTAAAGGCACACATCCCTCCATGTTCTCTTAAGTTTCCGCGTAGATTTCTCGCTATCCTTTCTTTTATGTCTTTTACTTTTTCTTCTTTTTCTTCTTTTTCTTTGCTTTTCCTTATAGAGTTTTCTTCGAATATCCTCTCGAGCTTTCTCCTAAGTTTCCCTATCAAGTTATTATCCACATTTCTTACTTGGTCTCTTCTCAGGCTTCTTCTCAGGCTTCTTATTAGGCTTCTTCTCAGGCTTCTTGTCGCGTTTCTTTTCTTCTGCCACTTCCGCCCTTTCATCCACTCCTGGACTTTCCCCCGCTGGTCAAGCCCCTCGAGTGGTGGCGTGCGCAGCGAATCTCCACGGCATTTCTAGGTATTCCCCAAGGTTTTGTCTCTTTCCTCGTCACGCTGCATTTTACCCCAAGGAGCGAGGTTTCCGAGAGTAGTCCTCGCCCGGTTATTAACGTCGAGTTTCCTATCCTGAAATAGGATATAATGAACGTTAAGGATGTGGTGTGTCGTCCACCGGATGCCCGTCACGTGGAAATGAGAGAGAACTGTGAGAGTGTATACGTGATTGCGGGCGAGTCAAACACACTGACCGAAATATCTTCGACTCTCTAGCTTCCTATCTAGCGGAATCAGTGAATCCCCAACTCCTCTCTCCTCCTTCTCACCTCCTCGACAGCCCCCGCCGGGTTTTCTACCCCTGGATTCCTAAACTGCCAGGCCAGGGCAACCTCCAGCGCCGGACCCGTCCACCTCCCGGGATTCGCCCCTAATTCCTTAGCCAGAAGCTTGCCGTCGACCAGACGCTTGATCGTCGGGGCATTCATCACGTCCAGCTCCACAAGGTGGTCCAGGAACCGCTGCCACTGCGCAAGCACTGCCTCCTGCGTGCTCTCCTCCTCATTCCCAGCCCCGACTTGACCCTCGACATCGACCAAGATGGCAAACAACACCTGCAGGCGCCAATTGCCACCGCGAGCGTCCCATTCTCGAATTGCCATGCCGAACCGGTCCCTCTCGTGTACACCTTCCCTGCCCTCGAGAACCATATCCTTGAACTCCAAGATGGCGGGGCGGTGCCGGTGGGCGGCCGTGACAACATCGCTCAGCTTGTTGGGCGCCTTAAATCCCTCCCTGGCCGCCTGCGTTGGGAGTGGCAGCGCAGGTCGCCCCGGCCTCAGGGGCGGATCGTCTGGTAGCTGTTCCCACGGGGTGAGAGTTGTCAAAGACCAGGCGTAGTACCGTGCTTCCTCGCTCGTAACGAGCAGGTCGTAAATGGAGCCGGGCGTCTTGTTCGCCTCGAGCCGCTCCAGGCACTCGTAAGCCGTCTTCCACGTAGCGGTATCCGGGCTCGGCATCTCCGCCCGCTCGGGGTCCGTAAACACGGCGTGGTAGAGCCCAAGCCGGTCAATAAGCCGCAGCGACTCTACCGGGTGTTGGCCTGTAAACAGTCGGTCAGTCAGTCTTCTTCGGGTTTTAGAGTCCCAACCCACCCTTCATCATCTTCTCCAGTTCGACCCCGATCCTCTCCCTCGAGATCTTGATCTTCAAAATTTCTAGTACCCTCGCGTCCCCCATCACCTCCTCCGCATCATTGTCAATCACAAACCCCAACCGGCTCGCAAACCTCACTAGCCTCAACACCCTCAACGGATCATCCAAGAACGTCTGCAATGGCTCCATCGGCGTGCGAATGAGCCCCCGCCCCAGGTCCTCCAAACCCCCAACAAAGTCCTCCACCTCCCCAGTCCCCAGATTATAAAACAGCGCGTTGACGCTGGCATCCCGCCTCAGCGCATCCTCCTCCGCCGTGCCAAACTCCACCACGGGGTTGCGGCTCTCCTCAGTGTACGTCTCCCGCCGCAGGTTCACAAAGTCCACGTCCAACCCGCATAGTTTGATGGTGCTCGTGGCCAGGTGCTTGGACTTGTCCGGGTTGCGCGCCACCGTGTGCAGGCGGCCGACGTCCTCGGGGGCTAGGGCGTGGCGGGCGCGGTGGGCCGGCACGTCGCAGTAGTCGCGCAGGCGCTCGACAAAGGCCTCGCCCGTCATGGCGTTGATGGCCGTGTCGATGTCGTGCGAGGGTGTCGACAGGAGCTTGTCGCGCACCCAGCCGCCGGCCCACCGCAGGACGAGGGGCTCGCGCGGCGGGGTGGGGTGGATGGAGGGGTCGAGGTCGTGGTCGTCGATGAACTTGGCGGCGGAGAGGAGAAGCATTTTGAGCTGCTCCTCTCGCGGAGTGAGGGTGATGGCGGGGAGGGAAGGAAGAGTCGCCATGGTGGTGATGGTTGTGGTGGTTGTGATTGAGGCGGTTGAGATCGTCGACGTGGTCGAGGTTGTTCTTTTGTTTGGTGTCGGCGGTGGAGACGGCGAGATGCGGTCGAGCTTGCGCTTCATAGAGCGAGCGAGAAGAGATGAGATGGGTCGCGTCCTAAGCCAGACAAGACGTATTGGCATCGAGCTGAAGACAAGGTTGGTTTGCCTATGAGCTGCTCATGGTGTGACTTCGCTGTGAGGTTGTGAGGCTGTCAGGCTGTGACTCTCAGCTTGCCCGGTGACTCAACGGGGCACCCAGATGCCACTTTTATTGTCTTTTTCTGTGTAATGTGTGCCTTGGGCACGGAAGCTCTCAGAATGAGTGACAGATGTTTTGAGACATAGCCTAAAGGAAAGAGCTGGAACTGAGCGAAATGCAAGCTGGTCCAGATGCAGTTGTGAACGGGTTGCAGCCAAAAAGAACTAAGATCAAGAAAACGGTGCAATCAGATTATTGGCACTGTAAGCACACACTGTGCTGCCACCCCCTTTCCACCCTGTGAAAAAGTATTACCATATTCGAACCACAGAAAGCATCAGGTATGCCAATCCTTCCTCTATTATACTCTATAACCCAGCCGGCCTCAGCCAATTCCGGCAAACGTGGGTTCAATCAGACAGTCCCTCGCTTCCATCACATTACTTCTGTACATCACCGACAAACACCATCACCTCACGCCCCTTCTCCCACCTCGGTCGGCTTCTCTTTCTCTTCCTCCACCAGCTCCACAGCTTCTGCCGACGGCGGTAGACCAGCAGACTTTGGCAGCTCCTCAACCTGCACCGGTTCCTCCTCCAACGCCAGGTCGGCCCTCAGGTTCGGCAGGAACCGGTCGATCCGCTTCCAGGTCTCATTCCACAGCTCCTCCCTCGCCGGGTCCTTGCTCGGCGGCACGAGGTAGCCGTTGCTCGACATGATGAGGAGCACGTTCTTCAAGTTCTCGGGCACAGCCTCCTCCTGCACACGCATGCACATTAGCCTCGTCTCACATCTCAAATTACCATCACCAGGAGAACGTACCAAGCTGTCCCCCTGCCCGCTATTCATCAACCGGTCCATAATCTCAATGATCCGGACCCACAAGTCCAGCAGGCCGTCCCACTCAGACAACACGACCAGGTACTGCAGGAAGACCTTAGACAGCAGCGAGGCGGCCTGCACGCGCGTCTCGCTCATGCCGTCTCGGTCCGAGCTGAACACCTCGGGCTTGAGCAGCCGCAGGATGAGCGGGAAGAGCACCTCGCCAAAGATGGCCGTCCACTCTGAGTGCTGCTGGTCCTCCTCGCCCGACGACGAGCGCGTCAGCTCGGGCGACAGCAGGGAGCGCTGCAGCGAGCTGAAGGCGAGGTGCCGAATCTCGCGGCACGGGTTGGTGCACTGCGTGGTGAGCGCTTGGAACACGGGGAGCCAATAGGCCGACCAAGCTAGACCTGCCGCGTCAGTTACTCGTAGACGGGGTGATACGAGGGCAAGGAACACACCTTCGCTGCTCTCCAGATGAGACTGCTTCATGAGATGCGGGATGCGCGCCGTCATGCGGTGAATGTCGTTAAGAGCCTTGACGCCACGCTCAACGACGGCATTTTCACTACAACCCTTGCGTGTCAGCGGCTCAATCTCTGTTCGAGAAGCCCTGGGAGCAACTCACCTCGGCTTCTCCTGCTTCACAACCCTCCCACCCTTGCGCCCTTGTTTCCGATCATTCTTCTGCTCCGCCGCCGCCCCTACGCTCGCCATTGACGAGAACTCATTCAGTAGCGCCAACGCCGCCTCGTAGTTATCCGCCATGATCGCCGACGGCGTGCCGGCGATGCCGCTCTCGAGAATGTCGAACACGGCCGGCGCCGCATCAGCAGCAGTAGCTAGCGTTTGCAGGATGACCCAAAAGTCAGGAGACGTCATCATCTCATTGCGCAGCGGGCACGGCTTCTCGGTGCAGAGCTTGAGGCCGCGCAGCACGAGGCCCGCGGCTTTGATAAGCGTGTCGTTCGGGAAGCTCGAGACGGCGTGCAGAAGGACGGGGGCGCGGACGTAGTCGTACTCCTGGTGAGTGAGGGTGAGCTGCGTGATAGGGTCCCCAGGAAAAAAAGAACTTACATAGCTCGCATGAAGCAGGTTGAAGAGATAAAAGGTGGCGCGCTCAATGAGGATCGGGTGATACCGAGGCACATCCCTCAGGATAGCCTGAATGGCCTCCACGACTCGCTTGCCTAGCAGCTCGGCGGTAGTCTCGTCACGGAGCGCCAGGACGGTGCAGAACTCCAAGATGTAGACTAGGGCGGGATCGTACACGGCGCTGTTCTGCCGCTGCTTTTGCCCATTCGCCTGGGAAGGGGGGATGTTTTCCGCCTTGACCTTGATCACCATCGACCCGGTGTCCTCAGGGATCTGGTCCAGCAAAGTATCCACCAGGGCTTCGAGGCTGTGGCTCGGGAGATTTCTATACCGTGTCAGATGGGCTTCACCCGATTCGGCTTCTTGTACTTACGCAACGTTGGCAAACACATCGCCCATATGGCACTGGTTCACGCAATCCACCGTGCACAATGTGCTCTCCAACTCCTCGTCCGAAGGCTCGGGCGGGTCGTCGGCCGCATAGCTTGAGATGTACGAAGTAAATGCCGAGAAAAAGCCGGCCTCGCTCTGCTTGCTGCCCCGGTCAATGACCAGCGACGGGGGTTGCAAGGGAATTGCCGGCAGTGCGAGCTTGTCAGCCTCGGTCGAGAAGAAGGAGGGTATCAGTGAGTTGACGAAGAGGTTCAACCATATACGAATGACCTAGTCTATGTCAGCGCAAATCCTGGCATCTCGGGTAAGAAGAAGTCAACCTACATGCTTCCAGCTCTTCCGGATAACATTCTCGGATCCCGTCACAACACGGAACAGCACCAGGGTAGCCAACTGCGGCCGCACATCCCGACCGAACCTGACGGCAAGCTCGCTGACCATAACGCTGTTGTCGCCGACCTGCACCTCGGTGTTGAGCGACGTATTGGAGAGCGACTCGCTGCCCAGCGTCGAGATGTAGCTCAGGCGGTAGATGATCTCGTCTAGCGCCTCCGAGTTGCCGTACTTTGTGGCGATGCGTGCGCACTCGTCAAAGCCGGTGATGACGCGCGCATAAACGGTGTCGTCGGTGGCCGACATGAAGACGAAGAAAAGGCACGAGACGATGGCGTTCCAGGTCGTGGCAAACATGTCGGCGTCGAAGATGTTGGTGTCGCAGAGAACCAGCGGGCCCGCTGCCTCGGTCTTGAGGAGGAGCTCCTTCCAGGCATAGTCAAAGGCGTGTTGGTTGTCGTGCTCGTCGGGGAGGATAATCTCGTTGGTCCTGATCGTGTCGAAGATGTCTTGCAGGTACTGGGTGGGAAAATCTTCGCCAGCGTTCTGCCCGCGGAGGTTGCGCGTAAAATCTTCGAACCTCATCCGCCCCTTGATCGTTGGGTTGTGCTGGTCCGTATTTAGCATGATGATGGCGTAGGAGAGAATAAAGACGGAGTCCTTGTTCGCCACTCCCTCGGGGACCGAACTCGCGCAATACTTCTCGGCAAAAGAGCTGACGATGCGTTCGATCAAAGCCGACTCGCCGGGCAACCGGAAGCTTTCCAGCAGGACTCGAAGTGCCTCGTCTACTCGCTTGCCCGTGAAATCATAGCTACCCATGAAGGCATCCAGAATCGCCTCATTGCCCTTCTTGGACAAGAAGTCGCCAAGAACCCTCTTGTTTATCCTCGAAGTTCCTTGCAAAAACTTGGCAACACACAGCGGGTCGGCGGCGTTTTCGACGACGCCCTTCTCCTGAAGATAAGCCAGTCCGCCTTTGGGAGACTCGTTGAACTTGCTGGTGCCCTTGATGATGAGCTTTTTCCTGCGTCGCCGCTCTCTCAGCATGTCGGGATCCGGGTAACCCTCCGTCTCCGGTGTTTGGTCGAGCCTTTCGGCGATGAACTGGATAAACCGCAGGAGAGCATCCAGGCAAAGAGGCGGAACGCTGGTCGTGCTCCAGGTTGCGGAGTCGGGCAGCGCGTTCCTAGACAGTAACCCAATCAGGTCTTCGCAGAGGTCCGCCCGGTCTTCGTCACAGTCGTAGTTGACAAACAGCTCGGCCATGAAGGTGGGCATCCGCGCGAGCACGCCGATATTCTCCACCATGGCTTGTCTGGCATCGGGCTTGCGTGCCCCGCCTTCAAGGCCCAGTTTCTGTCGGTCCTTGACAGCCACAGGGGTAGAGCGGCCGCTGCCAGCCTGTGATGGCGGCGGCTTTACGAGTTTGGGCGACTGCGGGATGCCAGAGTAGAGACTCGGGTCGATACCCGGCTCTCGGGGAATTTCCACCGCGGGGTGCAGGCACGCCACAAGGTACGACAAATACAGCTCCTGCTGCAGCTTGAGCACGCCCCTGCATGTCGACAGCAGGGTGCCGGCCACGATCAGTGCCTCTTGAAGGACGGCCATGTTGTCGGACCGCACGAGTTGAAAGAGATAGCAGCACAGCTGGTCTTCAGCAATGATTGCTAGCGCGGGGTGCCGGGCGATGGAAGGGCCCGCCACCTCAAGCGCGACATGGATAATGCGCAGAGCCATGACTCTCATCTGATCTGGGTGTTTGCGGTCGTGAGGGTCGAGAAAGCTCACCAACACCCGGAAGAGCTCCCGGATGGAGGGTAGAGAGTAGGGGCGGAGGTCGACCGACGCGGCGCTCTCCGTGGCTGAACTGGTGCTAGGTCGGCCAGCCTCGGCGTTTGCGCTCCCCGGCGTCTCTGAAGTGCTACTGGCATGGTCTGAGCTCGATGACACTCTGGGCTCTGCAGGAGGCTGGGGAGTCTCAACAGCCCCCCTAGCTTCCGTCACGGCAGCCTTTCCCGCCTCGCCTGCCTCGCCAGTCTCTCCCGTCACGGAAACCTTGGGCCCTGTCGCTGGCACATCGGTCCCATTGGCGGCAGGGTCCATATTGACGGTATCCATATCCCCAATCGTCTGGCGATCCAGGGCCTCGCTCTCCTCGCCAGCCTCCTCCTCGAGGTGTTTCAAATCCTCGAATATGATCTGCACCATGCGGACCATGGAGGCCTCGGCGGTCCGGCGCAACACTTCAGAGAACCTCGGACGCGAGCATATCGTCAGGCCGCGGCCCATCATATCGCAGACGCTCTCATCGCTAAGTATGTCCCCGCCCGGCCCGGACAGCATGTCCTCCATGAGGTGCAGGATCATGAGCAAGACCACCTCCTCCTGCGCCGAGTCGCTTATGTCGAACTGGCAGTGGGTGATGGCCGCGGAGAGAGACTGCATGGCGAGGGCAAAGCGGGGAGACATGGGTGCAACAAAGCCGTAAGCGAGGAACTTTTGTATCGCCCTCAGCGCGAGAATGGTGACGGGCGCCGCGGTACCCTTGGCCTGAATGATCTGGAGGAACGGGTAGAGAAGGACGAGAGAATCAAATCGGTGGATGTCTGTTGGCCTGTCAGCAACGAGGTTTTGTTATGCCGGGCCCCTGGCACCGCCGATGCCCCCAAATACCTTTTACGCCCGCCAGCTCTTGTCGCAACCTCCCGAACCCCGAGATCAGGGGGTTGTCCTGCATGCTCTTGCCCTTCTTCCCACGCAGTCCCCATCTGTTCGTGGCGAGGTCGCCAGAGGCATCACCGGGTGTGTCGGAAGACGATTTTCGGGTCCGGCGTGCGCCGGCGGAGGGCGGCACGAGCTGTATGAGGTTGGGGCTGCCACCGAGGATAGCTGAGACGGACGAGTGCGGCGACCTGGCATATTTCTGAATGGCCGAGGTGATGGCTATGCACTCGGAGATAACGAGGGAGACGGGATCGACAGCTACCGACACGGGGCGGCTCCGATATTGCATGCGCGAGGAGAGAAGGGCGCCCCGGCGAGGGGTAACGGCTCCGGGTGCCGCCCCGGGTGCTGTTGCGACGGCAGGGTCCATGGGCGCGGCGAGCTGGGCATCTCGACTCATCCTGCAGCGAGGGGTGTGTTATTAGTGCTGCGGCTTTCTTTGAGAAACGCTGCCCCTGGTTTGGGTGCTCTTGGGTTGCGCCGGTCGAGGTTGGGTGCTTGGGACGGCGAGGGCGGAGGGGCGTGCCGGGCAGATGGGGACAAATTGTCCTTGTGACAGCGGTGCCACGAGCAAAACACGGCTCGAAGTTGCTGGAGAGAAAGCGTCGAGAGCACCGTTGAACCCCCGATCTTGTGTTCCAAAATAAACCGAAATAAAACAAACGTGGCCCTTCAAACGAAGCACACGCAGCCTCAGGACCTGTGTCGTCGAAAGCACTGTCCAACTGTTGGCTTGGAAAGCGTTGACACGGGTCGAATCGTGAATCCAAGGCCGCCATCCTTGGCTCAAGCAAGCTCCCCTATCCCTGCCCCATCCTCTGGCTGGCCACCTTGCTGGATTCGGGCCAATCAGGTGTTGGTAACCTCCCCGCCTGGGCGGTCCATTTCAGCGGCAAGGGTCGGCAAAACGGCGACCGCTGCCCCACGGCTCTCAGCAACACGAGATCCCCTCATTCCCCTGAACTGCATTCTCGAGGAACCATAAAAACACCACCGCCGAAAACGCAGACTGAAGCTTACTAAGACAACAATCTCACTGCCGCCGTGTATTCTCAACCTGCCTCTAATCCATGATCCAGTCATTGCCCTAACCAACCCAAAACGCCCAGCCATGAGACCTAGTTTACACGGCAATATTATGTTGCTCCCGTTTTTGTCTTCCCCTCCAGTTTGACATGCAAATGAATGCGCAACGCCATGGCCTTTGACAGCCACTCCTTGTAGCCCCTCTTCTCCAAACCTTGGTTCCTGCAAGTCTGTTGAAGGAAACGAAAACCAAAGACCGAAAGCTGGAACAGCACCCTGACAAGACTCATGTCTTGCCGCCCTGGGGCTCATCTCTCGCGACCACCTTCTCGTCCACTTTGCCCGCTGCGGCTTGAGCGTTTGCCTTGTTCTTGGCAACCGCGGCAGCGGCGGCGACAGCGCTGTCCTTCTTCTTCTCCTGAACGGCAATGTTTTGCATCTCCGATTTGTCTTTCTCCCACTGCCCGGTGGCATCACCAAACGACTCCTTGAGTTTCTGGGCCTTCTCCGCCTTCTCCTTTTCTGCTTGTTCCTGAGCGAGCTGCTCCCGCTTCATTTGCTACGACGGGTCAGCCTCGGCCCGGGAAATCGATTGGTCAGAGAACACCACTCACCTCCATGTGCTGAATGTCATCCACGCTTGGTTCGTACGCATGCCAGATAGTGTAGTGAGGGAGACCAATGACAGAAAGACCCATCCTCCTCGCCATCTGTTACAAGTCAGCCAAACGCCCAAGACGCAAGGCGACTTCGAGCTTACCTTGCCGAATCCTTCCGTCTCGGCGTGCTTCTCGAAGCTGAAGGCCGGAAAATGGACACCGTAGCGGAATACCTGAGCCTTGGCCAAAATACTTACGCCGCCGACGCCATCAAGCTCCATCTCCACGTCGGGATCGCCGTAGGGGTCTCGTAGGTACGCCAAATGCGGCCGGTAGGTTGCATACTCGGCATAACCCTCCACGATAACCGCATCCTCGTCGAGCGTCTCGGCAAGCTGCAGGGCCGTGTCCGACTCCTGCCACGAGTTGAGATCATACGGCTGCTCCCCACCGAGCCATTCCGGGAGCGGGCGCCAAACATCTACATCCTCAGTCAGTATCCAGGTCAAAGCCCGTTAGCCCGCCACGTTCTTCTACACTCACTTGGCACGATGACATCCTTATTATGCCGCATCAGATCCTCGAGGATCGTAAACGGAGCCGTCTCCACGTCCACATCCCGCCAGTACACCCACGAGTGGTACGGCCTCAGTGCCGCCGTCAGCAACCAATTCCTCGCCCGGGCCATCAACTTTCTCCTCCCCGCCTGGGCCTCGAACCCGTGCCGACTCTCCACGTCCTGGTTGACCGTCTGGCCAAAGTCCTTCTCGATGATCGAAATCTCCCCAAAATGCATTGCCTCGTCCTCCCACGCCTGAATATCCTCCATGCTCGACACCAGCACCTCGAGCGTCTTATCCTTGGAATCCGACACCAAGAAGGCAATGTCGATCAAGTGATGCGGGTACGTCAGGTTCCGCAGGTGCGAGAAGAACATGGGCAGATGCGCCTCGGCGTCGCGCAGCGGGACGCATACCAGGATGCGCTCCTCGCGCTCCCAGCCGCGGGCGGTGCCCTGGACATTCGACAGGTCGTGGTAGCGCACCGTCTCGAGCTGGAACTCGCCGCCACCGGATATCAGGCCGAGCGAGAATATGGAGAGGGCCGAGGAGCCGCGGCTTCGGGACACGCAGAACAGGACGACGAGGAAGAGGACGGCGGCCACGACGGCGAGTCGCACGAGGGATTGGGTTCGTCGGCGCTGCGCTGGGGTCGTGCCTCGCGGTTGGTACCTGTCGAGAGGACGTTTTAGATACATGTTTGAGGGGGTTCGTTGGGATACGAGGTCGGACGGAGGGAAGGGGGGATGAAGGAGGGAACGATGGAGACAAGCGGACGCACCTGTGAGGGGAGATGTCGAACGTCTTGCCTCTCGGGTATCCATTTGAGTAGGCGCCGGCGTGATGACGGGGGGTCGCCTTGGACCCCGACGACGAGAACGGCAGCATTGGTCGAGCACTGGCAATAGTTCACGCAGTGCAGCGCCCGTTGCGAAGCTTCCCCCCTCGGGCTTCGTGCATGCGTCTTGCGCTGCACCAACAGGACGCGCTGGCTTGCTCGGGGGCGCTGCAACCGTTTCGGATCGAATCTCGGCGGGTTTTGGTGGGTTCTGGGATGACTGCAGGTCAGCGCATGGCTGATGGGTGTCGGGGACGTTGCAATTGCAAGCTGTGTCGTACCAAAGGAAGGGAGAAAAGGTGTTCGTATCAGCCTCAGTCTCGCCCCGTCTGTCTCCCTTCAACTGTCCGTGGCGTTTGGTTTCTGGAAGACAGACACCCGGGTGGGTGGCTTGGCGCTGCGGCCAGTCCCCTGGCCTGGCTCGCCTGGCTCCCGCTAGTCCCCATCCGAGCGCGGGCGTAACGTCAGCGTTGCACGGTACGATCGCTTCATGTCACATAGGTCCAAACTCCTGAAGAGGCTGCAAGAATAAGTAAAAAAAAATACCTGATCTCGAAGTACCCCAACCATCGAACCCGCAGCTGTCAAAACATGGAAATCTGATACAAATGTGGGGCGCTGGGCCTGGAACAGCGACATGCAAATCACCCACAGTCAGAGAGGGCAGTGGTGATCTCAAGCTTCATATTCTATTTTATGCATGATCTTCCTATATTTCCACAAGCCGTTTCTCTCCCGCGATCGGGTTCATGATCTGGCGGGAACTGGGTGACACGGCTGCCTTGGCATACCCTCTGGCCTGGGAAATACCCTCTTACCTGTGAACAGGGCAGGCCCCCTGATCACCGAGACGCGCGGAAAGCAGTGCAGCATCGACCTGGTGACGCGTCAGCGATCATTCTCCACCCGGAACCGCATGCAAAGCATTGTGTGAAGAATCCAGGATCAGTCAAGCCAGTTTAACTCAGCCCTACGGACCGGCCCGAGCTGACACGCACCATAACGGTACGCGCCAAACTCGAACAACGGAAGCCAAATTACGCCCCCGGAGGAACAACACCACAACTCGTCATCGCATCCGAGGATGCTAGAATGCGGATGGATGGCTCGGCCCGTACATTTCGTTGAATGGATAAGCTATTGTCATCAGGATGGAAAGAAAAAAAAGCAGCTCGTGACCGCAGCACATACCTTCGGGCAAGCATCAGCGCTGGCTGAAGGGGCTGGGATCGGGGATCTGCGAGCAACTTGAACAGAGTCAGCCAATGTTCAGTAGCCAATGGCTGCGGTTCGAAATGGGAATATGATTGACATCAGAGATTGTTTTGGTATATGGGGTATCTTCATTATATTCAGAAGCAGAACTGAATTGAAAGATTCTCATCATGGAAAGTGATTGGTTGTTGGAGTTGTGGAGGGTCGGTTCTTACCTCTGTCGAGTCCCGGTGGTGTCGGTGGAAAGCGGAGAGATGTTTATTGTCTGCACTGCCGTCATGTCAGTCAGTTGTTGACAGCCCAAACAACGACGGTACCAGTGTATGAATGGTGATGGGTCAGATGGTAGTGCATGTGTTCGATCGCTCAGAGAAATCGCGTGAACAGTGGTTAAGAGATCATCATGGAAGGGGATGGGAGAGCAAGCGAGGGTTGGTGAGATGGTTTGACTTACTGTTAGTGAGTGGCAAGTTGTGCCCAGCTGTCGAGAGGTTAGTGGCAGATCACACAGGCCAAAGAAAGCCCTGCCTGAGCATCGAGGCTCGAGGCGAGTGTGTTCGGCTCGAGGAGACCGCCATGGACGACAGTCTGCCACCGAGCGCTAACGACACTCCGTCAAGCCGACGATAACAAGCCTTCAGCAAAATGCCAGGTTCGGTAGCAGATACAGCAGCCATCCCGTTGGGCCGGACGCAAGGCCGCGCATTGCAAACACCAAACAACGTGGCTAGCGAATATTTGGGGGAGGAAAAGGAAGCTTTTGAGCTCGATAAATTTTCAGTTTTAACCTGGCGCGTCGGTGGGGCAGTTTGCGGTCCGAGCTTCCATCGGTGGCTTGTGCTGCTGCGACTGTGGCTTGCCCACAAGCGAAGCGAGGCTTGGATGGCGCGGGCCTGCAAGCAGCCAAAAGATTCTCAAAACCAAACCTCAGTGAACCAAACAGCAGGGCAACCACAACAACTCTCACTCTCCCAACTGCCATATTTTTCCGGGAACATAACCGACTATCTTGGTTCATGTCATCTGTTTGGTTTTCTTGAATCCTTAGTATCAGCCCAAAGAAGCGCCAAAATCCGCATCAGACGTCGAACCCGACCCCTTCGCATCCTCGGAGTCGACGCTCGACCCCAGCCATGACCGATAGGAGACGGATCAACGGCCCCGCTGGGGCCACAATACCACCATATTTTGACGATGAGGATTTGCAGGAGCTCAAGAGTGCGAAGAGCAGGTCGCGGGCACCTGACGCATCGCGAAAGATGTGTATGTTTTCTCGCCTGTCTTGCTGCTGTGGACGTCGCTGACCTTGCTCAGATCTCAAAACTGGTGTGACTCCCTCGGCCTCTGGATCTGCTTATCTGGAGATTGAGACTTCTGCGAAGCCTGGAGTTTCTGGGCTCAAACTCAGCTGCTCCGTTCACGGGCCACGGGCGCTTCCGAGATCTGCGCCCTTCTCTCCTCACATCGTCCTGTCTACCCACGTCAAGTACGCGCCTTTCGCAACCAAACAACGGCGCGGTTACCTTCGCGACCCTAGCGAGCGTGACCTCGGCATTCACCTCGAGGCTGCTCTCCGTGGCGCCATTATCGCCGACAGGTGGCCAAAGAGTGGCGTCGACATCATCATCTCCATCGTCGAGGGCGACCAAGATCGCGAAACGTCCAGGTCGCAGGGCGACGAGGTGTGGGATATGATGAATGCCTTGGGTGGGTGCATTACTGTGGCAGCCGCAGCGCTTGCTGATGCCGGTATCGACTGTGTCGACACCGTCGCGGGGGGGGTTGCTGCCCTCGTCCAAGACGCTGATTCCGACTCCCAACCCGCCGTCGTCGTGGACCCGATACCTTCTGAGCACGAAAAGATCCTGGCCGCCTGCTGCATCGCGTACTTGCCTACTCGAGACGAGGTAACGAACCTCTGGTTTAGGGGCGATCTTCCCGCGTCCGACATGGACCATTACACACGGCTCATTGAGCAAGGTATACTGGCGGCAAGAAATTCTAACCGCGTGCTCACCGATTGTCTCAGAGAGACGGGCGAGTGAGATGCAGATCTGACTGGAGAGGCGTGGTGCTTGTTTTACCCATGGGCGCAGCCTCTCCGGAGCTACAGCTGAGGCTGGTCGCGGAGGTTCGGTCGGGGCTGGAGCTGGCGCCCAGTCTCTGTCAGGCCCATATCCGAACACCCACCTTTGGTAGCACGTCATCCGCGGCTACGCTTGTCCAGCAATCGAGCCTTGCCTGGCAAAGAGGCTTGCAGCACTTAGTTGGAGCTCGCCTGCCGGATTCGGATCTTGTCCGATGCTATCGCGGCCTGGTTAGACGTTGCATACCGGGACTTGTGAATACGAGGCGTTGCATTGACCAACTTGATTTTCCACGTGCCGGCAGCAGCAAACCTGCCTTGGCAGCATCCCAGAGCCGTCTCGGACAGCCCAGGGCCGTGTGCAACGTGGGGGACAGGGTGAAGGCGGGGTGACGTGTCTGTGGCCCGCCAATCCGAAGTCCCTGGCTGCGCAAAGGAGCGAACCCGGCTCGGCGGCCTTGCTTGAATCATCAACCGCTTCCGCAACCAGAAATACGAACCCAGTTGTTGGTGGTGTGGCCACTGTGCATCGATCCGTCCGAAACCGTCCGTTGTGGCATGCAACATCAGCAGCAGGTGGTGCGCACGCAACCACAGTCCGACCCGACTGTGTCCACACTGTTTCCTCTTGACCCCCAAGGGGATCAAATCGGGATCCACTGCCCATCATGCCAAGCGCCGTTCTCCTGGTGAAGAACGCGCTAGGAGCAGGATGGTTGCTGCATGATTCGCCGCCCTCTGGCTGGGGTCCGATAACGTAACGTCAGGGGTCAGGCCGCCCGTGTCTGGTCTGTCCCTCAAAGAAAGTGCGAGCAGCAATCTCCAACCAACGACCAACTCACGCTCCAGCCATCAGGGCTGTGTCCTTCGTTTGACCGCAGTTCTGCGAAGCTCCTCTTGTTACCTGAACACCGAATTGTCCTACTTCGTACCTATACCACTTTTTAATTCAGTTGGAATCTTTTTATTTCCTCATCACACGTCTGTAAACGTTATCGGATCGCTCGCGTCTCGGCTACTTGCGCCAAATAATATCGTTGCGAAGCCTTCGAATCGACTCAATGCTTCAACACTCCGCGACACGGCCATAATCCGTTACGGACTGTACCGCTTACACGAAACCGACCGCCGTCGACCGGCGCTGCGGCCGTTCCACCGTCGACATCGAGCTCTCTGCGTGCGGCCACGCGTCGTCCCCCGATGGGTAAGAAGTGGCGATGGGGCGTCATTCTGGACGCTGGGTCATCTGGGACTCGGCTACACGTCTACCGATGGAAGGATCATGAGAAGGCGCTCAAGGGCGCGTCTCCGGAGGATTTGCGCAGTCTTCCAGTATTGATGACAGAAAAGAAATGGACCAAGAAGATCCGACCCGGTGTTTCTACGTTCGGCGACAAAGCGGAGGATGTTGGCGAATACTTGCAGCCTCTGATCAAGCATGCGCTCGATATTATACCCGATGATCGGGTACAAGATACGCCGATTTTCCTCATGGCGACCGCGGGGATGCGACTACTTCCGCAGCGCAAGCAGGCCGCTGTGACAAGTCAGATCTGCTCCTACCTCCAACAAAACACCGGATTCTCGCTCCCGGACTGCGACTTGCACATCCAGGTCATTGAGGGCGGGACGGAAGGATTGTATGGTTGGATCGCGTCGAACTATCTCCTGGGCGGCTTCGACCATCCCGACAGGCATCAACACGGCCAGGGGCATCACACGTACGGGTTTCTCGATATGGGTGGCGCGTCAGCTCAGATCGCCTTTGCGCCGAATGCGACCGAGGCCGAGAAACATTCAAACGATCTGAAGTTGCTACGGCTGCGCACCCTGGACGGCGCTCCGGCCGAATACAGGGTCTTCACCGCAACTTGGCTCGGCTTTGGCGTCAACCAGGCACGGGAGTCATACGTCGAGAATCTTGAGGACCGATACGCAGATACCGAAGTCGAATTGCCCGATCCATGCCTGCCGAAGGGGCTACAGACGACCTTGCGCGGGGACCGGATTAGCAAAGGGACACCAGGCCAACCCAGCCTGATCGGCACCGGACATTTTGACGAGTGCTTGCGGCTGACCTACCCGCTCCTCGGCAAGGACAAGCCATGCGAAGATCACCCTTGCTTGCTGAACGGACAGCATGTCCCGGCCATCGACTTCAACGTCAACCATTTCATCGGCGTATCGGAGTACTGGCATACGACGCACGGTGTGTTTGGCGGGAAGGATGACAAAGCTTACGATTTTGCCATCTATCAGCAGAGGGTAAAGGACTTTTGCGGGCGGGACTGGGCCGCTATCCAGTCCGATATTGACGACGACGAAGAATACGAGGCCAAGAATGCGCAGGAGGCGTGTTTCAAGGCCTCGTGGCTGATCAACGTGCTCCACGAAGGGATTGGTGTCCCCCGGATCGGGCTGGAGGAGCTCTCAAAAGCAAATGTTTCCAAGGGCGCGCTCGAGGACGCCAAGGACAAGGGGTTTCTCGACCCCTTCAAGCCGGTGGACAAGATCGAGGGCATCGAAGTGAGCTGGACCCTGGGCAAGATGGTCCTCTACGCCGCCGGGCAAATACCCCCAAAGAACCGCGACGACACTTACCCGGTCGGCTTCGGCAGCAACGTGGACGGCACCCCGCCCGACTTCCAGTTCGCCGGATCTACGTGGAAGCCCACGAACCACTACGGCAACCAAACAAGCGACGACGACGACTGGGGCCTCGACGCCGAAGACATTCTCGACAAAGCCAAATCCCGCTCCACAACTGGCTTCTTCGCCTTCACCCTCATCCTCATTCTCTTCCTCTTCCTCTTCCGCAAGCGCGACCGCCGGATGCGCCTCTACAGCCGCGTCAACTCGATCCTGCGCCGCCCTCGCAGGCCAAGTGGCGGCACCCGCAAGGGAAGCGGGGGACGCGGACTTTCGGGCCTCGCAAACAAGATCTTTGGCGTGCGTCCCTCGGGCGGGGCGTACGAGCGTGTCATGGAGGAAGGGGGCGATGCGGAGAGCTTTGAGCTGGGCGGCGCCGACTCGGACGACAACGAGGGCTCGGACTCTAGCGAGGGTTCCAGGGGATCGTCGAGGCGGCTGGGCTTGTCGTCGGGCCTGGCGACTCCCCAGATCATCGACCACCACCATCATTATCACAGCGGCCTGGCGTCGCCGGCCGTGTCGGCGCTGGATCGCAGCGGGTTGGTAGTCCGGACCGAGAGCAGGGAGAGGCTGATGCTGCCGCCTCATCTGGCGCTGTCGGGGGTCGGGCGGAGGAGCCGGGCTACTAGCCCGACGAGGAAGAGTCCGTTGATGGGGCCGCTGCCAGAGACGTAGACATGTGTACTGGCTGCTATGTTTGGAGCGGATTGTTCTGTCTGCTGTTGTTCCACTTGGTCTCTCGTGGATTGTTGGTGTTGGTGAGAAAATGGTTCCAGTTCAGTATCTACGTTACCTTTGTATTCTTCCCTTGTAGGGTACAGCAGACATGGCGGGCGGCGTATGGTTTTTTTGGGCGGCCTTCATTTTCGGTACGCAAGTCGGGCGTCATCTGGGTTTGTCTACCAGCCGGCTTGGGACGTTGTGGGATGAGATGTTCATGTGGCCTTTGAGGCAATGAAGTTACTGTTGTTATGATACAGATATAGAGGCTTATATTCTGGCAGCCCATGACAGCGTGTCGCTATCTCTCTCTCTCTAGCCTTTGGCCCAACCTGTGTTGCTGTAATGAATGTGCTCATGGCCATCCAGCTCGGGGACTTTTCAACTCACTCTCACCCACTCATCCGCCCTGCTTCCTCCCTCAATCCTCCCTCTCCAAAAAGCCCGGATCAGTCCTCACTTTTGCCTCGAACTTCTTCCACCACTCCTCAAACGCCTTGAGCGGCACCACTTCGACCTGTCCGGCCGTCCCGCTGAATCCAGACAGGAAGTTGAACGCATTCTTGATGATCCGCTGCGCCAGCACCAACGTGCTCGGCTGCTGCCCTCCTTCCCCAGATCTCGCGGCAGAAGACGCGGGCACCAGCGCAGAACTTGTTGCGGTCCCAGAAGAAGAAGAAGAAGAAGGAGAAGGTAGCTGCGCGATCCGCGCTGCCACCGACTCAGCCGGCTCCACCGAAATGCCCAACACCACGTTGTTGTCTGCGGAGCCGCCGCCGAGCTTGAAGATGGCGCTCTCCTTGCCCGGGCCGATGCCACCCAGGAATTGGGAGTTGGGCTCGGTCTGAGAGGGGGAGGTCGGCGGAGTCACCAGATAGATTGCGGCGGCAGTCGCCGGGGGCAGGGTGATGCCAGGTAGGAGGAAGATGACGATATGCGAGAAGGGCTTGGAGCCGGGCTGGGCCGGTGGGATGGCGTAGAGGAAGCTGGTTGGGGTTGGGGCTTGGGTAGGGGTGGTGAGGATTGGTTGGCCTGCGGGGACGAGGCCGAAGAGGGGTTGGGACATTGTTGTGTGCTTCAATGAACACAGTAGTTAATTAGGAGAGGGCTGAGTCCAGTGCTGGGTTTGAGTCTGGTGACGTGAGATGGGTGTTGGGGTTGCCGGTGTGAAGACAATGACGGAGCGCTTTTCCCGAGTAATTGAGAGCCAATGGGGCGGGGATAGGTACGCACGCAAATAGACAGAACACAATGTCTTTGTGACCAAAGGGCAAAGAGAATGGGGGGCGAGTTTTACTATGGGTTGTTCTCTGAGAGTCGTCCAAAATCCCGAGTTCCGAGTCCGACCTCAGGTTTATGTGCTGCTTGGCGGACTGTGGAAGCTCCTGCAAGCTTCCAGAGGCTGCTCTTTTTCCACCCAAAGAAGTGGGGCACCAGGAGACCCAGTGCAGGGGGTATCGGGAGACACAACGACACACTCTCCGGACAGCAAAAGTTATATTTAAGTGCACACTGATCGAGCTCTCGAGGATGGGAGGGGAAACACGCGGACAAAGGCCGTCGCCAGCTCACGTTATCCTGTCAACGCTAATCCCGCTGTGCCTGCCAGACGCCGTACTATGTAGACGAATGACAAGGTTCTGGAACATGAAGTGGAGAGCCGATTTTCAAACAGCCTTGCCGGTGAGCCTGATCTGACCAACCTGCCTAGGTACGGATCTACAGGCATTTAAGAGTCTGGCTGCGCTCGCAATCTCGCGCCAACTCTTCCAGCATTCGCTATCTCGGTCCTTACCTTACTCAGGCTCAGCTGCTCCCTTCCCTCAGGCGATCAAAAACACAACCATGGCAACTCGGCTCACCAGCATCGATCTGGTGAAGAAGTGCGATGGGTAAGGTTTCATCTCTTGCACCTCTCCCGGGTCTCCTTTGTTCTACCTCCGAGAATGGAATGGATGCTGACCATATTTCAGGTTCCCAGACGCCGAGATCGACCCTCAGGGTCATGCCGAGGAGATGAGACGGCTCTACACACTCACATGGAAGGACAGCGAAGGGACCTTCCCTATCGGCTATGTGCCGTTGTCGGTTCTCAAGGCGTTGAGAAAGACTCCCGAGCACATCAGGGGGCCCATGAATGTCGATGATGAGGCCAGAACGATTTTGCTGTTCCAGGAGCCAACCACTGAAGAGGCCCGCACTCAGCTCGTGGGCAAGCTGACGGCTTACTGGCGTGAGAATAAAACGTTCCGCATCCTCAAGGGCTGGCGCAACGAGCTGTGGCCCGTGTACGGACGCAACGGCGAGCTTCTGTACAGCGTCGAACGCGTCGCCATGGGCCTGTTCGGAAACGCCCGCTTTGGCGTCCATATGTCGGCCTTCATCCGCCGCAGCGACGCCGACAGCCGCTATGACTTTAGGATCTGGGTCCCCAAGCGGGCGGCCGACAAGTCGACATACCCGAGCATGCTGGACAACACGGTGGCCGGCGGCCTGATGACCAACGAGGATCCCTTCGAGTGCGTGATCCGCGAGGCTGACGAGGAGGCGTCGCTGCCTGAGGACTTTATGCGCAAGAACGCCAAGGAGACGGGCACCATCACGTACATCTACATCACGGACGAGCGCGCCGGCGGAGAGCCGGGCTGGATCTACCCCGAGTGCCAATGGGTCTACGACCTCGAGCTGCCCGCCGACGGGAGCGTCACCCCATGCCCGAAGGATGGGGAGGTGGAGAGCTTCAGCCTGCGCACGGTGGAGGAGATCCAGGAACAGCTGGCCCAGGGGTTATGGAAGCCGAACTGCGCCATGATCATGCTCGATTTCTTCGTCCGCCACGGGATATTGACGCCTGAGAACGAGCCCGACTACGATGAGATCCGCGCGAGGGCTCACCGCTTCATCCCCTTCCCCGGCCCACACTGGCCGCACTGGAAGCACGTCTCCCCTCCGGAACGAAAATCCTAGGGAGCAGGAGGCAGGCAGCGAGCGGGTAGCTTGAAAACAAGCGTGTTCTCTTGGGTATCGATTTGTTCGACTCGCCAAGCTGTCCCTAAAGCACGCGGTTGCCATTTCCAGAACGCCATATTCCCCATTAGACTATACCCTCCGTATTCCAAACACATACTCCGTGAAACCCAGATCAACGCTTCCGCGCAAGCAGGTAGACATAGTCCACCCGCAGGGGCGTGAGCTTCTTGTACGGCCCCTCGAGCGACATCAACAAGCCGCCAAAGGAAATGTATGCCTTGCTGTTACCCCGCAAAGTCAGCCAATCCCTTCGTCCCCATCCCCGGCTGCAAATGGAGCAATCACTCACATCGTCTTCCCGTCCTCGGCATCCTCAAACTTGTAGATCTTGCCGTAGCAGACGTAGTCAAAGATGTCGGCCAGGGTGGCGTCGCTAGCACCGGCCTTGGCCACGTCGCGCCACCCGCGCTCGTCGTCCTTGCTGCCGTCGTAGTGCAGCGACGTGGCCAGCGCCACGTGCAGCTCGTCGTCCAGCTTGCATGGGAACAGCTCCTTGTTGATGTCCAGGCTCATGCTGATGCTCTTGTCGTCCGAGTGGCAGTAGATGCGGTCCACCCGGTCGTACTTGGGGTCGCTGAACCGCTCGACCCGGAAGTGGTCCTCGAAGAGCTGCGCGTCGGAGGCGATGCCGGACATTTTGGTTTTGGTTAAGGAAGAGAGGGGAAATGGATTGGGTTTAAGTTTGGGTTGGAGGTGAAAGCGGCAAGTTTTCGTCTGGGTCGTGGGAGATTGTTGGGTGAGACGACCGGGGGGGCGCGGGGAGGGCGAGAGCGGTTGCGGTTGTGACGGCGGCGGTGATGGGGATGTTTGGAGACTTGGAGTTGACAAAAAATTCCGGAAACGCTCGCCCATGCGGACTGGGGGAGCTTGGCCGGGGCAGGGGTTCAATGGTTAGGTAGCGAGGTAGCGTTGGCGGCAGGCACACGGTGGGGCAACGAGGGCGATAAGGGAGCTTTCTGGTCTTATCGTGCCCCTCCAAGGCTCCGACCCCTCCAAAAAGTTCCAAGGCCAAGCCAGACTGCCAAAGCATTGGAGCTGTGGACCTCTGGCACTCTCCCATCACCCAACCCTCGACATGTCCTTTGTCAAGAGAAACACGGTGCTTTCAGCGAGGCCAGGGCGGCCACTCGCCCAAGCGACTCCGACTCCGGCCTCGGAAAAGCAGCAGCTCGCACCAGGAATCCGACCATCGCCTCTGGATGGGAGGCCCACCACATCGACGGGGACGTCATCACTCGACCAGCTGCTCGCGGGCCATGGTGGACTACCGCTCGGAACTTGTCTGCTGGTCGAAGAGCAAGGAACCACCGACTTTTCCGGCGTTCTTTTGCGTTACTATGCCGCCGAGGGCCTCGTGCAAGGCCACCAAGTACACCTAGTTGGCTATCCGCCAGAATGGAGGCATCAACTTCCTGCTGTGGCTGCGCCCGATAGCAAGGCCAAGGCAGCACAACCAGCTCCGGCGCCCGAGGAGAAGATGAAAATTGCTTGGAGATACGAATCATTGGGGAATACGCCTACACCAAGAGCTGCCGCAAGAGGCGACGCCAGCCAGGGCACATTCTGCCACGCCTTCGACCTCACCAAACGCCTACCACCAAGCTCCTGCAAAGGTGCTCTCCATCCCACACCCAGCACCTGCCCACCCACCTTCGACCAACCCCTCCACACCTCCCCGTCCCCCTCCCCTTTCAAAGCAATCATCAAACACCTTCAAGACAAACTCTCCACCTCTCCACCAACCTCCATCCACCGCGTCCTCATCCCCAGCCTCCTCCTCCCAACCCTCTACGCACCGCAGTGCGTCCACCCCTCGGAGGTCCTCCAGTTCCTTCACAGCCTCCGCGCCCTCCTCCGCCAATACCCCACCCAGCTCACGGCCATTCTCACCCTCCCGACCTCCCTCTACCCGCGCACCGCTGGCCTGGTGCGGTGGATCGAGCTCGTCTGCGACGGCGTCATCGAGCTAATACCCTTGCCCGCCAACCCCGGTGCGCCGCCGCCGCCGCCGCCCTCGTCCTCGTCGTCAGGGTCGGGGGCGGAAAAGAGTGATCAGGTGCAGGGGCTGCTCAAGGTGCACACGCTGCCGGTGTTTCATGAGAAAGGGGGTGGGGGGGTCGGAGCGGGCTCGTTCCGCGAGATGATGGGCTTTAGTTTGAGTGCGTCGAGAGGGTTGGTGATTAAGCCTTATAGTTTACCGCCGCTGGAAGCGGAAGGGGAGGGCGAGGGGGAGAAGAAGTCAGGCGGTGGCAGTGGTGGCGGAGGAAAGGAGGGTCTTGAGTTCTAATAGGACGTGAGGTTGTTCATGTTTTGGACGGCAAAGGACCAACGTTCACAGTCCTGGGAAGGGAATTCAAACATTAGAAGGCAGAGCGATCTGGAATTCACCCATTCTGTATCGTCTGGAAGCGAGGCTTGATGAATTGAGCATTTCAAGGAGCTGGGTGGCATTTCTGAACCTCTTATTGACATTCGAAGCACTATTATCTCCTGTTATTGCTCTTTCGACATAGATATCATGGCCGCAAGTTGCTCGGATCCTCTTCACTGTGACAGAATTACGGTAACAGTGTACCGTAATTTGTAATTACCGTTGACAAGACCCACTTTGGAGCTCCATCGACCTCGAGCTTCTGCATAAATTTTCCAACCGCAAAAAATCTCCCACTCTTCTTCCTTTCCCCATCGATGCTGCGTAACGCAGCATCTTCCGCAAGCAAGGTCAGTCATTTTCCACTGTCTCATTCTGCATTCCGGAGAACTATATGATTATATCTTTCGTATTCCAATCTGTCAATCCACTGATCTCTGTGATGACCACATACGTGTTCAAGGCTTATGATTCCTGTTCTACCGTTTTTCTGCTGAAGCAGCTTCGTACTCGTGTTTGAATCAAAATCTAACCGAGATATACCTAGATCCCATATCAACCTTAAGAGATGGCGACGGCAGCGGAAAGACAAGTCCGGATCTCGCGCGTGGCAGGCCGGTACCTCGTCTTCGACATTGACGATGTCGCCTACATCCGCCGCCACCACGGCATCTGCGCAGTCCTGACGGGCACCATGCCACAGAACCCAACCCAGAACCTCTTTCTCAGCCTGCCGGTTGAGCTGCACGCTGAAGAGGCTAAACTGCTGGTTGACAAGCGGGTCGGGTACATTGCGGACGAGCTGGCGCAACACTTGTCCCAGCTGGGCACAATGGACGAGGCCATCCGCAAGGGCTACGTTCAGCACCTCAAACAGCAGCGCAGGAACGCGCAGCTGGTGTTTGAAGAGGCAAAAGCAGAGGCAAAGGCAAAGGTACAGGCCAAGCACCAGGGCAAGCGCAAGGCCAAACCCGCTGCGGCCATCTCCTCAGCGGCCGTAACAGAGACTGGCGAAGAGTCTCTCTCTCTCTTTGATGACACCCCCCCTCCCACCACCACAACACCAACCCCCGCAGTCTCAAAAGACCAAGACACTACCACCACCCTCCCCTCCGTAACTCTCACTACCAGCACTTCCCTCCTCCCCCCCTCGCCTACCACCGCTTCCCTAGACACCGCCCCGGCCAAGTACCCGATGTACAGGTACCTCAACGCGCGGGGCTACTACACGACACCTGGCCTCCGCTTTGGCGGCGACTACAGCGTGTACCCGGGCGATCCCTTCCGGTACCACGCCCACTACCTGGCCAACAGCTACGGGTGGGACGAGGAGGTGGCGATGCTGGACTTGGTGACGAGCGGGCGGCTGGGCACGGCGGTAAAGAAAGGGTTCTTGTTTGGCGCGGAGAAGCCGGGGGGTGGTGGTGAGCGGGAGGGAGAGGGGGAGGTGAGGGTGTTCTGTATCGAGTGGGCTGGTATGTGAGGTTGGTGGTGGGTGAAATAGCTGAATTGATACCCCGTTCGTTTTTCACGTCCGTCCTTGTAGCGTTCATGAAGTGTGATGATGATGCGATGCCTCATATTATTATCTCACCTCCACGTTTCAAGACATGATATTATAACCTCCCCCGTCCTTGCGATGCTCCCCAGCAACCGAGTCAAAACATGCTATTCTCAACGCCATTACAAAATGAACTACCTCCCCTCCCCAAACGAAATACAATCGCCCCCCTCAACCAAGACGTCAAGGCACATAAATCCGACTGAAGCTAATCACCTCCCGCCGGCAGCACACGCATTTGTCAAAATTGTTCATGGCCAGCGACACGCGGCAGTCGTCGCACAGGCTCAGACAACGGCACGGCCACACAATAATCGTCCGAGGCGCGCTTTGGCATACGACACACTGTGGCCCGTCCGGTCCCAAGCCCGCTGCGCCCGTCGCCCAGGACGAGTTCGCTGCTGCGGCCGCTGGGTCTCCTGGCGGTGAGGAGGAAGACGTCGGTGGTGGTGGTGCGGCGGGGTTGTGTTTTGCGCCTGCCGCGCGGCGGGAAAGGAGGAGCTGCTCGAGCACGCGGGATTCTTCCTCTGGCGTCATCTTCTCGTGGGCCGGTCGGTGTGGGTGGATGGCTTGGTTGTTGGTGAGCAGCACCTGTGCGCGCTGACGCTGGAGCTGCTGCCTGAAGCGAGAGCGCGTCATGATGCCGTCGCTAGTCAGGTGGGCCGCGAGGGACAGGGCTTCGTCACGGTCTTGGGGGCTCTGTGGGTGGAGGAGGCGGGCGAGGTCAGCGGCTGCCATGGGCGTGTCGAGCAGAGGGGTAGATTCGCGGGAGGCGCGGGCCGAGGCGACGGCCGAGGCGAAGGAGATGGGTCCTGGGTTGTTTTGGGTTGGTGTGCGCTGGCCGTCGGACAAAGCTGTGTCGCAATCGGGGTCGGATTCCCAGTCGAGCTCGCTTGTGGTTTCGGTTGTAGAAATTACGCTGGTGGTGTCGTCGAAATCTGAATCGTCGGCGCCAGCATCTGGGCCTTGGAGGGTCGGCGGAGCATAGTCGCCGCTCGAGTCGCTGCTTCCCCACCAGCCGCCCCGGAGAAAGTAGCTGTAAAGCTTCGAGTCGACTTCCTCATCGACGGGTCTCGCGCTGGCTTGGCCGTCTGCGTTGTTTTGGGCCATCCGGCGGCGTAGTTCGGCCTCCACGTCGACCTGGTCGGTCCGGGGGATGGCGATAAAGACACTCCCTTCGCCCGGGGACAAAACATCCACATTGAGCCTACGCGAGCTGCGTCCCGACCTCTTTTTGGACGCCGATTCGGGCTTAGGTCTCTGCGACAGTCCGCGGAGCCACCGGGGAGGCGTGCGCATGCCGAGCACGGCCATGACTCGAATCGTGGACAACGCCGAGATGACAAGCATCAGCTTGAGAATGTGTAGCATGTACTCAAATGCTATGAGCCACCTAGAGCTCCGTTCGGCAGCGCCCACACCATCTCGAACTCTTCTTTGAGAGGTGTTGCTCTTAGGGATTTGCTGGGCAGCCCTTTCCCTGGCGTACCCGCTCGTGGCATGCGTCTGGCCGTCCTTGACTGGCACGAGACCAATGGTGCCGACAGAGTCGAATCGAGACCCGGGGATGCCGCCGCCGATCCACTGCATCCTAAGCTCCTCGAGCTCGCGCAGCCTTTCGTCCTCTAGCCAGGTGTACCTTTTCAAATTCACCTGGTGGTCTTCGTTGAGGTACACAGCCTCGCTCGCCATGGTAATGGCACCAAACCCGGCTCGTAAGAGGGCCGTGTAGAAGTCCATGTCCAGGCGGATGCGGATGTCGGATAGCGATACATTCGCCTGCATATTTCCGTGGGCACGTACAAGCCGTTGGCGGAGGGAGAGCCCTTCGAGACTACGGTCTCCCTCGGGCGTAGCCAGGGCCGACAGCAAGAGAGCTGAGGCGTACACGACTCCGCAGGCAAAAATGCCACACAAGATAAGTATGTGCGGAATGAAGCCAATGATACACACTGTCGGGAACCTGAGCAAGCCTTGAGCTGAAGGGTCATCAACCGAAAAGTTGAGAGCGCTCCACAGGATACTCGCCATGAAGCAGAGTCCCCAAAACCCCGTACTGATGAGGCGGAACTTGGGTTGCAAGTTGAAGACCCCAAGGATGTGGCTCGTGACGTGGCTCATGGCGGAGAAGAGGGCGACCAGGAGGACCTCGGGAGGCGTGTTGACCCGGCCCATGATCATGGACCGAGTCAGGGCAATCTTGGACCCGAGGACAGGCTGTGAGGCGCCGGTGCCGTTCGTAAAGAGGCCCCACCCCAGCTGGTTGCTGATGGCAGCATCTGCTTCGGCAAAGGCCAGAGAGTGCTCAAACAGCGTCATGCCGGTCTCGGCAGCCACCGGACGGCCCTGGACTGCACAGGAGAGAACCTCGACGAACTGGCTGACGCAAAAGGTTCCGAAGAGCGGCCAAAGTCGGGACAGCGAGCCAACCTGCTCCCGGTCGTCCCTCGGTATCATCCTCACGGAACTGCAAGACGCCTCGTCGGTGGCACCGAACAGTAGGGTAGAGCTCAGTTTGTTGAGGAAAAGGTTCGGCTGGGCGAACATCAAGTCGGAGCTCTTGCTCGCATTGCCCCAGCGCAATTCGGAGAAGTCGGGAGAGGTCTGGCACTGGATAGACTGCACCAGCCATCGGGCCTGGAGCAGAAGGAAGAGTATTGGGCCGGCTCGTAGGAGCAGGCGGACGTGCCATCGAAGCCGGAGCCTCCGGCGGGTGGCAGCGAAAATGTGGGTGCGATTGAAAACGATAGCCATACCAATACAGCACAGCGCCCATTTGCTCGTCGCGTAGCTGAAGACGCCCCCCAAGCCCTTGGCGCCCTCCATGGAAAACCGCGAAACGAAGGCATTCGGATTCTGAGTCACGGCGTCGGCAGCGGCAGCAGCGGCGGCGGCGGCCATGGATGCGGAGGAAGCGGCTGTCGTGGATTCAGTGAGGGTGGCGCGCAGCAAGTCGTCAGCCGCTGCCGGAGCAGCGGAAGCGGAGGCGAAGATGTCGATATTGTTCGAATCGACAATGGCCTCGGGGAGCGAGATGAAGGAACCCAGCCTGCCGAGCTTCATGACCATGCGAGGCCCTGCCCAGACCAGATCCTCCAGCGACGGCGCCAGTCGGGTCATATTGACTGCCAGGCCCAGTTGCTGCGCCGTCCACAGGGTGAAGTTGTGCCAGACGCTGGCATTGTCGAGCATCCGCGGGGCCGTGATGGCGACGGAAGCCGCGGCGGCCACGGCCTCGGAAAGGGACGCCGTTGCCGTCTCATCCATGGTATCCGGTATTCGGCGTCCGTTGACCAGACAAGAGAAATAATAAATGAACGAGACGGATGCCGGATCAGACGGCTGCAGCAACACCGGAACCGGAGGAAAGGAGCGCGTGCTCACGCAGAATGCGGAGATGGCGCGTCATTCATATCCGGTACACACCTCGAGGTATGCGCGTGCACACGGGTCTAGACGACGTGCATTGCACCGTTGGTGGTGTTCGAAGCTGCGGCGCAGAGTTGAGAGAGCCACAGATGAATCGCGCTCCCCGTGCTGTGAACCGAGTTAGCGTCTTATCCCAGCATTGGATGGCTAACGATATCATTTCCTCGCGAGCCATGGTGGGGCCGTCCTAGCCTGCAACGCCCTTCAGGGAGTGCCAACCCCACCCCTGCTCGGCCTTCGGGGGGTTTGGCTGCCGGGTGCCAAGCTGCGATTTCATCGCCAACACTCGTTAATCGACCACCGAGCTGCCTGCTGCATCTGCCCAACTTGGCCGTGGACACAGCACATCGCGGAGCCCGCAACACCCACGCCACCAGACAAAATAATGGCATCGGCACAACAGCCCATCGCTACGTATGTGTCATTGCACTCCGACACATACAAGGCATTCCGTGCGCAACAGTTTGAACTGGTAGGCCCGAAAGACTAACCGCTTGCTCACAGGGTTTACGTCCGTAATCTGGAGGAGCGCGTCAAGCCCGAACCGCTCAAGCAAGCCTTGCGCGCCATCTTTTCTGAATATGGCAACGTGATTGACATCGTGGCCAAGACCAACCTCAAGGCCAAGGGCCAGGCCTTTGTTGTTTTCGACTCCCCCGAGTCTGCCCAGGCCGCCGTCACCGACGTCCACGGTTTCGAGCTCTTCGACAAGCCGATGCAGGTCGCGCTGGCCCGCACCCGAAGCGATGCCACCGTGCTGCAGACGGGCAACGAGGACGAGTTTGATAGCCACAAGCGCCGGCGCATGGCAGAGAAGGGTGCGTCTTCCTCTCAAGCCAACATCATCCGTCCCCGCTAACAGCCTTCCCCAAAGACAAGAAAAAGGCCCTCGAGACCGCTGAAGAACAGAAACGCCTCAAGCGGCCCTTGCCAGGTGCCCCCGCGGAATTGGGCGCCCGTCCAGCCAAGAACGCCCGCGGCGCTGGCCTCAAATCCACCGGAGCCGGCCCCGCTGCGGTCGTGCCCGACGAGTACCTACCTCCCAACCGGATTCTGTTCGTCCAAAACCTGCCCGACGACTTCGGCAAGGACGCGCTCACCGACATCTTTTCTCGCTTCGAGGGTTTCCGCGAGGTTCGTACCGTGCCTGGCCGCAGTGGGATTGCCTTCGTCGAGTACGAGGCCGAGGCGGGGGCTATCACGGCCAAGGAAAACACGGCTAGCATGCCGCTGAAGAATGGCGAGAAGATCATGAAGGTCACTTACCAGCGGCAGTAGAGCCCCTGGAGTACCAGGTTTGTGTTTGTCAGTATGGCGTTGGTTAGGAGTGTACTGGGCTTTTCATAGGGAACAAAATCGGCCCGTTCATGAATATCCAAGACACACAATGCAATAATATGTAGCAATAAACAGATCCCGACTTGCGCCTGCGCCTTGCAAAGCGACGGTATCGGCCGACATTCTACCCACAATCATGAGACACCAATGGAGTCGCCTCTGGGGCGCCTAAAAAATCACATCCTCGTCCTCTTCGGCAGCGAGGATGTCCGCCGGCTCGTCAGCGTCTTCTGGCTCTGGCGCCTTGTTCTCCTCCCCTTGTGCCGCGAGCTCCTCTTTTCTCTTCTTCAACTCAGCATCCGCCGCCGCCGTGTCTCGTTGCTTCTTGTTCGCGACCTGTGCTGGTCAGTACATTTCCCCGGAGAGGAAGACTTCGGCCACGGCGCACCTTTTTCAGCCTATAAAACTCCTCCCTGTCGAGCTCATCGAGTTCCGAGTTGATATCTGTCGAACGTCAATGACCATGTACGAGGAATGCGCCCGTCCAAGCCTCCTTACACTTGATGGTATTCTCCGTCCTCGGAATGATGACGTGCTCGCTGTCTGCTGTTAGAAGACACACTCCCCTACGACAGAAATCTCGCACTCACATAGCATTCACTGCAACCTCTTGGTTAGCAACCATCCCCTATCACCAGAAGAACAAGACGCACCTCTCCGATTCACAACCTTGATAACCTCATCCAGAATGACAAATGCCGTCTGCAAGCTGGCCAGCTCAACCAGAGCCTCGACGGCGCGCGCGTATGTCTCCCGGCACCGCTGCACCTGCTGGCCGCCCTTGCCCAGCCCCGTCATGGCGAAGTCGTTGTTGCCCTCGGTCAGGTAGCTCTCGAAGGCCGGCAGGAGCACGCCCGACACATTCTCCTGCTTGGCTCGGATTCGGAACCGCGCCGATTTGGCCGACTCCTGGATCTGGTACCCAATGTTGCCGCCCACCGCGTACGTCACCTCGGCGAGCGAGAGCGACGCGATCTGCATCACCCGGCCCATCTTGCGCTTAGCTTCATCGATGCGGCGAGTTATTTCTGCCGGGTGGGGTTAGGATCGCGACATGGAATAAAGGAGCGGCGGCTTGTTGGGACTGGGTTGTGCGTTACCTCGGAAGCGCCTGGAGAAGGGGGGGTTGTTAGCTTGTGCGCTTGGAGGAGGGGACGGTGACGACGAGGGCAGAGGAGCATACTTGGTGAGAGCTTCACTCTTCCTCTTCAGTAGGTTGTGTCCGGTCTCGGCGCCCTTGAGCTTGGCTTTCATTATGCCCAGGGATTGCCGTGTAGGGAAGACGGCTTCCCGGTCCTGACTTCGGGTCAGCCTCTCCCACTCACCTCGCGCATGGTGGGGGATGAGGGAGCATCCAACGTACTGCTGCGCCGGACATTGTTGCGGATCGCCGAGGGACGACAGAGAGGAAAAGCTTGAAGAATCACCAAGCCCAATTACGAGTATGAACCCAAAGACCTCTCGCAGGTGTAAGTCGCAAGCTGAAGCTGATGTTTGGTGATGGTCTGGGTTGGTGGAGCTTCAGATTAGTGGGAGCTTCGCAATGGAGACGGAAGGCCGCAGCACGCAACCAACCGACCAACAGGGCAGGGAGGGAGCCGCTAAACCGGCGGTTTTTAGCGGCCATCCCCACCAACCAGGGGGGTCAGTTCCAGGTTCAAGGCTTGGATGGTCCGAGCTCCTCGTTGCGTTACGTCCATCTGCGCCGCGCGCCCAATCGCCAGACCTCGAAAAACGCAGCTCGGAACCTGAGCAACCTCGCCGTTGCCGTTCCCGCTGCCGTCCGCGTCCCAGCTGTCGCGTGTGCAAACCCCTCGAAGACCCTGGCAGTTATGTCGCGGCAACGCGCTGTTTGACTCTTTTCTCCTTCCCCTCCGTCCTCCAGCGCCGACAGCGCCTGTCGGTTTCTCGCTGCTTGACACGTCCAACGAAGACAACATGGCTTCGAGCCTCCCTTCCGACCGCCAGCCAGATTTGGCTCTGGTTGTGCGTTTCAACCTCCCTGGCCCACCTGTGGTTGGAATTGCTGACCCGTTATACTAGTCCGAGGACGACTTTCCCTACGAGCAAGACCTCCAACGCAACCCCGGAAGCACCAAGCCGTGGCTGGCCTACGTCGAGTACAAGCTCCAGCATGGGACGCTGCGAGAGCAGGCATTTGTCATGGAGAGGGCATGCGTTCAGCTGCCCCGGTCGTACAAACTGTGGAAGATGGTTCGTCCCCGTCGCCCTGTTTCCCTTCGTGGGAATCTCCTGGCCTCGCCGCTGACTTGAAGCAGTATCTCCGTTTCCGGATGAAACACATCGCCAAGCTCAACGCCGCCATCTTCGCCGCCGAGTACCAGAAAGTGAACGCTCTCTTTGAGCGAGCATTGATACTTCTCAACAAGATGCCGAGGATATGGGAGATGTACCTCAAATTCCTGATGCAACAGCCACTCGTGACCGTCACCCGACACGCCTTCGACCGGGCACTCCGGGCGCTCCCGATCACTCAGCACAACAGGATATGGGCCCTCTACCGGCCGTTTGCGAACTCGGCAGAAGGCATGACGGCCGTCAAAATCTGGCGGCGGTACATGCAGGTCCACCCCGAGGACGCCGAGGATTTCATCGAACTGCTCGTCCACACCGGCTTGTACACCGAGGCCGTCAAAAAATCGATGGAAATTCTCAACAACCCTCGATTCAACAGCAAGAACGCCAAGGGGCATTACGAGCTGTGGGGCGAGATGGTCGACTTGTTGGTCGAGCACGCAGTCGACATAGAGACGGGCCACGAGTCGAGCATTGATGTGGAGCGCATCATTCGGAGCGGGATCGAACGATTCAGCGACCAGAGGGGGAAGCTGTGGTGCGGCTTGGCGACATATTGGATCCGGAGGGGCAACTTCGAGCGGGCACGGGACGTGTTTGAGGAGGGCATCACCACCGTCATGACGGTGCGAGACTTTACGCTAGTCTTCGATTCCTACACCGAGTTTGAGGAATCCATCATCGGCGCCTTGATGGAGGTCGCCTCAACACGGACCGAGAAGGGCGTGGTGGACGAGGTCGCCGACTTCGATCTCGATATCCGGATGATGCGGTTCGAGCATCTAATGGATCGCCGCCCTTTCCTTCTCAACGACGTACTCCTCCGGCAAAACCCAAACAGCGTCACCGAGTGGGAGAAACGGGTGGCACTGTGGGGCGACAACAAGCAGGAAGTTGTCCAGACGTACACGGATGCCATTGCCGCCATCCAACCCAAAAAGGCCGTCGGCGCATTTCATCAGCTCTGGGCCAGTTACGCCAAGTTCTACGAGAAGGGTGGTGACTTGCGGAACGCCCGGATCATCATGGAGAAGGCCGTCAAGGTTCCGTTCAAGTCAGTCGCGGAGCTTGCCGACATGTGGATCGAATGGGCCGAGATGGAGCTGCGGAACGAGAACTTTGACGAGGCCGTCAGGATTATGGCCAAGGCGGTGCAGGCCCCCAAGAGGTCGACGGTCGACTACTTCGACGAGACGCTCTCTCCGCAACAACGAGTTCATAAGAGCTGGAAGCTGTGGAGTTTCTACGTCGACCTGGTCGAGAGCGTAAGCACCCTGGAGGAGACCAAGAAGGTCTACGAGAGGATATTCGAGCTCCGGATCGCGACGCCCCAGACGGTGGTGAACTACGCCAACCTGCTTGAGGAACACAAGTATTTTGAGGAGTCGTTCAAGATCTACGAGCGCGGTCTCGACCTCTTCAGCTACCCCGTTGCCTTTGAACTCTGGAACCTCTACCTCACCAAGGCGGTCGATCGCAAGATCGGCATCGAACGGCTACGTGATCTTTTTGAGCAAGCGGTCCTCGACTGCCCGCCCAAGTTTGCCAAGGTCATTTACCTGATGTATGGCAACCTGGAGGAGGAACGCGGACTGGCGCGGCACGCCATGCGCATCTACGAGAGGGCCACGCGCGCCGTGTCGGACGAGGACCGGGCCGACATGTTCAACTTCTACATCACCAAATCGGCATCCAACTTCGGCCTCCCGTCGACGCGACCCATCTACGAGCGTGCCATTGCGACGTTGCCGGACCGCGAGGCTCGCGACATGTGTCTCAAGTTCGCCGACATGGAGAAGCGGCTCGGCGAGATCGACCGGGCCAGAGCCATTTACGGGCACGCATCGCAGTTCTGTGACCCGCGGACGAACCCCGATTTCTGGACCAAGTGGGAGCAGTTCGAGGTACAGCACGGCAACGAGGACACGTTCAAGGAGATGCTGCGCATCAAGCGCAGCGTCCAGGCGCAGTACAACACAGATGTCAACTTTATCGCTTCGCAGGCGCTCGCCAAGAGCCAGATGCAGAGACAGCTGGACGCCGGCGAGGAGGTGGACCAGGAGGTGGTCGACGCGATGGAGCAGCTGGAGAGACAGGCTCGCGCCCCTGTTGGTTTTGTCGCCGCCTCGGAGGGGCTCAAGGGAAATGCGGCCAGTCAACCGGTTGAAGTCGCCAACCCCGATGCAATCGACCTTGACGAAATGGACGAATGACCACACCTCTGTAATTAGATGGGGCGGGTTAGTGCGGGCGGCGCTGTGTGGCTTTGCGGGAAGAGAAGAGAAGATCAGACTTGAACTTTGAGGTCAGGTGCGGGTAGGATAGGCGGATATCGCAGTACGCGAACTTTTCCCTTTTTTTTTTTTTGGTTTTCTTCCAGGCTGGAGCGGGAAACGGACAAACAAATGATCAAACCCCTCTGGAATTTGGTAAAGGTACGAAGCATTCTCATTGTGAATTGGCAACACCCCCCCACAACCCCAATCTCCAACCAGCCAATTTCCACCCCATCCCATCATCCAACAAACAAAACAGTTGATATTTCAAGACAATGAAACCCTAAAAGTACATACTACTCCTGAAACTTCTCCTTCTTCAACAGAAACCCGCTGCCGGCCCTCTCCATCTCGGCCAGCTTCTGGTGGAACTTGGTGGCGTAGTTACCGTCGATGCGGCCGTCGCGAGAGCCCGGGACGGCGAGGATGGAGCCCTTGCGCTTCTGGAAGCGGGAGGGTGGCACTTTGGAGGCGTCTAGTTCGGCTACGCATTAGACGGAGAAGGCAGTGCGGAGAAGAGAGGAGAGACATACCCCATTCGTCGCTAGACCGTCGGTCCCCGCGCATCGACGAAGTCATGTGCATCGTCGTCGTTGGAGACATTGGCGTCGCGGTCGTTGGAGACATGGGCATCGCTGTCGTTGGAGACATTGGCATCGTTGTCGGGGACATTGGCGTGGTTCCAGAAGGCATTGCCGATGTCCCTGCAGGCATTGGCATCATCGCCGGTGACATGGTCGACGTGAGGGGGCTAATGGGGACCCCGGTCTCTGTTTGAGAGGCCATGTGGGCTTCTGCCATCGGCGCAGAGAGTGGTTGTGTTCTTGGGCTGCCGCCGGAGCTGGTGCTGGTAACACTTTGTTTCCTGTTGGTTTCTGGGAGGTGTTAGGAGCTGAACGTGGAGAGAAGGCCGGCCGGAAGGGGGGGTTGAGGGTGAGTGCCGTACCTGCCATGGTGAGTAATGTTAGGTGAAAGAAATCTTGGGTTGGGGTTTGGGTTTAGAAGATAAGTGTGTCTTATACAGTTCACACTCGCTGTTTGTCGCAGAAGAGGAGAGAGATCACGAGAGGTTGGAGGTGAAGTGGGGAGGGTCAGACCAGGACGACGTCAGTAAGGAGTCTGAGCGCGCTTTGTATCCGCGCTCGACTGGGTATCCCATTTTCTAAGATAGAAGTCACCTTGTGTGCTTTGGGATTTGGCAAGGGAAGACTGTACTCTCATCGTGGGTGTTCCAGCATGTGGCTTCTCGGCTATGGCCCCCCCTTCTCACCCTTCTAGACCCTCCTAAGTCCTCTCTCTTTCCTGCCCCCATCCTCTCCTCCGCATTCCTTAGTTGCTTTGTTGTGAGCTTACCACTTGAAATTTTCCCCAGCGGTAGCAAAATGATGCTGCCTTGTCTCCTTGCCATAGCCCTTGAGATGCAACTGCTGTCCGTCTGATGTCTCCCCTCACGCTTGCAATGCTGTTGCGTCTCTGCTGTATCCATGGATGCGCGTGCACGACAATGTGGCAGAGCAGTAGTCATGCGCGCTCAGGCATCACCCGTGTCCCATCGAGCTTGTCCCCAATCCAGAGACTGTGAATGGCCAAAGAGCCGTGGTGCTTAGGGGCCTTGACGTCATGCTTCGACGATGAAGATATAAGCCAAGCAACCGTTTGTTGGTCTCGGCAGACGGAGTGTGAGCCTCGAAAAGTTTTGAAACGGAGCACTGTCATGCATCCATGACCGCCAAGGTCCTCGATCTGGCGTCCAACATCAAGTCAAGTCGACCCGCGCAACCACCGTCGGTTTCGATGTCGAAAGATCGCCGAGTAAGACTGGGACGGTGCTTGATCACTGTGGCAAGATGCGAAAGGGCAGAGAGTCGTGGTGGATTATGAAAGCAATTAGCAATATTGAGAACGAAAAAAAAGAATGTCAGAGTCGGAGAAGCTCGGATATGGACCAAGACGAAAGAAGACGTAACAAAAGATGAGGTCGTGCCCGGGTTCGAACCGGGGTTACTGGAAGGATTGAGAACTGGTCGCTCAAAATCCAGAGTGATAACCACTACACTACACAACCTTGTCTTGTCATGTGTTGGGGCTGCATCTCGGACAGCCCACTTATGTAATCTAGTTAGCCGGGGTTAGGGTTATGGTAACACCTCCAACCAAAGCACGACCCCTAAACTTGAATGATAACAGGAAAGGGGCGAGACGAGATATGAAGGGAATAAGGTGTGTCCAGTGAATGATTTGAAGTCTTGTTGTCTACATGGTCTATAATCTGCATTCAAATGTCCCGCAACCACCCTGCGATCCCACAACCTTGATCATGACTTGCGGTGCAGGACACCAGCGCCAGCCTGGAGAAGTTGTTGTCAGCAAGAATAGCCTAGAGGCGGAGACGGAGGGAGTTTTGACTCACCTGATGGCTCGGGAAGATCAGCGTGTCAGCAACCACCACGTTCTGACGCCTCCCCGCGACGAACACCACCACCTCGGCAATGTCATCAGGGGTCAGGGGCTCACAGCCACTGCGGTTTGTCCGGTGTCAGCCATGGCTTGCAAAGGCAGCTCATTACAGTGTGCTATCACTTACGCATAGACGGCATCCGCTTTGGACTTGTCTCCATAGAACCGGACAACCGAGAATTCCTGTCACGGGGTTAGCCGATCATGGCTCTCTCACTCACACGCACCCCACACGGCTTCCACTCACCGTCTCGACCTGACCGGGGTCGACCTCCATGACGCGGATCCGCGTGTCAATCAGCTCCTTTCGCAGGGCGTCAGTAAAGGCGCGCACAGCAGCCTTGGTGGCGCAGTAAATGCTGCCGCCGGCGTACGGCTCCCGGCCGGCGATGCTGCCGACGTTGATGATGTCGCCGGCGCCGCCTTCCGGGCGCGTCTTGAAGATGGGCAGGATGGCTTGGGTCATGTTAATCAGACCGGTCACGTTGGTCTGGAACATGACGTTGACATCGTCCTCGAGGATTTCAGGGGCGCGGGCGACTGGCGGCCTAGGATCAGCACTTTTGTTCCACTTCTGCAGTAATGCCATGAAGTAAAGATGGTCGTCTCATACCTCCTTTCACCAAGCCCCTAAACAAACAAGTCAGCAAATCCGGCTCATCACTTCTCAACCTCCTTACAGCAAAGACCGCTCAATCAAGACTTACGCATTATTCACCAGCACATCAATCCCCCTGAACTCCTCGGGCAACCCAGCCACGAATCCCCGCACCTGCGCCGGATCGGCCACGTCTAGGGCGACTGGGAGCACCTTGACTCCCTCGCCAACCTCCTCCTTGATCTGGGCGGCGATCTCCTCCAGGCGGTCGACGCGGCGGGCCGTCAGCACCAGCTTCAGGTCCTTGGGCGCCGTGCGGGCAAACTCAAACGCGCAGCTCCGGCCGATGCCCGACGAGGCCCCCGTGATGAGGACCGTCTTGCCCTCGAGGCGCTTGGCCATGGCGGTGGACATGGTTCTGGCTGTGACGGCGGAAATAAATTGGTGGGGGTAGAGGTGGGGTTGAGGTCGTTGGGAATGGGACCGGGAGAGAGCGCGGAGTGTGTGGAATATTTTGGCCGTGACTGTTGTTTTTGTTGTGAGCCGGGAGAACATGGCAGGGAAGCGAATTCAACATGGTCCGGCAGCGGAGCGGAAGACCGGTGCCTAATATGGGCGGGCAGAAGACAAACCGCGACCCCCGCGGAATCGGCACTGACGCCATCTCTCGGTGGCCCACTTGTTCGTGGGCTTCCTCACTGCCGTTGCCGGGCCGGCCCCGGAAAACACCCCGCATGTGTGTCTCCAATGCGCCATCGCGCCGGCGATAAGAAAATACCCCGC
>OUNM010053389.1_pt1 | contig 49795 bp, 36 predicted proteins | sample 1769961 | NCBI WGS metagenome assembly OUNM01 (sample SAMEA3914820, study PRJEB12502) | metagenome | biome: forest; material: soil | place: USA | collected 2012-03-12 | depth 0.3 m
GGAAATCCCAATTTGCGCACTTTTCGCAGGTTTTTGACGGAATAAGCTTCGTAAGCCCGATAATTCACGCGCCGTGTACAGCGTTCCGAGCACCACAAGAATGTTAGCTTTCGCCCGCCAAATATGTTTTCAACTACCTTTTCGGCATAAGATCGGCTCGCAGACGTCCAGACAGCGACTTCGAAATCCGTGAAGCAATATTCGAGGAAGGCCTCGAGGTGCGGCCGGCGGTAAACCGAATAGACTGCGACCTCAAAATCTGCAGGAAGTTCCAGCGGTCCTTTTCTGGCATGGATGAGTGTCTCATCGAGATCCAGAATGAGGAGGGGGTGGTTCATGTCTCAAAATGCCGTGGCGAGTAACTAATGTTAATGCCGCCGTACCGAAAAGTGTTTTTGGGGTGCTATAAAGGATTGCTTAAAAATTATCCACGATTTCTCTGTTGGCAAGAGTGAGTGCCCGAGCCAATCCAAATCCGATGAAGGAACATTTTGACTTCAACCGTTTGGTAAACTAGGCGTAGAGACATCTATGAGAAAGCTCCTCCCAATATTGCTGTGCTTGCTCGCTTCGTCTTCGGCGCTTTTGGCCGGAGCACCCCAGCCGTCGTCCAACTTGCAACAGACTTTGTCGGCTGCGGCCGAGCAGAAAAAGCTGGGATTCATCTTGCTGGGTCGCCCCACCTGCAGCATCTGCAATGAAACGAGGACGATGATTGAGGAAGGAAAAATCCCTGTCACAGCCACTTCGTATGTGATGGCGGATTTGAATATCGATGATCCAAAGGTGCACGCGGAATTCATGCGCAAATACGGCAAAGAAGATTTTGGAAATACGCTGCCTTTCGTGGTGGTTACCGATTCCCACGGAACGGCGCTGGCCAGCAGCGGTGGCTACAAAGACGCCGAGCAATGGAAAAAGCTCCTGAGATCAGCCAAGGCGAAGTCCGATAAAACGACTGCAGCTGCGAACAACGGAGGCAGCACCGCAGGCACTGATCCGAATTGGCCATTCAAATCTGCGCCGGCCAAACAGTGAGGAGGGTCTGTCCTGTTTAGTTCTACCGCGTGTGTCACGTGTGGGGGTACTGAGTAGATTAAGCTGGGGCTTTCGCCCGAGGTAGCATTGCCAGCCAATCTGCTTCATTAGATAAAAGGAGCTTGCCCGCGCAGATGCTTTTTTGGCATTGCCTCGCGATGCCCACCCCACTTGGAGCAAAACGCAGATGCGTTGCGCTCAGCGATGGCTTACCGCTTCGCCAATGAATCGCCAGATTATAGCCTTTTGTCCACGATGTGGATGCAAGCAATTATTTGATCGGGTGATGATCAACCACTTCCATCATTTTGTGCTTAGTGTGCTCACGGTGGGGCTATGGTCGGTGAGCTGGCTGGCTGCCTATATTGCGTCACGCATGGAGCCCTGGAGTTGTCATCAGTGCGGGTGGCGGCCCACCGGCAAGCTGGTGGATGAGTCGAATAACGATGGAGAGAACAAAGCGGAGCTGGACTATTCCGAGGGAGAAAAAGGCGGGGGCGATGCGGTTGAAAATGATGGCGAGTGATCCGGGAAACCACCTCGCAAGTCTGCTCGGATGCGTGCAAGGATAAATGAAGAAAGCTTAAAAGTAACGCAGGACTGCGATACTAACTAAGAGGGTTCAGACAGCGTCCGTCGTTGAGCTCTGAACTAGCCGCGCGGAGAACGATGTGAAAAGCAGCGCCTCCTTCCTTGCGGTTATTTTCCGCCCAGATCTGGCCGCGATGCGCCTCCACGATGGAGCGGGCGATGGATAATCCGAGGCCCACGCCGCTCTTCTTTGTCGTGAAAAAGGAATCGAAAAGCTTTGGCAGCCGCTCTTCGGAAATTCCGTGCCCTTTATCTTTAATAATGCACTCGATGCGGTCCTCCCATTCGAGTCGTGTGTGAATGGTGAGCAGGCGTTCCGCAGCCGGTGAATCACCCATGGCATCCATTCCGTTAAGGAAAAGATTCAGAAGAACTTGCTGGAGGTGCAATTTATCGCCGTGCACCTCTGGGAGATTGGGTGCAAGACAGGTGGTAAAAGTAACGCCGCGCCGGCGCGCGTCGTGAGCGACGAAGGGAAGCGTCTCGGCGACGAGTTTGTTGAAATCCAGTGGCTTGAATTGAAGTTCCTGCTTGCGCAATAGAGAACGCAATCGGCGCCCGATTTCGCTGGCCCGCGCATCATCGGCGCGGATGTCGGATAGGATTTCTCGGATGGAATCAAGTGGTGGAGAAGGAGACGCGAGCAGGAGCTCCGCAGCTTCCGCATTGCTCAGGATTGCGGCAAGCGGTTGATTCACTTCGTGAGCGATGGAGGCGGTGAGTTCACCCACCGCGGCCAGCCGGGAAATATGCGCCAGCTCCTCGAGTTGAGCGCGCATTTGCATTTCCGCCAGCTTTTGCGCGGTCACATCCATGCTCATGCCGGTGATTTGCTTCAGCTTTCCTGCACCATCAAACTCGCAGTGTCCGCGAGCGCCGATCCAGCGATTGCTGCCATCGGGCAAGCGTACCTGGCACTCAAATTCCGTATCTACCTGTTCCTTGATGGTGCGCTGGATGGCGGCTTCGACGAATGGACGATCTTCAGGTAAAAGATGGCGAAGAAAATTTTCGTAGGTGATTGTTTCGCCCGGAATGAAACCTAGCAAGGAACCTAGCTTTTCCGAGGCCCACATGCGATTGCGCACAGGATCCCAAACCCAAAAGCCCAGACTCAAAGTGTGGGCGACCAGTTCGATGCGCTCCTCACTCAGGCGCAGCGCCTCTCCGACGTCGGTCCGTTCCTCGACGATGACGGCGAGTGTCAGCATGGGAATGCCAATCGCCAAAATAAAAAGCTGAACTCCGAGGACTTTTTCTTGCGGGGATTGAACAGGAAATGGGTCATTGCCGTGGGCCGCCGACCAGATCGCCAGACTAGCAACGATAGAAAGCGCACTCGCCGCCCCTCGCGGCCCGAAGCGCAAAGCAGACCAAAGAAGAAACGGCGCCGGAGCGTATATGAGCGCCGCAGATCTCTCATGCGAGGGAACTTGGGAGTCGAAAGCGAGGAGCGTGACGGTCATGATCGCCATGACTAGGAAAACACCTTCGATTATCTCAGAAATACGCCAGGAGTGTGGGCGCTGCACGAAAACCAGCCAATGCAGAAGCGAATACGTGAGCACAAGATTGGCCAGGGAATCACCGAGGAACCATTGTAGCCAGGCTAGCCCGAAATCGTGGCCGAGACTGTGCCGGCAGGCGGCGCCACCAATCGCCGAAAGCGCCGGTGTGAGAACCACGGTGAACACGGCAAAGAGACTGGACTCGCGCAAGTAACCGAGCCGTGAAAGGTCGGGAATGAAGCGCCGTACCAGCCAGGCCCCCGCTGCTGCCTTTAGCGAATCATTGGCAAAACTCGCGAAAAGAAACCAGAGAGGAGTTCCCGCGGCAGAAGAACTGAACAGACGAATGGGTAGCGACGCCAGGAGAAAGAGCCACCAATACTTTCGCGGCGAGAGAAGCAGTGTCGTGAGCAGCACCGTATCTGGAAACCAGAACGGAGCGCTCATCGATTCGCTAAAGGCCATGCCGTAAGCATAGGCAAGATAAAAGGCGCCCAGAAATATAATGAACGCTAATGCGACATGCACTTTCGGCGAAATTTCTTCGAAAAACTTCGACCAAAGACGCAGTACTGGCAGCTCGCCGGTCATGGTAAATGACCTCATTTACACGATGGCCAACATTCCGTCACGGGAAAAACGGTCAGACATTGTTAATGTCGAAATAGCGTTCCTGCAAAATCGCCGCCATCGCAAAGTTTCGGGATTGTGGGTATTGCAATAAATTGCAATATCGCCTTGGGGCCTAGCTTTTCCGAGTATTCGCCGAATCAAAACGGGGCCAGAATCAATTTGATGACTGCAACTGAGTTTTTATCCGGCTTGGTTGTTTCGGATCAAGTTTCCGAGGTCAAAACGCCTTTGATGGCAGAAATCAAGTCGGCTGCGGAAAACGGCTTGAGCACGTAGGCGAGGGCCTTCCTTCGGCGTACCTGGTCGGTATACGCCGGGCGATCGACACCGGTAATGAAGACGACGGGAAAATTTTGGGAGCCACGGTTTTCGAGATGTTCCACGAGTTCAAAGCCGGAGAGACCGGGAAGATTGATGTCGAGGACCAAACAGGTTTTGTCATCGAAGGTGTCTGAATCAAGTAACGCTTCGGCGGAATAATACAGCCGCGTGTAAAATCCCGCGGCAGAAAGCAGGCGGTGCGTGGCTTGGCATACGCTGGCGTCGTCATCCACCACAATCACGCTGGCAGGTTGCGCGGACATGGCATTGCCGCCATCTTGGCCGAGGCTGGATCGTGTGGAAATAGGACTTTAAGGCAACCTCCACTCCTCCCTTTGGGGCAAGGGACAGCCGCGTGCTTTAAATAATCCTTTCCTTCAAGGCCTTGGCAACGGCCTCGGAACGGCTATTGACTTCGAGTTTGGCGTAGATGCTGCGGAGATGAAAATCGACTGTGTGAATGCTCACGGAAAGGCGATCCGCGATTTGCTTGTTGAGCTGGCCTTCGATCATGAGTTCGAGGATTTGCCGCTCGCGCGGGCTGAGACTGATGTCGCGCGCCGGCGCATTGGCCTGCGCAAAACGCTCGAGCACTTTGCGGGCCACGCGCGGCGTCATGGGCGCGCCTCCGGCATGAACATCCTGAATGGCCCGCGCGATGTCGCTGAGGCTGGCGGATTTTAGCAAGTAACCCGCCGCCCCCACGCACACGGCACGAAAGATCTTCTGCTCATCCTCAAAGACGGTGAGGACCAGCACGCGCGTCGCTGGATTTCGCGCGCGAAATTGCTCGATCACTTCGAAACCGCTCACTCCCGGCAGCCCGAGATCGAGCAAGACGACGTCGGGAGCCCGTTCAGTCGCGAGTGCTTCCAGCGCGAGATCGCCTCGCGAAAAGCTTGCGGCGCATTGCAGTGCCGGCATGCGATTCAGCGCGCGCGCCACGCTTTTGCGAAACTCCGCATTGTCTTCGATGAGCCAGACGGTGATTTGTTCCGGGACGGTTTTCATGACGGGGCGAGGATGGGCGCATCGAGCAGAAACTCCGTGCCCTGGCCGGGTGAAGTAACGATTTGCAATTGCGCCTGCAAGACATGGGCCCGCTCGCGGACACTAGGCAAGCCGGCGCTCTCCGTGACCGTTGCCGGATCGAAGCCGCGTCCGTTATCCTGAATGCGCAGTTGCAGGCGGGCCGAGGAAGCCAGCGCGCTCACGTGAATAAGGGTGGCTTCGGCGTGACGCACAGCGTTGTGCAGCGCCTCCTTGAAAATGAGGAGCACGTGCCGCGCAAAATCCAGCGGGAGATCGCGCGGCAACTCGGCGAGATCGAGTGAAACGGTGTGTGGCACGCTCGCCAGCATCATCTCCGCGGTTTCACGGAGACGCTGCTCGAGCACGCGCGGATCGGGGCTGTCGCTCGCCGTGAGCCACACAATGTCGCGCAGCGAATCGTAGGTCTTGCGCGCAATGCGATGCATTTCGCCAAATTCGCGGCGCGCATTTTCATCGCCGCGGAATTCTTCCTCGGCGATTTGCGTGAGCAGCGTGAGGCTGCCGAGATTGCTGCCGATTTCATCATGTAAATCGCGGGCAATGCGGGCGCGCTCGCGATGAATCGTCTCGGCATCGAGGTGCCCGCGGATGATCTCCGTTTGCATGCGCACTTTGCGCCGGAGCAGGGAATTCCAAATCACCACCGCGCCGGTGAGACAAGCCGCCGCGACGAGGACCCATTGCACGTGCCGCGCATTCCACCAGGAGGGGGCAGCGAGCAATTTTCCGTCGGATGTCTTGCGCATCCAGATTTGATAAGCAAAGGGCTTGGGCGGCAATTCAAAGCCCGGAGCGCGATGCAGCAGGGCAATGCCGCACACGCGCACTTTGCTGCCTTTTTCCAGCTTAGGCAGATGCCCGGCACGCGTGGGCAGTTTCGCAAAACCCATGCTGCTCCCCGCTGAAAAGACCCAGATGTCTTCATCCACGGTGGGTTGACTATCTAGTAAAGTCGCTTCGATTTGCACGAGTTTGCCGTGGCAATCGACGCTCGCCAGATGCTCGGCGCCCATCCGAGTCGGGGGCGGTTCCTGATCGCGCGGCAAGCGCTGGATCAAAGCATCGCGCAAGGCCGGTTCAAAGGAGACGACGTCGGCCTGCCCCACGGCGTTGACCCATTGCCCGAGTTCGAGATCGTGAGTGTCGCTGGTATTGACCCACAGCGAGCGTTTCCAATCCACGGCATCGCTCATATCCATGAAAAAGCCGCGCCCGGGATCAAGTAACGTGACCTGCCCCGTAGCGCGCACGATCTGCGATTGAAAACGGCCGGGTGCGATCAAGTCACGGTAAGCAGGTGTGGGAGCTTGCAGGCGTTCTGCGAGGGATGCGGGATCGATGACGATCTGGTCGATGGAGGGAACGTAGAGTTGCGTGACGATGGGCGCGGACGGCGTGGCCTTGTCGCGCAAGATGCCCATCACGCCGCGAGCCGTGACCATGAGCCCTTCCAGATGCGCGGGGATGCGGTCCCGCTCGTAATAGCCAGGAATGATTGCCAGAAAAGGCCCGGCCGCCGTGGCGATCTCGATATTGGCGCGGCCGCCGATCTGCCGCACGGAACTAACCGTGCCGCTCACGGCGATCCACTCCGCATCGTAAGTCTCGTCGCAGAGGTGCTCGGTTGAAGCGGATTTCGCCGCGGGCAATTCGCCACGACCAAGGACAGTGACAGCCGCACGCGCTCCGTCGCGCCCTTCCACGCACCGCGCAAACATCCCCGGCGCACTATAACCAGTCACCTCAACGCGTGTGCCCGCGGACATCTGCAGATCCTGCGCGGAGATATAAATACCACCGGTCTCATCCTGCAGAAATGCCAGAAAGCGCACTGGCTCATAATAGGTAATCACGCCGTGCAACTTCACCGGACGATGTTCCGCCGCATCCTCCCGCGAAAGCTCGCGCACTTGCCGCACGGTGGTGAGCGGAGGAAGGGAGGGTAGATCCGCAGCGTCAACCGTGAGGCCGGCGCAAAGGAGGGCGAGCGCCAGGCAGGGGGACGTGAGGCGTGCGATTGCAGAGAAGCTCACTCGCTGAATGAAAAGACATTTTTAAGAAAAAGCCAAGAGTTCCTGGATCACAATTTCGTGAGGGGCCTCATGGAACTGGTGGGGCCGGCTGTCCTCAGCCGGCCAGTGTGTGTGCAAAGCAGTTTCGTGACGGTGAACGAAAAAAGCGTGATCGAAGCCGTTTCAAAAGAACGAGGATCACCGTAACTTTCGGCAGTTAAGAATGGTGAATCTAGCCATCGATAATTATGTTTCGCTATGTTGGTAAATCCTAATCACTGTGCTGCAGCAATCATCTGTAGCGATGGTATTCCGGACATTTAGTTGAGATAGAGAATGACCGCATTGTTCTCCTGGGAAGCTACAGTAAAGAAATTCTGCAGCATCTGAAAGTAACTAAGAATGTATTCACGGTCTTCGTTGTTGCCTTCCCAGCATGGATAAATGTCGGCTTCGCGGACGGTTTGAAGGTCGAACTGATCCCAAAGTTGGTCGGGCGCTATTGACGCAAGGGCAACAGCCACATTGCTCACTTGAGCGGGAGTCAAATAGCGGGCGGGGCCATAACCCACGTCCTCTTTTCCAATCTCCGCGCCGCCGAGGACGGCGTTGCGAAGCGGTTCGGTGCCCTCCCATTCATCGCCCGTGAGAAGAAAATGAATCAGGTGCCATGCCTTATCTATATCGAGATGACGCTCGCGGGGCAGTTCGATTCCATTACGCGGATACAACACAGATGTGATGGCCGCCGGATCTCTGAGAATTCGATTAAGTTCGGCCTCCGGAAGCCGGAGGTAATTTCCAATCATTGACATACTTTGAAGGATATTGTGGACTCCATAGTCGTGGAGCGTCTTACTTGATTGCCTTCATCCACGCAACCGCGATCAAGGCAAGGGTCATCACCCCTGCGAGATATTGCCCCCACGACCCGAAGTGCCTTTTCAAGCGGATCGCCGCCGCGCAAATCCCGAGCCCGATCCCCACCATAAATCCCCAGAAGTGCGCCATATAGTCTATATGCTCGTGCTTATCTCCCACACCTAGATAGGCGAGCAGTGACAAGCCCGCGCCGAGCGGCAGCACCAGATGCCAACGTGTGCGCGTGATGGGTGACGACCAGCGGCTATATAGCTCCGCGCCGACGAGCAAGCCGAGCGCACCAAAGACCGCCGTGGATGCGCCGATGGAATGATGCGCTTCGCCGCGATAGCCCCAGGCGTTGATGGCATTGCCGAGTGCGCCGGTCGCAAGAATGAGCAACCACGACAGACCGCTGCCAAATTGCGGGAGCAAAAACGCCGCGAAGAGCAGGCCTGTGGCGAGATTCACGATGAGGTGCATGCCGTCGCCGTGCAGCGTGAGCGCGGTGATTGTCCGCCACCATTCGCCTTGGTGCACGATGGCCTCGCCATCTGCCTCGCCGCGCGCCATCCACTCGGGCCCCATCTTTTCCTGCAGGTAAAAGCACGCCGCCATAAACCAGCCGAAAAGGAACAGCGGCAGCGCGGGGATTTTCTCGAGCGGCGGCGCAGGAGGGGCATTCGCTTTGCGCGTTTCTTCGGCGGCCACATCGGCCAGCTCCGCCAGCGCGATATCGCGGACATTTTCCTCCACACAGAGCTTCCACTCTTCGCCATCGCGCTCGATAGCATAGGCGAGGTCCTTCGCCGCCAGAGCGAGAGATCGTTCGCGCGCGTCGGCGAGCCGCCCAAAGCGGGCGACCTCCACGAGCGGCAACGGTTGTTTTTCGGACATGGCGTTTGAAAGCGGTAGAATGAACGGCGAATGTTTTGCAGCATCCATTAGCGAGGGAAACTTCGCCACCTTCTATTCACCAGCGACTCACCATACCGGATTTTTGGCAGCAGGAAGCCCTCGGCGCACTCCGCGAAGGGAAGGATGTGGTCGTGCACGCGCCGACCGGAGCCGGGAAGACTTATATTTTCGAGCTGCACTATCCGAAGCTGCGCGGCCAAGCCGTTTTTACTGTGCCCACGCGCGCCCTGGCCAATGACAAGCTGGCCGAGTGGCGCAAGATGGGCTGGGATGTCGGGATCGCCACGGGCGACGTCGCGCTGAATCTCGATGCCAAGGTGGTGGTGGCTACGCTGGAAACGCAAAAGCGCCGGTTGCTGGAGCGGCGCGGCCCGGCGCTGCTGGTGATCGATGAATACCAGATGATCGGTGATCCCGTGCGCGGGGTGAACTACGAAGTGGCTATCGCGCTGGCCCAGCCGGGCACGCAGCTTTTGCTGCTTTCCGGCAGTGTTGGAAATCCGGAGGAAGTGGTTACTTGGTTGCGGCGCATCGGGCGCGAGGCCGTGCTCGTTTCTCACAAGGAACGGCCCGTGCCTTTGCAGGAAGTGGATTTGCTGAATCTCCCAAATCGCGCCGCGGCGACGGTGCGCGGCTGGTGGCCGCGGATGCTTATCAATGCGCTACGCGCGGAGCTCGGGCCGGTGTTACTTTTCGCTCCGCGTCGCAAGGCGGCGGAGGATTTGGCGACGGAACTCGCCGCGACTCTGCCGGCGGATCGCCCGCTCGGACTCAGCGCCGAACAGGAACAACTCGCTGGTCCACGGCTGAATCGTTTGCTCCGCGCGCGAGTGGCTTTTCACCACAGCGGGCTTTCTTATGCGCAACGCGCCGGACTGATCGAACCTCTTGCTAAAGCGGGTGAATTGCGCGTGGTGGTGGCGACGATGGGCCTGGCTGCGGGGATCAATTTTTCCATGCGATCCGTTGCGATCACGGGTACTAGTTATATGGCGGGAAATTTCGAGCGCCAGGTGCAGCCCGATGAATTGCTGCAAATGTTTGGCAGGGCGGGACGGCGCGGTTTGGATGATACCGGCTATGCGCTGGTCTCGCCGCAGCCGCCGCGCTTGTATGATGCGCATCCACGGCGGCTCCGCCGTGCGCAGCAGATTGACTGGCCTACGCTCATCGCCGTGATGCAGGGTGCGGTGCAAGGCGGTGCGGAGCCTTTCGCCGCCGCCTTGGAGGTAAACGAACGCCTTTTCACGCTGCAAAAAGTCCCGCTGGGCGTGGAGCATTCATTTGCCACGGGGCCGATGCCATGCGGGCTTTGGGTAGATATGGAGCGGACGCGTTTTGCGCGGCGCGGGGTGGGGGAGATGCTCAATTCGCGCGGCGAGTGGGAAACCAAGCCGGCACAGCCGCAAGAGACGCTGCTCGGTGCGGCGTTTGTGTGCTCCGGCGATTCCAGGGAAGGTGAAGCTCCTGGGGGAGCGAAGCGCGTTTTGTGGCGGCCTGCCCTTTCACTCGCGGTTACTTTAAAAGGTATCGGCTTTGGCAATGTCTGCCGGCTGCCGTCGCCGGATCGCTCGCCGCGGTTCGGACGTGAGCTGGTGCTGGGCACGCGCCGCGAGGGAGGAAGGCTCACGCTCGCGCCCGCTCTGAAGCGGCTGTTGCGCAAACCGTTTGTCGATCACGCGGGAATCGAAAAGGAGCTGCTCCCGCGCCTCGCCGAGATCACCGGCGGCGGAGCTCTCGTGCAGCTCTTTCCCAAAGGGGAGCAGCTCCTCGTCCAGGTGAGCTACGAATCGCGAAAAGTCACCGCCTGGGTGGATTCGCACGGTGTTCCGTTACTTGAGCCCCCGGAGCGCCGCGACCTGCCCGTGCCCTGCCGCAGCGGAGGTCCGGATGGCGGGCCCTGCCCGCAGCTGAAGTGGTGCCAGGAAACGCCGATTTCCGCTTCTCCTGCGCATTCCTGGCGTCAGCTCGGGCTCATTGAAGCCGATGGCCGTCCCACGCCGCGCGGCGTGATCTTTTCCTATTTCCAGCATGGCGAAGGTCTCGCCGTGGCCGCCGCTTTGGAAGACACTAGCTACGCGATTGAAGACCTGGTCTATGATCTGGCCAATCTGCGGGCCGGCCCGCGCTTCGCCGGCGACGACTCACCGCACGCCGGCCATCTTGCCGTGCTCTGCCAGACGGCCTATCAGCGCGCCGATCTGGAAGGTTACTTGGAAATGGGCGTGCCGCCCGGCTACGGCGCGGGCGCTTCCGAAGCCATCCGCCAGATCACGCTCGATGGTGTGCCCCGCCAAAAACTGCTCACCGACATGCTGCGCCTCGGAGACATCGAGCGCGCGCTCGTCGAATGGAAGAGCCTGCTGCGCCACGTCGGCTTCGCGCCCGATTATGAAATGCCGCGCTGGCGGGAATTGAAGGCGGCGGCTGCGCGATTACTGTCAAAAGAGTAGTATAAGCAAAGCGAAGATGCTTCGCATTATGGAGAGCAGCTGTAGGCAGGCCTGCGGTAGGGAGATGATGCGCGCTGAAATGTCACGAAATGGCGATGACTCCCTCCCGTCTTGCTCCGCACCAGCTCCAATGCCATCTTCGCGCTCCCATGCGTACGACCCTCCTTCTGCTGGCTGCCTGCGTTTTCCCTGCGATGATTCATGCCGCGTCTGCGCCGGAGGTGCCGGGGCAGCGTGCGGATGGGGCGGTGCTGCTGCCGAATCAGTGGCTGCTGCGGCCCGTGGGGAAGCAGGTGGTGGTCGGCGATTTTCCCGTGAATATCGCCGTGCACCCGAGCGGGAAATACGCGGTGGTGCTGCACTCCGGCGATGGCCAGCATGAACTGGCGGTGATTGATATCGCGAAGAATTCCATCGTGAGCCGCGCGCCGGTGAATGAAGCATTTTATGGGCTGACCTTTGTGAGCGGTGGAAATCGCATCGTGTGTTCGGGGGCGGGGGATGAGGTTTTGCACACGTTTAAATTTGCGGATGGCTATCTTTCGGAACACGAGACCATTCCGATTCGCGATCCGAAGCTGCGCGGGGTGCCGTCGGGGGTGGCGGTCAGCGCCGATGGCGAAGATATCTATGTAGCCAATGTCTGGGGGCAAAGCGTCACCTGGCTGCGGCCACACGATGAAGATTGGGAACCACTCGATTTTCCGCTGGGTGAGAAGCCCACGGAAACGCCTGCGCCCGCTGCGGTGGCGGAGTCCATCGCGCCTTCGACCGATGATCCTTCCGTGACAAAACGCGCCGAAGCTGCGCTGGAAACGGCCACTTCCAAAGATCCCTTTCCCTATACCTGCGTGCTCGATGAAAAGGCGGGCCGCCTTTACGTGAGCCTTTGGGCGCAAGCGGCGGTGGAGGTTTTTGAGACGGAAACCTTTACGCCGATCGCGCGATGGGCCACGGAGGAGCATCCCAATGAGATGATCCTATCCAAGGATCACAAGCATCTCTATGTGGCAAATGCCAATCGTAATTCCGTCTCCGTACTAGATACAACGACGGGCGCTACCGTGGAAACGCTGATCGCTGAATTGCAACCGGGAGCGGAAGCCGGCAATACGCCAAACTCACTCGCTCTTTCGCCCGACGAAAAGCATCTCTTTGTCGCCAATGCTAACATTAACACCGTCGCGGTCTTTGAACTCGCGGAGCCCGGCAAATCGCGCAGTGTCGGGTTTATTCCCGTGGGCTGGTATCCCACGTCGGTGCGGGTGACGCCGGATGGAAAGCGCCTGCTCGTGGCCAATGGCAAGGGGCTCATTTCCAAAGCGAATCGCAATGGCCCGAAGCCCGGGCTGCCGGAGGAGGGCGCCACCGTTGACTATATCGGCCGGCTTTTCCAGGGAACCATCGAGACGATTGATCTGCCGCCGGCGGACAAATTTGATGAACGCATGACGCAATGGAGCGAACGCGCCTTTCAATGCATGCCGGAAAGCGCGCGCAAGCTGGAGAATCTGAATCTGGAGGGCAACCCCATCCCACGAAAACAGGGCGATCCGTCACCGATCAAATACGTGCTCTACATCGTGAAAGAGAATCGCACGTTCGACCAGGTGCTGGGCGATATGGGCAAGGGGAACTGCGATCCTTCACTTTGCATTTTTGGTGATAAAGTAACACCGAATCATCACGCGCTGGCGCGTGAATTTGTGCTGCTGGATAATTTCTATGTCGATGGCGAAGTGAGTGCCGATGGCCATGAATGGACGCTGGGAGCCTATGCCAGTGATTTTGTCGAGAAGACCTGGCCCATGGGTTACGGGCACAACAAGTCAAAAAAATATCCATACCCGGCGGAGGGGCATTTCCCCATCGCCACGCCGGCGGGTGGTTACTTGTGGGATCGAGCGAAACAGGCGGGAGTGAGCTATCGTTCCTACGGCGAGTTTATTCAAAATGGCGCCAAGCCGGGTGATCTCGCCTCGACGAAGGTTCCGGCGCTCAAAGGCCACTTCGACCCGCAATATCATGGGTTTGATATTGCCTATTCCGATCTTAAGCGGGCTGATCGTTTTATTTCCGAGCTGCACCGCTTTGAGACCGAAGGGGAGATGCCGCGGCTGCAAATCCTGCGTTTGCCCAATGATCACACGGCTGGGGCGAGCCCGGGCCGGCTCACGCCCACGGCTTTTCTTGCGGATAACGATATTGGCTTGGGCATGGTCATCGAGGCGGTCACCAAGTCGAAATTCTGGCCGCAAATGGCCGTATTCATCGTGGAAGACGATGCGCAAAACGGATCGGATCACGTCGATGCGCATCGCACGATTGCTTTTGCGGTCAGCCCGTACATCAAACGCGGATCGATAGATTCTACCCTTTATTCCACGACATCGATGCTTCGCACGATGGAGTTAATCCTCGGTCTGCGGCCCATGTCCCAATTCGACGCGACGGCGCTCCCGATGTTTTCCAGTTTTCAGTCCACCCCCGACCTCACCCCTTACGAACGCAAGCAACCGGAGGTAAATCCTACGGAGCAAAATACTACCAGCGCCTGGGGCGCGCGTGAATCGTTGGCCATGAATTTCACCAAGGAAGACGCCGCGGATGATTTGCGGCTGAACGAAATCATCTGGCGTTCCGTGCGTGGTCCGGAAAGCCGGATGCCGGCGCCGCACCGGGCAGCGTTTGTGTTTACGCGAGGAAATGCCAAGGATGATGATGACTAGGCTGGAGCGCCGGCATCCTGCCGGCGAGTTGGCCGGTGGGTTGCTGTAGCGCAAGTCTGCAACCTGTGAGGGGTGGGGGAAGGCGCGGCGCGAGATTGCTTTCTTGTGCCAGCCGGGTCGCAGACCCGGGGCTACAGCGCCGGTCCTGCGGAATATTAGTTACGCGTGAATTTAGTAAACTTGCCGGCAAGGATGCCAGCGCTCCCAGACGGAGCGCTATTTTGTTCACTTTCCATTCACCCACGATGTTAACTTCGCCGCGAGAAAGAGGAATCCAGTCACGGCCAGCAGCAGGACGGGCACTGCCACGGCGATGATGAGGACGATCAGCAGCGTGCCGCGGCGGCGAGAGGAGGAACTGGCGGGGGTCGCAGGGTTTGCATATTTGCGCAGGAGTTCGTAATTGAGCGCGTTGGAGCGGAAGAAAACGGAAAGCGTGTCCCCGAGGACCGGGATGGAATCGAGTCCGGCGTTGATGAGCACATTGAGCGCCATGCGTGCGAGCACGGAGTTAGGCACGCGATATTGGGCACTGCGCACGATGAGAAAGAGGGAGATAAAGGCGGAGATCGAAGAGCCGAGGCCGGGGATGAGGCCCATAAGAGGGTCGAGGCCGAAGCGGATCTCGGTGCCCGGGATTTTGAAGGCGGAATCCATGAGCCGCGCGATGAATTCGATAAGCGGATCGTCGAGTTTGGATTCGGAATGCGCGGGGCCGCCGTCCTTGGGCAGGACTTCCACTTCGATTTCGCGGACGGTTTCTTTCATGGTTTGGTGGAGGTGCGGCAGGCGGAATGCCCTTGATCCTAATCTTTAACTTTATCCTAATCGTCGCGCGGAGCGTGAAACGGTACGGCGGTATGTTACTTGATCGGTGTGCCGCCGCGTTTCCGTTTCGGCTTCCAGCCGAAGATTAAGTTAAAGATTAGGTTTAAAGAGCGGACCACTGGCCCGTCATCCACTATCTACCACCTGCCACTTCCTACCCCGGGATTTCCTGCAGCATCTGCGCATTCGTGGGGAATTTACGCAGGAAATACAGCAGGCGCTCGATGGCTTCCATCGGCTTGTGACCGGCGAGGCCGCGGCGGATGAGGGCGATCTTGTGGAGATCGTCGGCGGGGATGAGCAATTCCTCGCGGCGGGTGCCGGAAAGGAAGATATCCACCGCAGGATAAATGCGCTGATCCGCGATCTTGCGATCGAGCACCAGCTCCATATTGCCCGTGCCTTTAAACTCCTGGAAAATGAGGTCATCCATCTTGCTTCCCGTCTCGATGAGCGCGGTGGCTACGATGGTGAGCGATCCCGCTTCCTCGGTGTTGCGGGCTGCGGCGAAAAGGCGGCGCGGGATTTCCAGCGCACGCGCATCGACGCCGCCGGACATGGTGCGCCCGCCGCCGGTGAGGGCGTTGTTGAAGGCGCGCCCCACACGGGTAATTGAATCAAGTAACACAAAGACATCCTTGCCCGCTTCGGCGAGGCGCTTGGCCCGCTCGATAGCGAGCTGCGCGATGCGCGTGTGGCTCTTTACATCCGAATCGTTCGAGCTGGCCATCACTTCCGCACTCGGGATGGTGCGTTTGATATCGGTTACTTCCTCGGGCCGCTCATCGACCAGCAGGATGATGAGCTTGATGTCGGGGTGCTTTTTCACCACGGCATCCGCGATGTGCTGGAGCAGCGTTGTTTTGCCGGTGCGCGGAGGTGCGACGATGAGGCCGCGCTGGCCTTTGCCGATCGGGGTGAAAAGGTCGATGATGCGCGTGGTCGTGCGATCCGGCACTGTTTCGAGCGTGATCCGCTCCATGGGGCTGATCACGGTGAGTTCGTCGAAAGCCGGCAGGATCCGGCTCTTTTCCGGTTCATCGCCATTAATCTCCGTGAGCTTGTGAAGCTGCGAGCCGCGTCCGCCGCGGCGCACCTCGCCTTTCACCCATTGGCCGTCGCGCAGATTGAAGCGGCGCACCAGTTCGGGAGTGACGAAAATATCCTGCGGATGCTGGGCAAACCCGCGCTTCGGATCGCGAATAAAGCCGAAACCCTTTCCGGAAATCTCGACCATGCCTTCGCCAATCCCGAGATCTTCCTCTTGGACCGGTTCAGGTTGCGGGCGCGGCTCACGTTCATGCGTGCGGCTCGGTGAAGCAGCAGCGGCTGCCTGAGCCGCCTCTACCACGGCGCGGGCGATCACGTCGGGCACATTATCCGCGGAGACGGCGATGGGTGCTTGCTGGCCCTGCTGTTCCATCTGCTTGGCCACGTGGCGCGGGATATAGACGGGATACTTGCGTCCGCCGGGAGAAACCGGTGCGGTTGGTGCTGTTGCGGGAGCCGTTGCTTCGGATGACGGAGCTACCGGAGCAGGGCTGTTTTCACTGGGAGCGGTTGGTGCAGCTGGTGGAGCTGCAGGCGTTTCCACGGCCTTCGGAGCGCGAGCGGGCTCCTTTTTGCCGTCGGCCACTTCTGGCGCAGCTTTGCGGCGGGAGGGGCTCCATTCTTCGATGACTTGAGCGGGAGCGGAGGAGGGCAGGGAAACCACCTTTTCCACAGGCGCGGGCGTGCCGGCTTCAGGCGCTTCGCTCTCCGCGGCGGCGGTCTTCTTTTTCCGTGTGGTCGCAGCGCGCGGTTTGGCGGCAGCCGTCTTCGAAGCACGGGTCTTCGCAGGGGCCGCGGCGCCTTTCGGTGCGGCAGCCTTTGGGGTGGTGGCGCGCTTCTTCGGCGGTTTTTTGGTCGTGGTGGTGGCGCCGTTCTGCTCTTCTTCAGCCAGCAACGGCTCATTGGGCTCGCTCATAAATCGTACGGGAAAACAGGGAATAGTGCGGCACGGGAATGCCTCCGTGTCGCGGTGGGGTGGGTGTTGGTGGAAAAAACTAAAAGGAACTATGCGGAAACCCTCGCGAGCGCGGGTTCGGCTGCGTCGAAGTTGGCGTGCACATTCTGCACGTCGTCATTTTCCTCGAGGGCATCGCAGAGGCGGATCAATTGCGCCGCTGCGCTTTCGTCGGTGATTTGAATGACCGTTTCGGGAATATACGTGAGCTTTTGGGAGTCGGGATCGATGCCTGCATGGCGCAGAGCTTCCGTCACCGCGTAGAGCTGATCGTGCGAGGTCGTGATGATATGGTGTTCGTCATCGGCGCTCACATCTTCCGCTCCGGCATCCAACGCCGCTTCCAGTAGCTTGTCCTCCTCAGTCGCGCTTTTTGGCACGGTGATTTGGCCTTTGCGTTTGAACATATAGCTCACGCTGCCGCTGTTTGCAAGGCTTCCGTGATGCTTTGAAAAGATAGAACGCAAATCCGCCGCCGTCCGGTTCTTATTATCGGTAGCCGCTTCTACGATTACCGCTACTCCCCCAGGCGCATATCCTTCATAGACAATCTCTTCCAACAGGGCGGCGTCGGCGCCTTCGCCCATGCCGCGTTTGACGGCCCGGTCAATATTGTCATTCGGCATGCTCTGAGTGCGCGCAGCCAGGATGGCACTGCGCAGACGGGGATTGCCGGCGGGATCACCGCCACCGAGCCGGGCTGCTACCGTGATTTCCTTCGCGAGCTTTGAAAAAAGCTGGCCTCGCTTCTGGTCGAGGGGACCTTTGATGTGTTTGACTTTAGACCACTTGCTGTGACCCGCCATGGATCAAGGGAAGGATGGGGTTTTGGCGCAGTATCGTGTGTGGTACGGCCCCTGCGCTGTAGGCAGGGTGGATTTCGTCCGAGAATAAGGGAAAAAGCAGCCGTGGACGCGAACTGACTAAGGGCAGTCTCTCATGTGTGCTGACGGGGCGTCAACGGAGTTTTTTTAAAAAAAGAAGGGAGGGGAGAGTGAGCTCGAAACCAGAATGACGAAGGACTGTGAGAAACCAGAAATCCGAATGACGAATGACGAAGGAAGCCCGAAATCCGAAGTTCGAAGGGCGCGGCGTGTGAGTGCGTGCTTTTGGGTTTCGGGCTTCGGGCTTCCTTCGTCCTTCGTCCTTCGTCATTCGGATTTCTGGTTTCCCTTAATTTTCCTTTCTCTTTTTTCTTGAACGGAAATTAACTTTGCGTGACAAAGTATGCATGCCCAACCCCGCCGAAGCCGAAGAAAACCTCCGAGTCATTCGTTCGCTGATGGAAAAGGCGACGGTTTATCGGGCGATTTCCGCGCCGGGGGCTTTGATTGGAGGGGGCTTGGCGGTTGCCAGTTCTGTTCTCTGTGCCCGCAGTGCCTATTTCAGTGAGCCGATCAATTTCTTGCTCCTTTGGATCACCGTTCTGGCGATTACCGGGAGTGTCAATTTTGCCTTTATTTGGCGCGAGGCCAAAAAACGAGGAGATCCATTCATTTCTCCGGGTATGCGCATGGCTTTTTTCGCGGTCGTTCCCAGTTATCTGTTGGCGGCGTATTATACTTTGCGGTGGGGTATATTCACGAGTGAGGTCGTTAGGATCTGGATAATTTGTCACGGGTTGGGATTGCTGGCGACGTCTCACTTTGCGCCGCGGTCATTTACTTGGTTGGGATGGGCGTTCCTGCTTTCGGGGATTGTCGCCTGTGAATCCTGGGTGGCTCTCTCGAATCCAACTTGGATGGCTCTTACATTCGGACTTTTCCACCTCATCTACGCCGCTTTCACCTGGCCGAGAAAAGCCCCCGCTCCTGTGCCTGCCTTCGAGTCGTGAATGCCCGATGTTTGACTTCGATAAACTCGACAAAACCATCCATGAGAAAGGACGGCTGGGTATCATGACCTTGCTTGCCACCCGGCCAAGCTGGCCTTTCCAGGACCTGAAAGCCGAACTCAAGATGAGCGACGGCAATCTCGTGACGCATCTGCGCACGCTGCACGATGTCGGATACGTGGCCATCACCAAGGAGGTCCTGGATCGCCCGCAGACCAGCTATTCGCTCACGGAAAAGGGACGCACCGCTTTCCAGGATTACCTCCAGGTGCTGGAGCAAATCGTCAAAGCCGGTCGTTCGTAAAAAAATTTAACCCTGAACTTTGTGACACAAAGCTAAATCTCCACATCATGAAAATCATCCTCGCAGAACATTACGGCCTTTGCTTCGGCGTCCGTGACGCCATCGCCCAGGCGGAGCGCCTTGCCCAGGCCGCTCCTCTCACCATTTTGGGCGAATTAGTCCACAATCCCATCGTCCGCAGCCGCCTCGCCGGGATCGGCGCCACGGAGGGGAGTCTCGATGAAACGGGCACAGCGGGCACGCCTCAGGTCATGATTACGGCCCACGGCGCTTCCGATACCGCTCGCACCGCCTGGCGTTTGGCCGGCTTTGGGGTGGCCGATGGCACCTGCCCGCTCGTGCGACACGCGCATGAGCAACTCGGGACGCTGGTAAGGCTTGGGTATTTTCCGGTAGTCATTGGCAAGTATGGCCATGTGGAGGTGAAGGGCTTGATCGGCGATTTTCCGGAGGCCTGTGTGGTCGAGAGCGAAGACGATCTTGCATCGTTGCCCGAGCGCGAGCGCTACGGTGTGATTTCACAGACCACGCAGCCGATCGAAAGAGTCACGCGGCTCGTCGAAGAAATTCGCCGCGTGCGGCCCGGAAGCGAGGTGCGCTTTTCCGACACCGTCTGCGCGCCGACCAAAAACCGTCAACTGGCATTGCGCAAGTTACTTGAAGAAGCTGATACCATCGTCGTCGTGGGCGGACGCAATAGTAACAATACGCTGCAACTCGTCGCTGCAGCGGAGCTCGCGGGACGCTGCGTTTTCCATGTAGAATGCGCGGAGCAACTGTGTGCGGAATGGTTTAAACACGCGGAGACGGTTGGGATTACCGCCGGTACCTCTACTTTGAAGGAAACGGTCGCGGCGGTGGAAGCGCGGTTGCACGCGTTCACCACGGAAAACTTCAACACGATTTCAGCATGAGCCAAGACACCCCTCCGCCCCTACCAGTTGCCCACTTAGAATCGCATACCGCCGTCAGCGTGCTTTTGGCGCTGGGATTGGCATGGATCACGGATTTCCTGCTTTGGCCGGCGGTGCCTGGGCTTTCGCTGGGTATTCTCGTTTTGATTCTAGGCTTTTGCCAGTTAGCGATCCGCGGAGCGCGCCGGCTTACGCGCACGGCGTGGATTGCTTCGCTAGTGCTCGTAGTGTCTGGAGCGCAGATGACCGTGGAGATGAGCCTGTCCAATACGATTGTCATCGTCGCCGCGTTGCTCGCCTTGCTGGGGGAAAGGTTATTTAGCGATCTGCCAGAGTGGTGGGGGCAAATCGCGGAGGCGGAGCTGGTCTTGGTCAAAGCGCCTGCCCAGTGGTCCGCAGCCTGGCGTGCCCTTTCGGGGCAAAGGGCGCGGATCTCTAACGCGGCATACAATCACGAAAGGCAAATCACGCGTGGTTTGCAAGCCGGCGCTCCTGCTCTGGCGATCGGCGCGGTTTTTCTGGTGGTGCTGGGCCAGGGCAATGCCATCCTGCGCGAATGGTCGCTCAACTTTCTCGATAGCATTTCGCAATGGTTGTTATCGTGGGACCTTTCCGTGGGACGGGTGGCGTTCTGGATCGCTGTAGCGACCGGTGCTCTTGCCCTGGTTCGGCCCTATGGCAGGCCTGTTTATCGTGAGACGTGGTCCCGAGAGATTCCCCGGTGGAAGCGGGAGGATACCTCGATGGCCTTTTGGCAAACGGTCTCGGTCTTGGGGGTGCTGAACGTCCTGTTCTTCGTCGTTAACACCATCGACGTGTTCTACCTATGGTTACACGCGCGGATTCCGGAAAACGTAGGCTACAGCACCTACGTGCATGAAGGCGTGGGCAGCCTCATCGCCGCCGTCCTGCTTTCGGCCGTGGTGCTGGCTGCGGCGTTTCGGCAAGAGGCGCCGGTGACTGGCCGCCGTGGGCTGAAGCTGCTGGCGCACGTTTGGATTATCCAAAACCTGCTGCTGATCGCCGGTGTATTCCTGCGCCTGAAGCTGTACGTGGATGCTTATCAACTCACGCTCCTGCGCGTCTATGTGGGTTGTTTCCTGCTGCTGGTCATGGCCGGCTTTTGCCTGCTGGCGGTGTATGTGCAACACGGCAAGGGGATGGTCTGGCTCATCACAAGTAACGTGCTGGTCACGCTTGCGCTCTTTTTCGTGCTGCAATTTCCCGACATCGCGGGCTGGGTGGCCCGGGTGAATGTCGCTGAATGGAAGAGCGATCTACGGCACACCCTCGATCTCGATTATCTGGTCGCACTCGGGCCCACGGCATGGCTGCAACTGCCGGAAGTGGCGGCTCAAACCGGTCACGCCGAGATCGTAGAATCGGCCCGATTTCGCCTGCGGCACATGCCGGCGAAGGAATCGAAGCGGCTGCTGCATGAAGACTGGCGTTCCATTCAATTTCGTCGCGACGCCGCGACACGGGAGTTCGTCGTCGCGGCCCACCTTTCGCAAAACTAACCAAAACCACACCTATGAACTATACACGCTGGATCGCTCACTTCGGCCATCACAACCGGCTGAATCGCCCGGAGCCGGATTGGCATGCTCCGCTGAAGATGTCTGAACCGCGCCGCGCCGCGCTGGCTTGGTCGCTGGCGGAATATCAACTCGGCGACGGCGGCGGACCGTGCCGCCTGATCGCGCATGACGCCGAGCACTTTCGCGCCAGCGCCGAGGAGGTGAGGCGCGTGACCGATCTCTGGTTTGCGGAAGAGCGCGAGCATTCGCGTCTGCTTACGGGAGCCGTGCGGCGGCTCCGCGGGACGTTCGTCGAGACGACCTTTGCCTTCCGGATGTTCTGTCACGTCCGGCGGGCGCTGGGCGTGCAATTTGAGATGCTCGTACTCCTCATCGTGGAAATCGTAAGCGTCGGATACTATCGCCTCATCCGGCGGCACTGTGCGGATGCGCCCATCGAGGCAATGTGTTCGCTCATCCTGCGCGATGAGATCGGCCACATTGCCTTTCATCGCGACCGGCTCGCCGCGAACTACCCGTGCGGCGTCGGCAAATTGTGGATCGCCGCCTTCCACCTGCTCGCATTTGCCTGCACCAGTTTTCTCTGGCTCGGCCACCGCAAGAGCTTCCTCGCGCTTGGCGCCACGCGCGCCGAGCTATTTAACCATGTGCGCAGCGGCTGCCGCAGCTTCCTGCGCAAGCTAGCCCTCGGCAGGCTGGCCACAAGTAATCTGCGGGCGGGGGAAGCCGTGGCGGCATAAGCCAGGACGAAGTTGCACACACCTAGCGTGGCCGGGGCGGCACGGAATGCCGTCCCGACCACAGCTTGCGCGTTCACGCCCACCAACACTCCTATTTTCCCGCCTCTTCGTGTTTTCCATCGCGCCTGAGAGACGAAACGGCAAAATGGTGAACGGCGCGCTGAAGCGCGAAGGCGCCGTCTTTCTCAGATGGCTTTACGTTACTTGATCGCGTCGATGAAATACATCTCCACGCCGCCCTTGTGCTTGCAATCGATAATCCCGCGCCGCTCCGACACAACCTGGTCTTTGACCTTGTCGAAAAAGTTATTCGAGACATTGACGCGGCCGGGAGCACTGGCGCTTTCCAGACGCGAGGCGGTATTCACGGTGTCACCCCACACGTCAAAAGCCAGCTTGCGTGTGCCGACGACTCCGGCGACCAGCGGGCCGATGTGCAGACCGATGCGCACCTCCCAGTTCGGGCGGCCCGCTTTTTCGCGCTCGGCTTTGCGCTGGAGCATGAAATCGCGGATTTCCAGCGCCGCGCGGAGCAGGCGGATCGAATCATCGGATTTTGCCTCAGGCATTCCCGCCACGGCGAGGAAACCATCGCCGATGGTCTTCACCTTTTCGCCGCCATGCTTCGAGACCACCCAATCGAAGTGGCAAAAACATTCGTTGAGTTCCTCGACCAGTTCCACGGGGCTGGTATGCGCGGCCACCCTCGTGAACCCTGAAAAATCCGTAAACATCACCGCGACCTCGGGATGATGCACCGGAGTGACGGACCCTTTGTCCAGCAACTCCGCGGCGAGATTCGGCGGCAAGATATTGTGAAGAAGATCGTCGGCCCGCTGCTTGGCAGCCTGAAGTTCCAGGAGAGTATTGGCGAGTTCGCGCTCGCTGGCCGCCAGGGCTTCTTTGGCCTTCATCGCCTCGTCTTGCACGGAAATGATCTCGCGCAGCTCCAGTTCCCGCTCTACGAGAGCGGCCAGCCCGTGCAAAAGCTGTTTTTCATGCGCGCCGAAGGTCCGCGGCACTTTGTCGAGCACGCAGAGGGTGCCGACTTTGCCGCCGCGCGGGCCGCGCAGAGGCTGCCCGGCGTAGAAACGCACAAACGGCTCGGCGATTACCAGCGGATTGCCTGCAAAACGCAGGTCCTTGTGCGTGTCGGGGATGATCAGCGCGTCCTCCCGCAAAATGGCGTGACCACAAAAGGAAGCGTCGCGCGGAGTCTCCTCCCGTTCCATGCCGATGCGTGATTTGAACCACTGGCGGTCCTTGTCCACGAGGGCCACGTAAGCGATGGGAGCCTGAAAAACCGCCGCCGTTAGCCGGACGATGTCGTCGAAGCGATCCTCCGCCGGAGTGTCCAGGATGTTGAGGCCGTGCAGTTCATTGAGGCGCGCCTCTTCGTTCGCCGGTTTTTGAGGGGCGAGACAGTTCAAGCCGAAATCGCGTCTGGACACGGTCATTTCCAAGGGTCAGATGATAGAGCAGGCCTCATGCTACCAAGTGGGAAAAGATTTGGCCAAGGGTTTTCGGAGAAATGAAGCGGGGTCTGGGAAAGCGATCTTTTGCGAATGAAAGTTCGTAAATCGCAGGACAGAATTTGACTGAAGACCCGCCTTGTCATCCGTCGGCGATTCCGGTTAAACAACCGCGCGGATTCACCGCGAACAAGGAGGAAAAAACATGCCGCTGCCTACCGACGAGAAACGCCTGGCCTTGGCCAAAGAGGTCATCGAATCATTCGATCAAGTAAACGGATTGCACCCTGGTCATCGCCCGGCTCATGCCAAGGGGATCATGGTGGCGGGTGCTTTCACACCCACACCGGATGCCGCAGGTCTATCCCGCGCTCCGCATTTTCATGCCGCTTCCACGCCGGTGACGGTGCGGTTTTCGGATTTTGCCGGGGTACCAATGGTAGCAGACAATGATGTGGAACATGCCGGGCCGCGCGGCTGTGCCGTGCGTTTCCAACTCGGCGAACACAAGCACACGGACATTGTGGCTCATTCCACCGATGGTTTTCCCACGCGAACGGTGCGGGAATTCATCGAATTCCTCAATGCCGTGAAGGCCAGCGGCCCGGAGGCACCGCACCCGAATCCCATCGAGCGCTTTCTCGGAAGTCACCCGAAGGCGCTGGCTTTCATCCAGACGCCGAAACCGATCCCCACCAGCTTTGCCCGCGAATCCTACTTCAGCGTCACAGCGTATCAATTTCTCGATGGCGCCGGCGGCGTCCGGCACGTGCGCTATCGTATCTTACCTGAATCAAGTAACGAATATCTCGGTGCGGCTGACGCTGCCGCCAAGGGCCCGAATTTCCTTATGGAAGAAATGACGCAGCGCGTGGCGGCTGGCCCGGTGAAGATGAAGCTCTGGGTGCAGGTCGCGGCCGAGGGCGATATTGTCGATGATGCTACAGAGCATTGGCCTGCGGATCGTCCGCAAATTCTGCTCGGCACGCTCACCCTCACGCAGCGTGTGCCGGATGATGACAAAGAAGCGCGCCGGATCATCTTCGACCCCCTCCCGAGAGTCGATGGCATCGAACCATCGGCGGATCCGTTGCTGGAGCCGCGTGCGGATGCTTATCTAGTGAGCGGAAAACGCCGGCGAGCTGCCGCAGAAAGTTAGATTTCGCTCGATGACGCGTCGTTATAGTGATTTGAATGACGGCGCCCGGATTGAATTGACCTGTCTGAATTTTTGATTTCAATCAAAGTTGGAAATATTATGAGAGCCTGTCTCCTCTTTTTTCTGACTCTTGATCTTCTGCGGTGCTCTGTATTTGGCGCGCAATTTCAGGCCGTAATCCAAAAAATCGACGGAAGTTCCATCACTATTTCCCGGAAGGGAGCGCTTACCACCTACCGGATTCGCCCGGATACGACGGTGATCTTGAATGGGCAGAATGTGAAGCTTTCTGAGCTGAAAGCCGGCATGTCGGTCAACGTATCAAGTAACGATCCGCAGGTCGCAACCCGAATCATCGCCAATGGAGGTGCGCCGATCGAGGTCTCCCGTGACACCGGCCCGAATGTTCCTCCCACGGCGCCACCCGCCACCCTTCCCCCGGCGGCGACGAGAATGCCCAATGCCAGCCCGTTTGGAGCCCCGGTGATGCCGGCTTCCCTCCCGAAAGATGGAACCCGTGAGATTACTTTGAAAATGACTGTTCCGGGCGCGGATTGTGTAAAAATTCAAAACGGAGTGCTCTGGCTCGAACACGTGAGCGCCATGCATCACGGAATGCCCGATCGCATCTCCATTAATGATGAGTCATGGAAACCGGAGTGGCAGGATCGCCTCAGCTCACAGTTTACTAACTTCCGGCCCCCGCTCGCTTCCTTTGCGGATAACCCCGTGGCGGTTACCAAATTATCCGGACGCACGGAAATCAAAACGGAGCGTCCTTCCGAGGCTAATGGATATTTGCTCAAAATCACCGTAACTGACACGCCGGTTGGTGATGGCGAGTATGTAATCCATATTAAGTGGTAGCCACGCTCCGCTATTGCGGGAGGTCGAAAGAGTCAGCAAGGATTCAGCGGCTTTATTCATAGGTAACGGGCTTCTGGGCTTGCAATCCGCCTTTTGAAGCCGGATGACCCTTTGCCATGCCGAAACTTAAGCACGCGCTCTTTGCCGCGGCTGCTTTACTCGGTGCTTTCACGGCAATGAGTGAATCGGCCGCACCACCGAAAGCCAGCGCTTCGAGCCATGAGCCGGCTCTCGGCACGTACCATTGGGCCAACGGCACGCCGGGCGTTGATGCATTTGCCCAGTGGCTCGGGCGCAAATCGGTGTGGGGGCTGGATTTTGTCGGCGGCGAAACGTGGGATAATGTCGGCTGGCCGACGTGGTGGCTGGAGCACTGGTCGAAATGGGTCAAAGCCAATCCGGATCGCCGCCTGATCCTTTCGATTCCGCTGCTCGCGGGCCCGGTGAATGGCAGTGGTCCCACGCAAGGAACCAAGGGCACGGGAGAGCCGGTTACTTTGGAAAAAGGCGCCGCAGGCGAGTATGACAGTTACTTTAAAGATCTCGCCACGAATCTCGTTCACTATGGACTTGGCGGCACGATTCTTCGTCCCGGCTGGGAATTTAACGGCGATTGGTATGCCTGGCGGGCCAAAGGCAAAACCGCTGCCTTCGCCGAATACTGGCGTCAAATCGTGAAAACGATGCGCTCTGTGCCGGGAACGGAAAACCTGAAATTCTGCTGGAACCCCACCTTGGGCGAGCAGCAATTTCCTGCCGACGAAGCCTGGCCGGGAGGTGCGTTTGTCGATTTCGTGGGCGTCGATGTCTATGATGAAACGTGGATGGCCGATACCTATCCTTGGCCCGCTGATGCTGGTGCAGCCGAAATCGAACGCCGTCAGAAAAAAGCGTGGAGCGACTGGATCATGAACAGTCCGCGTGGCCTCGCTTTCTGGTCAAAGTTTGCCCAAGACCATGGGAAGTCGTTAGCCATTCCGGAATGGGGACTAGTCAGCGCCGATCACCATCACTGCGGCATGGACAACGTCTATTTCATCGAGCAGATGCACGCCTTCCTCAACGACCCTGCGAACCGCGTGGCCTTTCACTGTTACTTTGATATCAACGAAGCCGGCAATCGCCACCAGGTGTCGCCGGGAATTCCCGGAACTGGAAACAAGGAAGGTACGGAGTTTCCCAAAGGAGCTGCCCTGTTCCGCGAGCTTTTTGGTGTGCGACAATGATCAGTAAGGCAGGGCCGAGTCCATTCGCGGGGCCGAATCCTTTTTATGAGCATCACTGAAGAAAAGTGTGGCCAGAGAGATCGCCCCGCCAACAAGGCGACGCTGGAGAAGCCGCAAGAAGAATTCATTCAACCGTATTCGTCCTATCCCGTTCCGGCCAAGGATCACGGGTCCGAGTTGGAGCATGTATCGCACCGGATGCTGTGGGGTGAGCATGGGAGGTAGGACAGTTACTTGTTTTCCCGGGGTATGAGATGGAAAGTGGACTTGTTTGGGCCCTATGGGGCTGAGGGGACTGATGAGACCTATAGGCACGAGAAAAAAGCCTGGTGAAATGGAACTGGCAGGAGCGTGAGGTTTGCGTGCGTTCAATTCCACGGCATTCGTTAGTAGCAGTCGCGCAAGTCCCATAGGTCCTATGAGACGCTGAGCCCTCAGGACGCCTGATCTCTGCCTAAATTTCCTGCCCCAAGTGGATTTACTCTCGCCGTAGATCCCGATCTGAAAAACGGCGCTCGGAAATACCGTGCACTTTTTTCGTGTCTTTCGCGCCCTCCGCAGTCCTTAATCCACGCCCAACCTCCTGCTCTGCCTATGAACAAGCTCGCCTCCTTCCTTTGCTTTGCCCTCGCCGCGCCGCTCGTCCACGCGCAGGCGCCGGTGCCTTCCGGTGAATTTCAAAAGATTCAGCTTACGAAGGAATTTTGGGCGGAAGGGGCTGCCTTTGGAGATTTCAATCACGATGGCAAGATGGATGTCGTGTACGGACCTTATTGGTGGGAAGGGCCGGAGTTCAAGGTGCGCCATACCTACTCCCCGGACACGAAGAAGGTGAAGATTAAGAAGGCTGACGGGACAGAGGAAGAAGTCGGCGGCTGGATCGGGGCGCTTGGCCACGCCAACGAATATTCCGATAACTTTTTCGCCTTCACTTATGATTTCAACGGCGACGGCTGGAGTGATATCCTAATCATCGGTTTCCCTGGGAAAGAGGCATTCTGGTATGAAAATCCCAAGGGCGGCGACGGCCCGTGGAAGCAGCATCTTGCGTGGGACAATGTCGATGACGAATCGCCGACGTTTACCGATCTGAAGAAAAACGGGAAGCCGGTGATTGTGTGTGCGTCGAATGGATTTCTTGGCTACGCGGAACCAAATGCAAAAGATCCGAACGCGAAATGGACCTGGCATAGCATCTCACCGAAAGGTTCCTATCAGCGCTTCACTCATGGCATCGGTGTCGGCGACGTGAACGGCGATGGTAGATTGGATTTGCTTGAAGCCACTGGTTGGTGGGAGCAGCCCGCTTCGCTGGACGGCGATCCCGTTTGGAAAAAGCACGATGCGATGTTTGGCAAAGGCGGCGCGCAAATGTATGCCTATGATGTGAATGGCGATGGCAAGGCGGACATCATTACTAGTCTCGAAGCGCACGGCTACGGAGTAGTTTGGTTCGAACAAACGAATGAAGGCGGCGCCGAAGGCTGGATCAAACACGTGATCGTCGGCAGCAAGCCGGAGGAAAATCCGCAAGGCGTGAAATTCTCCGAGCCCCACGCCATCGATTTGGTAGATATGAATGGGGATGGATTGAAAGACATCGTTACAGGCAAACGCTTTTGGGCGCATGGCCCTGGTGGAGACGTTGATGCCGATGCCGCCGCCGTGTTATATTGGTTTGAACTCAAGCGCACCGGTCACGATGTGCAATGGATTGCGCACTTGATTGACGATGACTCGGGCGTTGGAACCCAGGTGATGGCCGGGGATGTGAATGGCGATGGAAAACCGGATGTGGTGGTGGGAAACAAGAAGGGTGGATTTGTCTTTTTGAGAAAATAAGGGGAAGCCGGAATCCGAATAACAAAAGACGAAGGAAGCCCGAAGCCCGAAGGGTGTACCGCCGCGCTTCGCGTGTCTCAGACTCGTGGTATGCTCTTTCTACCTAATCTTTAACTTTATCTTAATCATCGCGCGCAGCGCGAAATGGGGAGCGATTGGGTAGCGTACGCGACTGCCCAGCCATCTTTCCGTTTCGGCTTCCAGCCGACGATTAAGATAAAATTAAAGATTAGGTAGAAAGAAGCCAGCCACCTCGCCATTTGCGCACCTTCCTTGACGGCACCCCACATTTCACACTAGCCTTCGGTCATGAATCCTCCGGTATCGCGCGAGCAGTGGAAGCGCGTGACAATTGGAGTGTGTCTGTTTCTTGCCGGTATAGCGGTGGATTCTGTCATGCGTGGCAGTTCTTCGAAGGCACCGGCCGCGCAATCCAAGAATGTCTCTGCCGCTCGCGCAGAAGACGTGCCTTCGTCCCCTTCCGTGGCCTCATCGCGCACGCCTCCTGCCGTGATCAGCAGCGCAGCTTCCAATGGTGGTGAGCTATCGCGCGAAGCCCCGCTGAATGGCGCCGCTTTCGACGCGGCCTTTCGGCTGGCCATGACCGAGCCCGACACGATGAAGCGCGGAGTGCGGCTCTACAATTTGGCCCAACGGATCGATGCGGACGGAATCCAGGAGGCGATCCGAAAGGCGCGGCAGTTGCCAATGCGAGATCAATGGGTGGTGATGGAGGTGCTCGGTGGACGATGGGCGGAGTTCAGCCCGCAGGATGCAGTGGAACATGCGATGAAAATGGGCGACGGCGAAGCGCGCACCATGCTGTTGAGCGGAATCGTCACGAGTTGGGTGACGACCCAACCCGAGGCGGCATTGGCGTGGGTGAACGCGCTTCCGCCTGGCCGGCAGTCCACGCAGGTCAGGCAGGAGTTAATTGAAGCAATGGCTCACAGCGATCCGCAGCGGGCGCTCGGGCTACTTCGAGGCTCCGACCGCGCGCAGGGAAGTTGGATGTACCAAAACTTTTTTTCGGAATGGGCACAGCGCGATCCGACGGCGGCTGCTGCTTCTTTGAGCCAAATATCAAATAAAGATATGCGAATAGCCGCCGTGCGCGGCATCGCGATGCAATGGACCGAGGTTGATCCCCAGGCCGCGCTCTCGTGGGCAGGCCAATTTCCTGATCGATCCTCGCGAAACGCAGCGCTCACGACAGTGGTAACGCGCTGGTCCGAGACAAATCCCCAGGAGGCACTCTCCTTTGCCTCCCGTCTTGAGGATCGTCTGACGCGCAAGACGATCACCGCGAATATCCTCGATAATTGGGCGGAGGCGGACCCGCAAGGTGCGCGCGCGCAAGTGCTCGCTATGCCGTCGGGGCCGGATCGCGATGCGTCGATTCGCTCGGTTGCGCGGCAGTTTGCTTCGCAAGATGTGAACGCCGCAGTCGATCTCCTTCACAATTTGTCCGCGGGTGGGCAAAGCACGGCGATTTACGATATAGCATCGTCCCTTTATAATAGCGATCCGAAGACCGCAGGCGCACTGATTGCTCAGACGCCTCCCAAACCAAATGAATTTGGTCTCATTAACAATATCGCCCGAACGTGGGCACAGTCGGATCTTTCAGGAGCGCTCGATTGGGCCATGAATCTGCCGCCCAGCGATGGGAAAAAACTAGCGATGGGAAATCTCGCATTGACCTGGGCACAAGATGATCCCAAAGGCGCGGCAGAGTGGTTTAACAAGCAACAGATGCTTGCCGACAATTCCAATGTGGCCATAGGTATTGCGAGTGCATGGGCGGAAAATGATCCGCAATCGGCTTTAAATTGGGGAGCGCAATTGCCCGCGGGAACGGCGAGAGATACCGCTTTGGTCAGTGTCATCAGCCGCGTTGCTGCCACCGATCCTCAGCAAGCGACGCGAGAGTTCTCGCAGTATTCGACGATGCTGGGACCGGAATCGCAAGCGGCCGGTGCTTCGCAGCTTGTCTCGGCCTGGGTGCGTTCCGATCCTGCCGATGCCGCGCAATGGGCTGGGGGATTGGCCGATGATAGCGTCCGCCAAAGCGCTTGGCAGACGATTGCTTCGGCGTGGTCTGCACAGGATCCCGTGGAATCAGCCCGCTGGCTGCAAAAGCTGCCCGCTGGTGCACCGCGAGATGCCGCCGTCGAAAGCTTTGCGCAGAATGCAGTGCAGACTGATCCGGAAGGCGCATTGGCGTGGGCTTCCACTTTAGGAGACGCCACCAAGCGCACGTCGCAGATGGAAAATCTGGCGAAGCGTTGGATGGGTTTCGATAGCACGGCGGCGAAGCGATGGATTATTGCAAGCACGGATCTGGACCCGACGGTGAAGCAGCGGTTGTTGGGAGGAAAATAGCAGATTGTGCGGCTGGCCTCACACCACCTAATCTTTCGTTTTATATTACCTAATCGTCGCGCAACTGCGAGTCGGGGCGTGGGCGATTCCGAGCCATTTCGCGGTCCTCTTGACGCCGTCCTTCATTTCGCACTAGCTTCCCTCCATGAATCCTCCGGTGTCCCGCGAGCAGTGGAAAACAATCGCGATCGGATGCGGGCTTTTCTTGTTGGGCCTGGGAGGCGGTTTTGCCATGCGCGGCGGCAGCGGTTCGACAAGCCCGCCGACGGCTGATGTGAAAACGTCGGCAGTAGTGCATGCGGATGAAGCGTCGGCTTCTCCATCACTGTCCGTTTCTCATCCCACTTTCACTCCCGAGAAATCGGTCGGCACCGAAAACAGCGAATCGACGGAAACCGGCCCCGCGCTTACTGGCGCGGCCTTCAATGCCGCCTTGCTTGAGGCCATGAATGATCCGGATTCGATGAAGCGTGGCATACGCCTCTACAATTTGGTGCAACGCCTCGATGCGGCCGGCGTTCAGGATGCAATTGGTAAAGCTCGCGGTCTTCCCATGCGGGATCAGTGGACGGTGATGGAAGCGCTCGGAACACGCCTGGCGGAAATCAATCCGCAGGAGGCCGTCGCTTACGCCAGCAAGCTCGGAGAACGCAATCTGCGTAATATGTTGCTGTACGGCGTGCTCTCCAGTTGGGTCGTGACTCAGCCGGACGCCGCCATGGCCTGGGTCAATACGCTCCCACCCGGCCAGCAGCGAACCCAAATGCTCAACCAAGTCGTGGAGTCGATGGGACGCAACGATCCGCAGCGGGCTTTGGGATTACTCCGCAACAACACCGGCAATCAGCAAGGGCAAGGGCAGTGGATGTATGAAAATCTCTTTTCGCAATGGGCGCAGCGCGACCCGGCTTCGGCTGCGGCGGCTTTGAATCAGTTGCCTGGTGGAGACCTTCGGAAAGCCGCGGTGCGCGGCATCGCCGGCCAATGGGCGCAGCTCGATCCTCAAGCGGCCATTGCCTGGGCCACTCAGTTTCAAGATCGCGCCAGCAGAGGTGAAGCGTTGATCGCGGTGGCATCGCGCTGGTCTCAGAGCGATCCGCAATCCGCATTCTCCTGGGCATCACAGGTCGCGGATTCCAATGTCCGGAAGACCATGACCGCCAATATCTTGCAGAATTGGGCGGAGAACGATCCTCAGGGAGCACGGACTCAAGTAATGGCCATGCCGTCGGGACCCGACCGGGATTTTTCGATTCGCTCAGTCGCGCAGCAACTCGCTTCGCAGGATTTAAACTCCGCGCTGGATCTGCTCCACAAATTGCCTGCGGGAGGCCAGACCGCGGCCATTCGTGATGTGGCCTCGAATCTAGTATTTAACGATCCCAAGACAGCCGCCCAACTCATCGCGATGGTGCCACCAAAAGGGAACGATTGGAGCTTAACTAACATCGCACGTTTTTGGGGACAATCGGATCTCTCGGGCGCCATCGAATGGGCGGTCAAATTGCCGCCGAGCGACAGTCGAAATCAGGCGCTGGGACAACTGGCGCAGACCTGGGCTTCGGATGATCCCAAGGCCGCTGCGGATTGGTTTAACAAGCAACAGCTTCTTTCAGAAAATCCCAATATTGCTTCCTCGATCGCGAGTTCCTGGGCGGATGCCGACCCCCAGGCGGCTTTGCGCTGGAGCGGACAATTGCCCGCGGGACCGGCGAGGGACTCGGCCATGAGCAGCGCCATTGGGCGGATTGCTTCCACCGATCCCCAGCAGGCGGCGCGGGATTTTTCCTCCCTTTTGCCGCCGGAGGCGCAGGCGAATGCTGCCACGCAACTCGCCGCCGTGTGGGCACGATCGAATCCGGCGGATGCCGCGCAATGGGCTGGGGGATTGACCGACGAGACTGCGCGCCAGAATGCCTGGAAGACGATTGCTTCCTCGTGGGCGGAGCAGGACCCGGTCGAATCCGCGCGCTGGTTGCAGAAGCTTCCGGCGGGCGCACCGCGAGACGCCGCGGTGGAGAGTTTTGCTCAAAATGCGCTGCAAAGTGATCCGGAAGGCGCTCTGGCCTGGGTGGCGACACTGGGAGATGCGGCGAAGCGTTCTTCCCAGCTGGAAAATCTGGCCAAGCGCTGGATGGGCTTCGATAATTCGGCGGCGAAGCGATGGATTACCGCGAGCGCGGATCTCGACGCGACGGCCAAGCAGCGTTTGCTGGGCGGAAAGTAATCCCGCGGAGTTCGGGAGGTGCTCTCACTTTGTTGACTCCGAAGTGACTCGGGAGGAGGAATTTGGCTCGTTTGGCTAACGGACAAAGCGGGCGCGAGCTCTCGCGCTTCAACCTGCCCCTGGCTGGCATCCTTTTTCGCCTGAAATCAGGATGAATACGCGCAAAATTCGATCACTCAATTTCAGGAATCCAAAGGCAGTGGCATCCGATTTGCTATGGATGGAGTCGCCCTTTTGCCACCTGCAGCACGGCGGTGCGCCCACCTCGAAAGGGGGCATTCCTTTTCGTAGCAAAATTGTTTCAAAGGTTTTCTACGCAAATCCGTGCGGGAGTATTGGCATCGACCGGGCGTTCGTTGTAAAAATGCCGCCTCACTCCATGACCCCCACCACTGCACAACGGGGCATTCTTTTGGTGTTGCTGGCTTTGCTTGCCACACTTTCAGCCCCACTCCGTGCCGCCGACATGACCCCTGCGGAAGCGCAGATCATTGCGGAGCGGATTTGTTCCTTTGCGCATTTCGTGGAGTGGCCGGCGAAAAAGTTTGCCAAGGCGGATTCGCCGATCGTCATCGGAATCTATGGTGCGGACGTGCTCGCTGGCCTGGTGCGTGAGACGATTCAGGACCGGCATATCAAGGATCACGCAGTGGTTGTTAAACAAGTATCAGCCCTGGAAGAAATGCCCGCCTGTCATGTGCTCTTTATTTCCCGCACGGAAAATGGCCAGCTTCCGCGTGTGCTCGGGCCGATTCGCCATTCCGGGGTGTTATCGATCGGCGAGAGCGATAGTTTTCTGAACCGGGGTGGTGTCATTAACCTCATCGAAGTGGGGGGCGCCGTGCGTTTCCAGATCAGTGTGGATGCCGCCCGCCGCGAGCGTTTGAACATTTCCTCCAAACTCCTCCAGCTTTCCCTACCCGAAAACGGCTCCATCGTCGCCGCATCTGAATCCGGAATGAGCCATCCTTAGCCTGTGCGTTCGCTACGCGACATTCCGATTCAGCGCAAGCTGCGCGTCATCGTTCTATTGACCTGCTCGGCAGCCTTGGTCGTGGCGTGCGGTGCGCTCTTTGCCTTTCAGTTTTTCCAATTCCGCCAGGATTTTGAACGGGACCTCGCGGCCGTAGCTTCCATCATCGGAAGCAATAGCACTGCCGCGATCAGCTTTGCTGACAATGAAGCGGCCTTTGAGACGCTAAGTTCGTTGCGGGCCAAGCCGCAGATCACCGGCGCGGCCATCATTCTCAAAGGTGGCAAGACACTGGCGCAGACGGGGGATTTCAGTCTGCCCGAATCCAAGGTGCCCACGCTGTCGCCAGGCTTGCTGAAAGTGGGGGACGAATACCTGTACGTTTATCCGGTCTGGCTGGATGGCGAACGGCTAGGCACGCTCATTCTCCATCCGGACTATCGCACACAGGCGCACGAGCTTTTCCGGGTCTATGCGGGCATTTTGGCCGTCGTTTTGGGAATCTCTTTCCTCGTGGCGGCGCTCATTTCATGGCGTCTCGAGCGCGTGATCCTGGGTCCGATCCGCTATCTGGCGGAAATCACGCGACGCATCGCTTCGCGCAGTGACTACTCCTTGCGCGCGTTGAAGTTCGTGGACGATGAACTCGGTCTCTTTACGGAGTCATTCAATTCGATGCTCGACCACATTGAGAGCAGCGATCAAGCGCTGCGCCACGAGATCGCCGAGCGCACTCGTGCGGAACTGGAGTTGCAGCGGGTGCACGGGCAACTCGTCGATGCTTCCCGCCAGGCCGGCATGGCCGAAGTCGCCACCGGCGTGCTGCACAACGTGGGCAATGTGCTCAATAGTGTAAACGTCTCGGCGACGCTGATTTCCGAGCGTCTCGGACAATCGAAAACGGAATACCTGGTGAAAGCCGTCACGCTATTGCAGGAGCGCAACGGGGATCTGGCGCGCTTCTTGCAGGAAGATCCCAAAGGCAAGCTTTTGCCTGGCTACCTGGCGGAGGTGAGCGCTCATCTCGCCCGGGAGCGTTCCGACGCCCTGGGAGAAGTGGAGCTGCTGACCAAGAATATCGAGCACATCAAAGATATCGTCGCCCGGCAGCAGAGCTACGCACGAGTTGCCGGAGTCATCGAAGTCATGCCCCTTGAATCGCTCGCCGAAGATGCCATTCGCATGAACGCCGCCGGATTTGAACGGCATGGCGTGGTGATCGCGCGCAATTATGAGCCGGAGCTTTCCGCTTCGGTGGATAAGCACAAAGCGTTGCAAATTCTCGTTAACGTTTTGCGCAACGCCAAATACGCCATGGACGAGGTGCCGCGCGGCACTCGACAAGTAACGATTCGCATCCGGCGCAAGGATGAAGCGACCGCCGAAGTGCGGGTCATCGACACCGGCATCGGCATCGCGCCCGAAAATATCACCCGCATTTTTTCGCACGGCTTCACCACGCGCAAGGATGGGCATGGCTTTGGCCTGCACAGCGCCGCGCTGGCCGCGCAGCAAATGGGCGGGCAGCTCTCCGCGGAAAGCGAAGGAATCGGCAAAGGCGCGATCTTCATTCTCGAGCTGCCGATGGCCACGAACAATGCAGCTGCAGCCGCCCCGCAATCATGATGGAAACCGCCTCCCACTTTCGCATCCTGCTGGTGGACGATAATCCGGCGATTCACGAGGATTTTCGAAAGATCCTTTTAGGTGCGCGTCGCGATTCCGCGCTGGAAGAGACGGAGGCGATCATTTTTGACACGCCGAAGCCGCCGCCGATTCCGACGACTTTTGAACTCGAGTCGGCCTACCAGGGGCAGGAAGCGCTGGATAAAGTCATCGTGGCTGTGGCCGAAGGGAAACCGTACGCGATGGCCTTTGTCGATGTGCGCATGCCGCCGGGCTGGGATGGCATTGAAACCGTGGAGAATCTTTGGAAGGCCGATCCCGCGTTGCAGGTCGTGATCTGCACAGCATACGCCGACTACTCTTGGGAAAAAATGGCCGCGCGCCTTGGGGCGACGGACAATTGCGTGATCCTGAAAAAGCCCTTCGACAACGTGGAGGTGCTGCAACTCGCGCACGCCATGACGAAGAAATGGCTCATGACGCACCAGGCGCAGATGCGGCTCGAAACGCTGGATCTCATGGTGCAGGAGCGCACACGCGCGCTGCAATCGGCGAATATCGAACTGCGCAGATCCGAAGAGCGTTTCGCCACGGCGTTTCGCGCGAGCCCGCTCCCGCTGGCGATTCAGCGGTGCGAGGATCACCGATTTGTGGATGTGAACGAGGCTTTTGCGCGCGTCACTGGTTATTCGCGAGAAGATATGCTGGGGCGCACTGCACCGGAGTTACCGCTCACCATCGAATTCGAGCGGGCGGACCAGCAGCGGCTGAATAATGGCGAGCATCTCCGCAACGCCGAGGTGCAGGTGACCACCAATACCGGCGACGTAAAGCAAGCGTTAGCTTCGGTGGAGCGCATCTCCATCTCGGGCGAAGCGCATTTGCTGCTGATGATGCAGGATATTTCGGAGAGGCTCCGGCTGGAGGCGCAGCTTCGCCAGGCGCAAAAGATGGAAGCGATCGGCCAGCTTGCGGCCGGCGTGGCGCATGATTTTAACAATCTGCTCACGATCATCGAAGGCCATTCCAGTTTGCAGCTTGCCACGCCTGGGCTTTCCGCGGATCTCCTGAATTCGCTCCAGCAGATCGAAGAAGCCGCCCAGCGCGCGGCGGAACTCACCCGCCAGCTCCTCGCTTTCAGCCGACGGCAAATCATCCGGCCCAAAGTGCTCGATCTCGGAGAAGTGGTGCAGAAGCTCGGCGGAATGCTGCGGCGGCTCATCGGCGAACAAATCGAGCTTTGCTTTGAATTGCGGGCGGGCCTCGCGCCGGTGTGTGTCGATCCAACCAGTATCGAGCAGATCGTGCTTAACCTCGTGGTGAACGCGCGCGATGCCATGCCTAAAGGCGGTAAAGTAACAGTATCGACGAGCGCCGCGACGGTGGAGATGAGCGATTGCCAGCTCAATCCGGAAGCGCGCATCGGCGACTTCCTGCGCTTGAGCGTGACCGATACGGGCGTGGGGATGGATCAGGCCACGCGCAATCGCATCTTCGAGCCATTTTTCACGACCAAAGAAGTGAACAAAGGCACGGGCATGGGTCTCGCTACCGTTTATGGCCTTGCCAAACAGCACGACGGCTGGATCGACGTGGTGACGGCAGTCGGCCAAGGTTCGACGTTTAACGTCTATCTGCCGGCTTCTCGCAGCGTGGTCGAGCCCGCGGAAGCGGTTGTGCCTTTGCCGGGCAAACCAGGACGCGCACACACCATCCTCATCGTGGAAGACGACGAAGCCGTGCGCGGGCTGGTGAAAGAAGTGCTCGTGCATCATAACTATTCTGTACTCGAAGCGGAGCACGCCGCGGCGGCCATGGTGATCTGGAAAGAGCACGCGCCGCGCATCGAGCTTTTGCTGAGCGACATCGTGATGCCCGGCGACATGAACGGCATGGAACTCGCCCAGAAGCTTCTCGCCGATCGGCCCGAGCTGAAAGTAATCTATACCAGCGGCTACAGCGCGGATCTTTTCGGCAGCGATATCCGGCTGCAGGACGGCATTAACTATCTCCCCAAGCCGTATCTCTCTTCGAAGCTGACGAATATCATTCGCAACGCGCTCGAAGGAGAGGAGCTGGCGAAGGTTTAGGAATTTAGACAAGTAACGAGCTGTTGTGACTCCGCGAGGATGCGGTGCTTTTTGTCTCCTCGTTCCGAAGTTGCACTTCGGAATGCCTTTGTGGGCGAAGCTTAGCTTCGGGGGAAGAATGAGCGGGATCGCCGAATTGGAAAAACGTTCAACGCTTGAGGATTCGAGAGCGCTCGCGCGAAGACTGACCAATCGAACGCTCGGAAACATTTTCGCGGCTTGGATCATCAAGCAAGTGTCCGGCGAAATGGCGCCGTCAAACGTTGAAAGTTGAGCGTTGAACATTTTTCCATCCTCGCGGCCCATCTTCTTGCACCTGACTCTTCCCGCCACTTACCTTTTCCATCGCCGCCTCGATTTCAGGCTTCCTTCAATCTCCGCCATTCGTCATTCGTCATTCCGCAGATGCTTGCCTTTTTCCTTCACGATTTCAGCCCCTTCATTTTCAAATTCAGTGAGAGCTTTGGACTTCGCTGGTACGGCTTGGCCTATGTCGCGGCGTTTCTTTGTGGGTATGCGCTTTACCAGCGGCTGGCCGAGCGCGGCTATACGGATATGAGGTCTGCGCTGGTCGGCGACTTCATCACGTGGGCGGCTATTTTTGGAGTGATGGCCGGTGGGCGGCTCGGTTGGATCTTGTTCTACGGCTTAAAGGAAAATCACGCCAGCGACCCTTGGTACTGGCCATTTCAGGTATGGAAAGGAGGGATGTCGAGTCACGGCGGTATCCTCGGCCTCGTGCTTTTCACGCTCTATTTTTCACGGAGGCACCGGCTTTCGTGGACGAGCATCGGCGACAGCCTTGTCACAGTCGCGCCCGTCGGGCTTTTTATGGTGCGGTGCGCCAATTTCATCAACGGCGAGCTCTGGGGCAAAGAGACGCATGTGCGCTGGGCGGTGCAGTTTCCCACGGAATTGCTCGAGGATTCGGGCCAGGCCGCCGCGCTACGCCAGGAGTTTGCGGCGCGATTTCCAGCGGTCTACGGCAATGCCGAATCCATGGAGGACCTGGTTCGTCAGGCGCAGCACAATTTTCTCAATCCCTTCGCGTCTCTCGATCCCGAGCTGACCGGCGCTCTGCGCCAGGTCCTGCCGGCGCGCCATCCCTCGCAAATCTACGAAGCCCTGCTCGAAGGCGTGCTCCTTTTTGCCATCCTTTGGTTCATGCGCACGCGTCTGAAATTGCCGCGGGGAATTCTCACCGGCGCTTTCTTCATCCTGTACGCGGTGCTGCGGATTATCGGCGAAATCTTTCGGGAACCCGATAGTCACTGGGCCGTGGGGCGTCTCAGTGCGGGGCAATTTCTTTCCACGTTTCTGGTTCTCTTCGGCGTGGCCTTCATCGTGTGGGGGATGAAGGCGCGGCAGTACGAGCGCGTATTGGCCGGAGGAGAGACTCAGGATTCAGATTGAATGTTGCGCGGGCTCTGGGCGAGGTTAGTGATTCCTATGAAACCGGCTTTTCTCTTCTTTGTCACCCTAGGCGCTTCGATGGCATTGGTCTCGGCGCAGGAAAAATCCGTGGATGGGCGAAAAGCCATGCACTTTCAGGCAGGAGCAAAACCGCTCGAAGCCACTCCGCCGCCCGCCACACCTGCGCCCAGCCAGTCGGCGCGCCCGTTGCCGGCTTCCAACGATGATCCGGAGCAAATAGCCGCCGCCTTTTTCGGCCTCCTGGGAAAAAGCCGGGTGGAAGAAGCGTACACAAATCTCACGCGCGGCTCCAAAATCGCCGAGCGTCCGGAGGAATTGAAAGCGCTGAAGACGAAAACCACGGAGGCGATTGAAATGTTCGGGGTGATCCTGGGATACGACCTCGTGGAGTCAAAACAAGTGGGCGGGCATCTCATGCGGCGGACTTATCTTTCGCTGGGAAAAGAATTTCCCCTGCGCTGGCGCTTCTATTTCTATCGCTCCAACAATCAATGGCGCCTGGTGGATTTGCGTGTCGATGACCGGCTCACAGGAATTTTTGATGAACCGGAAGAGCCGGCGGGACAAGGCGACGGAACAACGAAGCAATAGCCGGGCAGCAATCGTGTAATCGACGGCCTGAATGCTTGCACGCGTTCTCCGATTCGTCCGCTTTTCGCACACCATCTTTGCTCTGCCGTTTGCGCTGGGCTCAATGATCGCGGCGGCGCATGGGCTGCCTTCGGTGAAAATCATGCTAGGCATTCTCCTCTGCATGGTTTTCGCACGCACGGCGGCGATGGTGTTTAACCGCCTCGCGGATTGGGAGATCGACAAGCGCAATCCGCGAACCGCGGAGCGGCACACGCTCGTTTCAAAGCCGGCGGCCATTGCGTTGCTTGTGGGGAGTTCGGCAGCCTTCGTCGCGTCGGCGTGGGTGATCAATCCACTGTGCTTTGCCCTTTCTCCTGTCGCGTTGATCATCATCTTTTTCTATTCGCTCACCAAACGCTTCACTTCCTTCAGTCACCTCTTTCTCGGTTTGGCGCTTTCTGTCGCTCCTGTGGGCGCATGGCTGGCCGTGCGTGGACACTTCGATTTCCCACCGCTCGTGCTCGCGCTGGCGGTGCTTCTTTGGGTAGCCGGCTTCGATATTATCTACGCGACGCAGGATGAGCAGTTCGACCGCGGCGAAAAATTGCGGTCACTCGTCGTTTCGCTGGGTTTGCGGGGCAGCTTGCGATGGGCGCAGCGCCTGCACTGGGGAATGTTTGTTTTGCTCGCGGCATTCGGAGGTTTCGCCGGCCTTGGCCTTTGGTATTTCGCCAGCCTCATGCCCGTCGCCGCAGCGCTCTACTACGAGCATCGCACTGCGGCAACGCTTGATCTCTCAGTGATCAACCGAGCTTTTTTCCATAGCAATGCATTTGTGGGAGCGGTTTTCCTGGCAGGGATTTGTGTGGATCGGCTGGTGAGGGGGTAGGGGGGGCAGTGGATAGGTGGCAAGCGGCCAGCTCTTAATCATACTCGTAATCGTAATCTTAATCGTCGCGCGGAGCGCGAAATGGACAGGCGGTGTGTTTACTTGATCGCGCCACCACGTCACCGTTTCGCGCGCCGCGCGACGATTAAGATTACGAGTATGATTACGATTAAGAGCTCAGCCGCCCAGCCGCATTCCAGCCGCTCAGCGTTTCACTAAATACTAGTCACAGCCGCTCTAACCGCTCCGCACCCACCAAGCCCTACTCAGCCAGCAACTTTTCCACCTTCCCCTGCAAATCCCCGCGCGCATTTTGCTCGCGCAGAACGCCCTTCTTGTCCACCAGCCACATTGCGGGGATGGAGTTGATGCCAAATTCCTTGCCAAACTTGTTGCCCCAGCCCTCGCCGTCGAAGTACTGCGGCCACGGCATCTCTTTCGCTTTCACGAAATTCTCCAGCGCCGATTTATCCTGGTCAAAGCTGAGCCCCACGATTTCAAAACCTTTCGGGTGCAGCTTTTCATAAGCCTCTTTGACGTGCGGGATTTCTCCCACGCACGGTCCGCACCAGGTCGCCCAGAAATCGATTAGGACGACTTTGCCTTTCATATCCTGCACATTCACTTCGCGCCCATCGATCGCCGTAAACTTGACGTCCAGCGGTTTGCCCAGCGCTTCAAATTTTTTCAGGATCGTTTTTGCCTGGGTCTTGATTTCGTCCGGTGCGTCGCCTTTGGAGAGTTCCTCCGCGATGCGATGGGCCGTATCACTCGATCCCTGCATGGCCACGGCCATGAGCAATTGGTACGGCTCAGGTTTGCCGGGAAATTCTTTTAGCATGTCGCGGGCGCCCTTTTCCAGTACTCCAAATGCAGCATCGGCATCTTTTGATTCCGCATACTTTGCCTGCGCTTCCTTTTGCACGGCCCGGGCGCGTGCCAGAACCGGGCTTTCTTCCGCCGGCCCTTTCTGAGCGATCGTGGCGCCCTCCTTAGCTTTGGCGTCGGCTTTTTCTTTGGAATCGGCCTTTTCATCTTCCGCCCTGGCAATCAGGGAAAACGCGAGAGCCGCGGCCAGAAGGCCGGTGGTGATGGGAAAAGCGCTGCGGGAGGTTTTCATGGAACGTGGAGATCGAGGGTTAACGTGCAAAAGAAGCCAATGCCAGTATGGAGCGGTCTATCGCACTTGTCACTCTGCGTTTTGGAGCGCGGCAGGCTATCCATTTGGCCATTTCATCCAATCTGCTTGCGCCGCGGCGCGCGAGCGGAGAAGACAATTATGACACTCCCGGCAAATGCGCTCCTCCCATCTCTTCCTTTCGCTTCATCGAATCTTTCTCGCCTTCCTCGTGGCTTCGCTGACCCTGCTGGCTGGCGAAACGGGTCGCGCTGCCGAGCGCGCAGCCTGGACCGCTTCACGGATTCACGGTACGCCGGAGCCGCCAGCGCCTTACAAACTGGAGCGCGCCTATCCCAAGCTGAAGTTTTCCGAGCCTCTGGGGGCGGTGAATTTTCCCGGAACGGATCGCATGGTGGTGGTGGAGCGCTGGGGAAAGCTCTGGAGCATTCCAAGCGATGAATCGTGTGAGACCCCGGAATTATTCGCCGACCTCAAGAAATTTGATCCGGAGGTAAGCGAAAGCTATGGCATCGCCTTTCATCCCAATTTCGCCCAGAATCGGCTCGCCTATGTTTTCCTGATGCTGGATTCGAAAGGCAAAGGGAACCGGCAGGACGGTTCGCATGTTGTGCGCTTTCGCGTGACTAGTGAAAATCCCCCCACGCTCGACCTGGCCAGCGGCACGACGATCTTTACCTGGATGAGCGGCGGACACAATGGAGGCAATATCGCCTTTGGCCCCGATGGAATGTTATATTTCTCCACGGGCGATACGGCCGCGCCCGATCCGCCCGATCCGCTCGGCACTGGGCAAAACATCGGCGATGCTCTTTCCAGCGTACTGCGGCTTGATGTGGATCACCCCGAGGCCGGGAAAGAATATGGCATTCCGAAAGACAACCCCTTTGTCACCACTCCTAATGCGCGTGGCGAAGTGTGGGCATACGGTTTTCGCAATCCCTATCGGATGAGCTTCGATCTGAAGACCGGTGATCTTTGGGTAGGAGATGTGGGATGGGAGCTGTGGGAGTCGGTGGATTTGGTAAAGCGCGGCGGCAACTATGGATGGAGTGTCACCGAAGCCGGAATGCAGGATATTCATCCCAATGGTCCGCACGGCCCGACGCCGATTTTGCCTCCGGTGGTCGTGCATTCGCACGAGGAAGCGGCCAGCATGACGGGCGGCGAAGTCTATTACGGCAACAAGCTGCCGGAATTGTACGGCGCTTATATCTACGGGGACTGGCAATTCGGCACCTTTTGGGCCCTGTGGCAGAAGGATGGTAAGCTCGTCGGACATGAGCAATTGTGCCACACCACGATCATGCCCGCAGGATTCGGCATCATGCCTAATAGTGAGTTACTTGTCGGCGATCAGGGCGGCGGCGGCTTGTACTGGCTCGTGCACAATCCGGATGCCGGCAAGCCTTCGCAATTTCCAGTGCGGCTGAGCGAGACGGGGCTCTTTACGGATGCGGTGAAGCAAACGCCGGAGGCCGGGGTTTTTCCTTATCAAGTAAACGCGCAACGCTTTGCGGATTTCGCGACTTCCGAGCGCTGGGTCGCGATGCCGGGCGGTGACAATACGCACATCGCGAAGAAAGAGCAGGGCGTGATGGCGGCGGATCGCTGGGAGTTTCCAGCGGAGACTGCCTTTGCCAAGACCTACTCCATTGATATGGAGAAGGGGAACCCCGCCTCACGGCGGAAGCTGGAAACGCAGGTCTTGCATTTCGATGGCCACGAGTGGTCGGCCTATAGCTATCGCTGGAATGAGGCGCAGACCGATGCCGAACTAGTCGGACCGCGCGGGACGGAGACCGATTTGCAGATCAAGGATTCGCAAGCGCCGGGCGGGGTCCGCGTCCAGAAATGGCGTTACTTTAGCCGCACGGAATGTCTGCGCTGCCATAATCTCTGGAACAATTTCGCACCGGGTTTTGCTGCGTGGCAGCTCAATCGTCACACCGCTTCCGGGGAGGATCAAATCGCGCTTTTCAGCCGGCTCGGCCTCACGCCGGACCACGTGCATCAGGAGATCGATCCCCCGGGCGAAAATCCCAGCCTGGAAACGCGGGCGCGCTCTTATTTGCAGGCCAATTGCAGCGTCTGCCATCGCAATGGCGGCGGGGGTTCGGTGCCGAGTTTCATGACCATTGAAACGCCCTTGCGCGAAGCGCGGATTGTGGATTCCAAACCGGCGCAGGGTGATCTGGGCCTGGACGACGGGCGCGTGATCGCTCCCGGAGCACCCACGAGCAGTGTGTTACTTTATCGCTTAACGACGGCGGGGCGGGGTCATATGCCTTATCTCGGCGGACGGTTGGTCAACGATCAGGGAATCCTGCTCTTACGCGACTGGATCGCTAGCTTGCCACCGGCGCAGAATACACCGCCGGAGGCGACGCAGCGGCGCGAGGCGCTGATCAAATCGGTAACTGCACTCGCCGAGGGTGATACCCAGCAAATCGCGCATTTGCTGGAGTCACGCAGCGGCGCGCTGGCGCTGGCACTGGCTGTGATCGACGGTTCACTCAAAGGCGAGTTGCGCGAGCAAGCCATTGCCACCGGCGCGGCTAATGCCGATCCCCTGCGCCGCGATCTTTTTGAAAGAATGTTGCCGCCGGAAAAGCGGCGCAAGACGCTCGGCACCGATCTCAAGCCGGATGCGCTGCTGGCCATGCAGGGTGAAGCGGCGCGCGGGCAGGCGCAATTTGCGGCGATCTGCGCGGCCTGCCATCGTGCCGGGGAGGCCGGCGTGGATTACGCGCCGGATCTCACTCATGTTTCCACCCGGCTGGAGCGATCCAAGATCATCGAGCGCATTCTTCAGCCGTCGAAAAACATCGAGCCTCAGTGGGAGTTAGCCACGGTGGCCACGTCCGACGGTGAGACCTTCACCGGCTTCATCGGCGCAAAGACAGATCGTTCCGTGACCCTGCGTCTCCCCGGTGGCGCAAGCAAAACGCTGGCCCAGGATAAAATCAAATCGTTAACCACCGCGAAAGTCGCTGTGATGCCTGAAGGCCTGCTGCAAAACTTCACTGAACAGGAGGCCGGTGATTTGCTAGCGTTTTTGTGGTCGCTAAAGTAGCGGAGGAACGCCCAGGATTTGTGATATGAAGATCCGGAAAATTGATCATGTGGGAATCATCGTAAATGATCTCCCTGCTGCTAAGGCGTTTTTCCTCGATTTGGGACTTGAACTGGTCGGGGAAGGAGAATTCGAGGGAGAGTGGCTCGATCGGGTCGTCGGGATGAGCGGGACGAAAACGGCAATTGCGATGTTGCGGACGCCCGATGGCGGGACCAATCTTGAGTTATCCAAATTTTACGCGCCGCTGGACGAAAAAGGGATTCAACCATCTTCCGCCAATACCTTGGGCATCCGGCACATTGCTTTTGTGGTGGATGATATCGAAGCCATTGCTGCCAAATTGAGAAAGAAAGGCGTGGAATTTTTTAGTGAGGTCCAGCGCTATGAAGATAGCTATAAGTTATGCTACGTGCGCGGGCCGGAGGGAATTATTTTAGAGCTGGCGGAGGAACTCAGTTAACTTCGGTATGGATGTAGTGGTGGTGCTCTTGGGATTGGATATTCCTCAGGGTCCGCTCAAGTATTCCAGCAAATCCGCCATGTCTTGCACGCTCAAGCCAGTTTCGATGCCATCGGGCATGAGCGACCGCGGGGAGTGACTGAGTTTCTTGATTTCGGTGCTCCGCAGAGTCCGCTCCGCGCCGCCGGGCAGACGTAATTGCACGCCCGCAGCGGTTTCACTAGCCAGGATGCCCGTGACTGTTTCGCCGTTAATAGTTTCGACGATTCCCAAGCTGAAACCCGCGGTGATTTCGCGCGAGGGCTCCAGGATATTTCCCAGCATTTTCTCTTTGCCGGCGAGCCGTACGGCATCCAAATCGGGACCGACGCTGTTGCCGCGCCCTGAAAACCGATGACACACCGAACAGCGCCCTTCAAAAGTAACGCGCCCCTTCGCGGAATCGCCATGCAAAGCCAGCGCGGGTTGATATTTAGCAATGGCCTCCGCGCGCGGACCCACCGGGCCGAAATCGGGCGTCTTGGCCGCGTGCACTTGCTTCTTTTGCAGTGATTCACGGATTTCGGTGGCCCGCGCCGGGTTGCGCGATGAGAGTGCCGCCAGCGCTTCTTCAAAAGCTTCTCCCGCGGCGGCTGCGGCTGCATAGCGAAGCCAGGGTTGATCCGCTTTATCGAGCAGCGTTACCAGGGAATCCAGTTTACTTGTGGGGGAAAGCGTGACCAGAGCCCAGGATACTTCCGCGCGAACGTGAGGCGACGAATCGCCTGCCATTGCCGCGACTTTATCTGCGCTGGACTCAAGCAACGCGCACAGGCGTACGGCGCCCCCTCGAACGTCGGGCGATGGATCGTTCAGCGCCGCCTCCAGGGTAGACACGTCGAGTGCATTCGTTCCTCGCAACACTTGCAGAGCACGCAAACGCGTGCCTGGCGTTTTGGAATCTTTGGCGAGGGCGATGAGGATGGGCGTCGCTTTCGCGTCCTGCTGCTGGTGTAAAAGCCTGGCCGCAGTATCGCGGTGCCAGCCGTTGGGATGATCGAGCATCGCTGCGAGTTCCTCGACGCTGAGCTTTCCCAATGCCGGAACTGGTCGCGCTATATAACGATCTGGTACGATCCGATAGATCCGTCCACGATCCGCGCCGGAGTTGAGATCGAGGTGTTGCTTGAGTGATTCCGGGAGCGACCACGGATGCTCGATCACCTCGCGATACATATCGACAAACCATAGGTTCCCATCGGGTGCGTTGGCCAGCGACACGGGGCGAAACCAGTTGTCGGTGCTCGCGAGAAATTCCGAGCGCGCCTCTCCTGGCGCCCTTGAACCGGCCTGCACAAAATCGCCGGTCAGTTTTTTGTGATGAATCAGATTTCCCGCGCATTCCGCGAGGAAGACATCGCCGCGATATTCCTCCGGCCAGGCATCTCCGCGATAAATCGTCACGCCGCTCGCGCTGGTGAAAAAGCCACTCGCGCGCCCTCCTTCCACCGGCCCTTTTGCCGCGCCGGAGAGGCGCCATTGCGTGCGGACGACCCGCCATGCTTCGTCTGGGCTTTGACGAAAGACCTCCGCTTGCGGGCCGTCCACTGCGATATCGATGGCCGCCGCCGGAAGAGGATAGGTCGAGTGCTCGGCCACGCGCTCCTCATAGATTACCTGCATTAAATGGCGGCTGTTTGAGCAGACAAATTTCCGACCCGCATCGTCAAAAGTCATCCCAAACTGGCCGCCGCCGGTTTCTGCCCGCAGGTCCATCTGACGCGGATCGAACGAAAAATCGCGTCCCCGAAATTCCATCTTTGGTGCATTGAATTGCGCAAAGTTTTGCAGGCTGCTGGCATTGCCGCCGAGCGCGCCGTGGATTCGCTGGTCCGGTCCCCATTGCAGTGAATTCGGCAATTCCTGCACGTTAAGCTTCGAGAGTAAATTGCCAAAGCCGCGGAAAATCATGGCATGTACATCCGCTTTCCCATCGCCATCCATGTCCTTGAAATATAACAAATCCGGAACGGTGAGGACGAAGACACCGCCATCCCAACAAACAATGCCCGTCGGCCAGGAGAGTCCATCTGCAAAGATCGTGGCGTGATCGTAGTGACCGTCGCCCTTGGTGTCCTCGAGCAGCGTTACCCGGCCGAGCTTTCGCTCAGGCTGCTCCGGATAGTCACGCATTTCAACGACGTAGAGTTTCCCGTTTTCATCAAAAGCCATGGCGACGGGGCTCTCAATCAGCGGCTCGCTAGCCATTTGCTCGAGGTGAAATCCGGGATGAACGGTGCAGGTCTGGATCGCCTTGTCTGCCGCAGTGGGAGGCACGCGCGGCAATTCCGCGTCTTTAACACTTGGTTCGCCTGCGTTTGCCGTGAGGGCGAAAAGGATCGTCAGTGGGAAACCAATCTGGAGGAGGGAATGCATGAGTTGGTCTTGGAGAAACTCTCAGATTTCAACTGCCAGCTGCCAACATTTAACGAATCGCCCAGAGTCGGCAGACCAAAGGCACACCGGGTGTTGCCATGTTTGGAGTCGTTTCATTGCTAAATCAGTGGAATCCTTTCAAAGAAACCTTGCCGCCGAAAATCACTTAGAAAGCCCGACTGAATACTGTTTACTGATTACTGATTGTTTTCCCCTCTGCGTCCATGCTCCCGGTTACACGCCGAAACTTCCTTCTCACCGCCGCAAGCGCGATGGCAGGCGTGGTCCTTGCGGATGAGCTCGCGCCTGAGCCGGTCATCGATATTCATCAGCACACCGACTACTCGGGCCGGACGGACGACGAACTCGTCGCCCACCAGCGCAAGATGGGAGTGACACACACCATCCTTTTACCGGCGGGGCGCTTTTTTAACCTGGAGGCGGGTTGCAGCGGAAATGATCGAGTCATGGAAGTTGCCCGGCATTTGCCGCGGGAGTTTTCGTTTTTTGCCAACGAAGTCCCCTATCTCAGCGATGCGCAGCAGGAAATCCGGCGCGTCCTCAAAGCGGGTGGCCTCGGCATCGGCGAGCAGAAATTTATGGTCGATGCGGATTCGCGATCCATAGGGATTGTGGCGGAAATCGCGCAGGAATTCGATGTGCCGATTTTGCTGCATTTCCAATTTGGCCGTTATAACACCAGCTTCGAGCGCTTCCCGCGCATCCTGGAAAAATACCCCAAGGTAAATTTCATCGGGCATGCACAGACCTTTTGGGCGAATATCGATGCGCAGGCGGATCAAAAAACGTTATATCCCAAAGGATCCGTCACGTCCGGCGGCCTCACGGATCGGTTTCTCAGCGATTACCCCAATCTCTACGGCGATCTCAGCGCGGGTTCGGCGTTAAATGCGATGCAGCGGGACGAAGAGCATTTTCGCGGTTTCATCGCGCGGCATGCCGATAAACTCATGTTTGGCACGGATTGCAGCGACCGGGAAGGGGAGGGGGAAAAGTGCAGCGGTTCGCAAATGCTCGCCGCGGTGCGTCGGCTAGCACCTTCGAAGGAAGTGGAGCGGAGGTTACTTTATGGAAATGCGAAGCGGCTGCTGAAACTGGCGGTTTAGTCTAGCCGTGGTACAGCGAACGCCATCCGTGCCACGCCATATAACAAGCGAGCACCAGCAGCAGCAAGCAGGAGAAATACGGCGCGCGCCGCATGAATTCCCCGAAGCCGCGCACCTTTCGTTCGGCGTGGCCCACGCTCCAGGCGGCAAACGCGCCGACGGCGACCATCGTGATTGCCAGCCCAATGCTAAATGCCGCCACGAGGCTGAATCCGAGCGTGAATTGTTTCACCTGCAAGCATACCAGCAAAATTGTAAACGCCGCCGGGCATGGCAAAAGACCGCCGCTTAAGCCGAAGAGAATGATTTGCGGTGTCGTCACCGGACGATTGGCAAAGCGCTTTTGAATATCTGTGGCGTGCGCTGCTTCGTGCGCATCCTGAAATTCCGATCCCGCCGGCATATCGTGATGATGGTGATGAGCACCGTGCGCATGGTGGTGTTCCTCTTCGCGAAACTCCTCCCGGTAGGAATGCGCATGGCCGTGATGGCGAATCGTGAGCAGGAGATCGAATTCGTGCGGTTCGGGA
>OUNM010054584.1_pt1 | contig 49781 bp, 48 predicted proteins | sample 1769961 | NCBI WGS metagenome assembly OUNM01 (sample SAMEA3914820, study PRJEB12502) | metagenome | biome: forest; material: soil | place: USA | collected 2012-03-12 | depth 0.3 m
GTCGCGCGCAGCATCTGCAGGAGCGCGCCAACGTGCGGTATCCGACGACCATCCCAGGACAGGACGATGTCCCCCTGCTGTAGGCCCGCGCGCGCGGCCGGCCCCTCTCGGTCGAGCGTCATCACCATGCCACCATGGCCGCCGTCATCGAGCGGTACGTCCTTCAGGCCGGCGCCGAGATAGGCGACCGGAACCCGGCCATGCTCGAGCAATTGCGCAGCGACTCGATCGATCGTCGCTGCCGGGATGACCAACGTCCGGCCCCGCGGGCCGCGCACCGCCATGCCGAACGCTCCGGTTGCGCCATCCACAGCGAGGCCGCCCTCGGCGCGTCGCCGCAGCCGCAGATCTATCTCGATCCGGGCCTCGATCGTGCCACCACGCATCGATTGCCAGGCCGGCCCGACCGCGGCGATGCCACCGAACGAGATCAACGGCGCACTTTCGGCGGCCGCGACGATCAGGGCGAGTGCGCCGGGTCGGACGGTCACGCTGGCAAGCGCCGTCACTGGCGCCTTGAGACCAACGACCCGAAGCAAGGCAATATCGGTTGCGGCGTCGCGCCCGATCAGCGTCGCGTTCCGGACCGTGCCATCGGACTCCTCGATTTCGATCGAACCTTCATCGGCTAACGTCTCGTCCGGCGTGATTACCAACCCGTCGCGCCAGACGAAGCCGCTCGCGAGCGAGTGGTGCGACTGGACTTCGACGACCGAAGGCGTGGTAGAAGCGGCGAGGTCGGCGAGCGACGCAGAAAGCTCGGCGAAGGACGATGCGATAGTGGCCATGGACAAATCTCCCATTGACGAGGAGATAGGGCGTCGCCCTGATGCTTCGCTACTGCCCGGTCAGGTAGGCTGAATGGCATCCACTCGGGTGTCTTCGAGAGCCGATTTTGGCAATCATTCGTGGGAACGCTGGACTAACGCCGAAAACAACAGGCGGCCGCCGCGCTTTTCCACACCGGCCGTCTGTCCGCGAAGATATTGTCAGGCAATGCGAGGGCTGAGCAAGGCCTCCAGATCGATGTTGCGATACAGCTCGCGGCGCATCCGGTCGGCGACGGCGTTGACCACTTCTGCGCCGTCCTGCGACGGATCGACGTGGACGCGGAACGGGCGCTTACCAAATGGCGTATCGACCACTCGGACAATCGCCCGCGCCACTTCGGCCGGGTCGGCATCGGCAGGTTCGAGGCTCGCCAGCCCCTTCAGCGCCTTGTCGATGATGCCGGCATAGGGGCCCGTCTCATATTCGGCGGCGCGTATGGTGTCCGCCGGGGCGCCGGAATGGGCGAAGTGGTTGGTCCCCTTGGTGAAGGCGCCCGGCACAATGATCGTGGTCTCGATGCCCCATCGTGCAAGCTCGGTGGAATAGGACACCGCCAGTGCATCCATCGCAGCCTTGGCCGCGAAATAGGGCGCAAGGAAGGGTGGCGTGCCGCCGCGTGTTGAGGACGAACCGACCCAGACCAGCAGGCCCTTGCCCTGTTTGCGCAGGAGCGGCAGCGCGGCGCGGTTCACACGCTGGGCGCCAAGGACGTTGACGTCATATTGCTGGATATATTGGTCGGGCGTGAATGCCTCGGCAGGGCCGAACACCATGTGACCGGCATTGTGGACAATCACGTCGAGCCGGCCCGCATCGGCGAGGATATGGGCGATAGCCGCTTCCGACGATGCGTCGGACTGGACGTCGAGCTCGACGATGCGGATGTCGGCCTGCTGCTGGGCTGCCCAGTCCGCGACGGTGGCGACTTGGGACGCGTTGCGGCCCTGGGTCTCGCGCATCGAGGCATAGACTATGTGGCCGGCCTGGGCGAGTGCGCGGGCGGTCATCAAGCCGAAGCCGGAGGACGAGCCGGTGACGAGTATGACGTGCTTGGTCATGACGATATTCCTTTGATGCGTTGGGTCGGCGGTTGGGGCGTAGGGTTCAGATGATCCCGCCGTTGGCGCGCAGTGACTGGCCGTTGATCCACGCGCCGTCCGGGCCGGCGAGGAAGGCGACCACCGCGGCGATGTCCTCGGGCTGGCCGAGCCGTTCGAGCGGGGCCGCCTTGGACAGGCGATCGATCACCTCCTGCGGCTTGCCGTCGAGGAACAGCTTGGTGGCGATCGGTCCTGCCGCGATGGCGTTGACGGTGATGTTGCGCCCGCGCAGCTCCTTGGTGAGCACGCTGGTCATCGCCTCGATCGCCGCCTTGGTGGCGGCGTAGACGCCGTAGGTGGGTTGGAGGAGTGTGGTCACGCTGGACGAGATGTTGATAATCCGGCCGCCCGAGCGCAGCCGCCGCGAGGCTTCGCGCAGCGTATTGAACACCCCCTTGAGGTTGATCGCTACCTGCCGGTCGAACAGCGCGTCGTCGCTCTCGGCGATCGTCGCCAGCTGCATGATGCCGGCATTGTTGACCACCACGTCGATGCCGCCGAACGCCACCTCAGCGGTGTCGAATAGGCGGGCGACGGCCGCCGGATCAGCGATATCGGCCTGCGCTGCGACCGCGCGGCCTCCGTCGGCTTCGATCTGAGCCACCAATGCTTCGGCGGGAGCGGCGTTGCCGGCAAAGTTGACGACGACGGTGAAGCCGTCGCGGGCCAGGCGCTTTGCGATGGCAGCCCCGATTCCGCCGGAGGCACCGGTAACGATCGTGACTTTGCTATTGTCGGCCATGAACTTTCTCCTTGTCTGCCCGCCAGCGATCGGCGGCTGATGAGGAGAAATTGCTTGTTTCGCTGAGAAAGATAATCAGCCACAAATTGGCATCACTATTCGAAATGGCGAATAATGGTGCGAGTATGGACCGGTTCGATGCTATGCGCGCCTTCACGCGGATCGTGGAGCGGAGAAGCTTTACCAAAGCGGCCGACGATCTCGGCCTGCCGCGCAGCTCGGTGACCGAGGCGGTCAAGGGGCTCGAGGCGCGGCTGGGCGTCCGGCTGCTCCAGCGCACGACACGCCACGTCAGCCCCACGCTGGACGGAGAGGCCTATTACCGGCGCTGCCTGGACCTGATTTCCGATCTCGAAGATGCCGAAGCGGGGTTTACCGGTGTCAAGCCGTCTGGTCTGGTGCGGATCGACGTGCATGGCACGCAGGCGCGCCAATTCTTGCTGCCCGGCCTGCCGCGCTTTCTCGACGCCTATCCGGATATCCGCCTGCACATCAGCGAGGCGCACCATGCCCTCGACATGGTGCGCGAAGGGTTCGACTGCATGTTGCGCGCGGGCGAGCTCAGGGTCGATAGCGCGCTGATCTGCCGCCGCCTGGCCACGCTCGAACGCGGCACCTTCGCGAGCCCGGGCTATCTAAGCCGGTTCGGCATACCCGAGACGGTGGACACGCTGGAGGCCGGTGGGCACCGCATGGTCGGCTTCTATGCGCCCGATGCGCCCGAAGTCGCGCCATTTGATTTCCTGGTCAACGGCAGGTGCCGCCGCCTGTCCTTGCCGTCGGTCCTCACCGTGACCGGTCCCGAGACCAATGTCGCGTCGGCCTGCATGGGGCTGGGTCTTATCCAGGTGCCGCGTTATCGCGTCGCCGCGGAACTGGCAGCTGGCAGGCTCGTCGAGGTGCTACCGCAATTTCCCCCCTCGGCGCTGCCGGTCCATGTCCTCTATTCCCACACCCGGCAATTGTCTCCCCGCCTGCGGGTGGTGATCGACTGGATGGCTGATCAGTTCAGATCAATGGCCGCGCCGAAGTGAGGGGCCATCAACAATCGCGCGAGGACAAGGACGTGAGATCGCAATTGGACGATCGTGCGCAGCAATATCGAGCACGACATGTGATCCCGTAATGCATTACAAGATCATATGAGACTGCGACTACACGCTTATGCCGACTGATCGTCCTGTTGGTCCGGTTGGTGGGGAGTCCATATCAATGACCCCCAAGCCGTTGCTGGTACTGCTGGCGTTGGCGGTGGCGCTGTGCGTCTTCGCCATCGACTATCTCAGCCGGCTCGATGGAGCGATTGCTGTCCTGCACGTGGCCGTGATCCTCCTCGTTGCGCCTTTAGGCCGTCGCTCCGTCATCGTCGCTGGCTTGGGGACGGCCTTCCTGACGGCCATCGCGTTCATCGGTGGCCACCTGGACCATCCGTCCGAGGGCGCCCTGTCACGTCTCGTGGTGAGCCTCGTTGCAATAGCGATTACCACGTTGCTGTCGCTGCGCGACCGCTCGACGCGCACCACGCTTGGCGAGCAGGCGCGTATCCTCGAACTGTCGCATGACACAGTGATCATCCGCGATCGGGACGAGACTATCCGCTACTGGAGTGATGGGGCCGAGCGGTTGTACGGCTGGTCGCGCCAAGAGGCGCTGGGCGAACGGTGCAACACGCTCCTCCACAGCAGCTTTCCGTCGGCAGAGGTAGCGGCCGCCCTCGAGACTGCCGGGCAATGGTCGGGCGAGGTGATCCGCACCCGCCGCGATGGCACGCGATTGGTTCTCGCGAGCCGATGGCTTCTCCGGCGCGATCCCGAGGGGCGTCCGATCGGCGTCATCGAGTCCAGTGCCGACGTCACCGAACAGAGGCGGGCGGATGCAGAGCGTCGCGCATCTGAGGAGCGATACCGCACGATCTTCGAGGCTGCGGGTTTTGCGACCTGGGAGTCTGACTGGTCCAAGGCGATGCGCATCGCAACCGAAGAGGCACCCTCTGATGAGCCCTTGGAGGCGTGGCTTGCTGCTCGCCCAGAGCGGGTCCAGACCGCGATCGGCAATGCGGTGATCCGCAACGTCAACCAGGCAGCTGTCGCCCTTTTCGGCGCCGCTTCGAAAGCGGATTTGGTCGGCAAGGATCTATGCGGCCGCTACATGCCCGAGTGCGCGCCGGAATTTGCGCACATCATTGCCACCCTTGCCGGCGGTGCCGGTGCGGCTGAGAATGAGACGCGGCTGCGGATGCTGGACGGACGCATTGCCGATATCGTGCTGCGCGTCACCCTTCTACCGGGCTGCGAGGGCTGGTCGCACGTGCTCGTCATGGCCTTCGACGTTACCGAACGCAACGAGGCACGCGCCCGCCTCGAACAGACGTCGGCCGAACTCGCGCACGCCGCGCGCGTCTCGATGCTGGGCCAGCTGGCCGCGTCGATCGCCCACGAGGTGAACCAGCCGCTCACAGCGATTATCAATTATGGCAAGTCGGCGCGGCGCTGGCTGGCGCGGCCCGAGCCGGACCTGGCCGAACTGAGCGAATGCCTGGAGAAGATCATCTCAAACGGAACACGCGCAGGGGATGTGATCGGACGGGTTCGCTCACTTGCGCGCAAGGCTGCGCCACAAACTGAATCGCTCGATCTCGACGATCTCATCGATGATGCTATCGCACTCATTCAGCACGAAGCGCGCGCCCTGAATGTCGTGATCCGTCGCTCCGGCAAAGCTGGTCCTGCCGTTGTCGGCGATCGCATCCAGATACAGCAGGTGCTGGTAAATCTTCTGATGAACGGCATCCAGGCGATGCGCGACATGGAGACGCACAAGCGCGAGCTTTGCGTATCGATCGATGCCTTCCAGCCCGGCCATGTCCGCGTGGCGGTGCAGGATTGCGGTTCGGGCTTTCCCGATGGTGGCGCCATGCGCATCTTCGAGCCCTTCTTCACAACGAAGAAGGAAGGCATGGGTATGGGGCTGTCGATCTGCCGCTCGATCATCGAGGCGCAGGGAGGTCGCATTGAGGCATCGAACAACGTCGGCACCGGCGCCACCGTCTCGTTCACGCTGCCCGCGGTGAAGGCTGAATCGGTCGCCGAACGCGAACCCATATCTTGATATGATAGCCCTGACCGCCGAGCGTGCGATGATAGAATATTATGCACCGGTTGGTGACGGGAGTAAGTTGAGTGCGGACGGGTTCTCTGATCTGCGTCGTGGATGATGACGAAGAGGTACGGGAGAGTGTCAGCACGTTTTTCCGATCGGCCGGCATCAAGGTCGTCAAATTCGGCGCCGCGGAAGAGCTGCTGGCCTTTCCCGATCTCGCAGCCATGGACTTCCTCATCACCGACCTGCACATGCCCGGGATGGATGGCCTCGAGCTCCAGCGCGAGCTGCGGCGACAAGGCTATCATGTTCCCGTCATCCTGATGACGGCTTTCCCGACGGTGGAAGCGAGGGAGGAGGCAAGGCAGCTTGGCATCGCCGCGTTCGTCGCCAAGCCGACAGACCCCGAAATGTTACTTGAGCAGGTGGAGACCCTGCTCGCCGCCTAGGTCCGCGGCAGCAGATGCATGGAGCTAAATATGGATAGCGGGCGGCAGAGTCTCATTTGCATAGTCGACGACGACGAGGACGTGCGGGAATCGCTTGGCAACCTGCTCCGAGCGACCGGCCATTCCGTCCTAACTTTTGCCGGCCCGGATGAGTTTCTGGGGTGCGAGGCGGCTGACTCCGCCTCCTGCCTTGTGCTGGATGTGCAGCTTCAGGGCGCTAATGGCCTCGACTTCCAGCAGGCGCTGATCGACAGCGAGATGCCCATCCCGGTCATCCTGATGAGCGGCTATGGGGATATTCCCATGACCGTTCGCGCCATGCGTGCCGGCGCTGTAACCTTCCTGCCCAAGCCTTTCAACGAGGAAGAGATGCTCGCCGCCATCGACGAGGCGGTCGCTCGAGATCGGGATCGGCGGTCGCAGGCGGAGGCTGAGCAGGGCCTGCGCGCTCGCTTCGACAGCCTCACGCCGCGCGAGCGGGATGTGTTCGGCCTGGTCACCGCCGGCCTAATGAACAAGCAGATCGCCGGGCGCCTGGAGCTCAGCGAGATCACGGTAAAGATCCACCGCGGCAATCTGATGCGGAAGATGCAGGCGGAGTCGCTGGCGGATCTGGTGCGCATGGCCGAGAGTCTAGGCGCGCGCCAACCCATCTCTCGCTATAATCACGCCTGAGACGAGCCGGCCCGCGCGCAGGCCATACACCTTTTTCTTCCGTGTTTTGCGGCGGCGCGCCCTTGGGGGGGCGGGTGGCGCGCCGCCGCAGCCTATCCTCAGCGTAAAGTCGAGGACCGGCAGCTCTCAAGTAGGAACCAGCTCCGACGCGCGGTCTCGTCGATCCAGACTTCGAGCAGGCTGGCAGTGGCGACGTCGCCATATTCGTCGCACAGCTCGTGGACGCGACGCATCTCGGCGACCAGCCGCTTGTTGTCGCGCTCAAGCTCGGCCAGCATGCCCCGCGGATCGACACAATCGGCATTGTTGTCGAGGTTTGGCTGGTGGCCCGCGATGTCGGAAATCGAGTAAACCGTCGTGCCAGCGATCTTGCGCGCATGTTCGGCAATCGCGACGGCCGTCGCGAAGATCTGGGCGCCCTGCTCATCCAGTAACACATGATAATCTCGGACGTTCAGCCCGCTCATCCGCCAGTAGAAATTCCTGGTCTTCACGTACAAGACGAAGATATCGATCCGTAGCTTCGCAAGGCTAGCAGCAATATCATGCGTCGTAGACACGCCAAGATCTGTCGGCATGCCCAGAAAACGCTCAGCAACCGTCACTTTCGTTTCAAGCGTCGCCATCGTCCCCATCCTTTAGCTCAGGCGGCGAGACGACACCTGATGACCAAAGAATACCGACGACGGCGTCCGATCCAATGCAAACCAAGATATGAATAAACCTTAGTGTGACCGAGTCGGCGCCCTCGGTTCCCGTGCTTGCCACTGGACTCCGGCCACGCTGGCCGGGTCGCCCTTGAGGAGCAAGTGACTTGGCCAAATATCTGGCTAAGTCGCCAACCGATGACTCTCGATCCGATCTTGGTGTTATTCGGAAACCCGCCGTGGCGTCAGTTGGTCAGAAGCGCATTGAACTCGAAATCCTTCTCATCCGCCAGCGCCGCTTCGCGAAGGGCGCGGATCCGGCTGGCGGCGTCGGGGCGGCCGATGAGGGCGCGCGTCGCCTCCATGATCGTTTGGAAACGGGCCAGCCCCCGTTCGAACGTATCCGAATAACCTTTGATCAGTTGCTGGCAGGCCGCGATTTCGGAGGCCAGCGCGCTATCGCTTATCGCGGTTTCGCTGATCAACCGAAGCCATGCTCCTATCCGCGCCTGCTCTTCGGCGTAGCGCAGCGTCGAGCGGCGGATTGGGCGCAGGGTGGCGAGAAGCCGCAATACGAGGAACCAGCGCAGACTGGTGGTCTCCACATGGCGACCCCTGGCAAAAAGTGGTTCGAGCCACCTGCGTAATCGCGGCTGCGCCATGATCCGGCGGCCGAGCCACGCTGGGAGTGTCTCGCACACCTCCTGTAGGCGAGGGTGCAGATATTCGGTGATCTGCAGGATTTGCCCGGCATCGACCCGAGCCTCCTGTTCGACGCGCGCCCACCGGCTGGCACGCACCTTAAGGTCGGCCACGCGGATGGTGTCTTCATAGGTCATCCAAAGCGCCAGATGGCGCGCAACCTCGGTTGTAAGACGCCCATCCTCCCGTCCGTCATCGACGGCGCGGATATTATCGAGGCGGTTCAGGTAAAGCTCGGCATAGGCACGATCCTGATAGTCCATCAAGCGCGAGACGCCCTCGATCGCAAAAGGCTGCGCGGTGGGCGGTAGCGTGGCGAGGATGCGATCCCGGAACGTTCGCCCGACCGCACTCGTCGCCTCGGGCGGCGCATCGGCTGCCTCGGCCTTGGTCGCCGCGGACCGCGTGCGCTCGATCCCAAAGCCAAAGCCTCGGAGGTTGTCGGCGACTGCCTTACCACCATGGCGGATGGCTTCTTCAAAGGCCGCGCGCGGGAAGGGCAGCACTTCCGTGGCCGCCAGCGCGCCGAGCAGAACCGAGCTGATGACGCTGCCGCTCTCAGCGGCTGCAGCGTCCATGTCGAAGCCTATGAAGCGCTTGGCGCGTCTCGCCGCTGCGTCAAGGATACGCTGGCTGGAACCAGTGCCGTCACCTGGCGCGGACTTCTCGGAGATGGCGTAGATGCGGTGTGTGGATCCGATCAGCGTGGTACGATCGGCAGAGACGAAGCCGCGCAGAATGGCGCGGCCGGCCTCCATCAGCTCAGACGCAATGACGATGTCGACATCGCCGGGAACCGGCATCATTGCGAGAATCGGCTCAGGGTAGTTGGCCCCGGCCGCTACGCGGCGCACCATTTCGATGTAATAGACGGTCGAGCCGGTGCGCTGCGCCACGCCGGGAACCGATGTGCCCTGCGCGACATAGCCGTTGCGGTTGGCAACCTCGACGATCCAATCGGCCAGAACGCCGCCACCCTGCCCGCCGAGCGCGAGGATGGCGATGGTGATCCGGTTGCGGTCGTTGGGAATTGCGATGTCCATCAAAAGGCCCGCGCAGCGATCGCACGCGCATGGCGGCGCTGTAACCAGCCAATCACCGCGCCGCGGAGGCGCGATCGCAGGTGTTCGCCCCAGCCGGGGTTGGTGATGATGCGTGCCTTATAGAAGGAGGGGCAAAGCACGGCGGCGTGCGCCACCTCGCCGCAATTGCCGCACCCGACGCAGCTGTCGTCAATATGCGTCACCGGATCGGATCGAAGCGGATCGGGGTTCGCCTTCACGCTGAGCGATGGACAGCCCGAGAGGCGGATGCAGGCATGGTCGCCGGTACAGGTATCCGGATCGATGCCGAAACGTTCGCGCACCACACGCTGTCCTTCCCTGGCCGCCTTCGCCATCAGTGGTTTCAGCCGGCGCTGCTTGGTGAGCATGCACTCGGACTGGGCGACGATGAGCTTGGGCCCCTTCTCGGGGCTGGTAAGCGCCTCCTTGAGCGTGTCGCGCATGCGGGCGACGTCGTAGGTGCGCGTAAGCGTCCTCACCCAGTTGACGCCGAGGCCGCGCGCAGCCTTCTCTATCGAATGATTGGTGTTGCGGGTTGGGTTCCTGCCCTTCGACGAGAGGATGTCCTGCCCACCGGTCGCGGCCGAATAACCATTGTCGATCACGATGGTGACGGTGTCGTCCTGGTTGAAGACGGCATTGCCGATGCCGGAGGTGAGGCCGTTATGCCAGAAGCCGCCGTCCCCCATCATCGCAATGGCTCGCCGGGCGCCCTCGCCTTGTGTCGGTTTGAACGCGGAGGCCGCAGCGGTGCCGAGGCCATAGCCCATCGTCGTGTTGCCGATGTGAAATGGCGGCAGGATCGAGAAGAGGTGGCAGCCGATGTCGGCTGAGACGTGGAATTCGCCTAGCTCACGCTGTACCAGCTTCATCGCCGAGAAGATCGGACGCTCTGGGCAGCCGGTGCAGAAGCCGGCGGGGCGGGGCGGAACCTCCTTGGCGATCTCAGAATCGAGCGGCGTCGGTGCGATCACAACGGGAGCACGCGCCGGCGCATGCTCCTTCAAGAAGGCGACGATGCCGTCACGCAGCACCTGGCCGGTATATTCGCCGGCGCGCGGCAGGATGTCCTTGCCGACGATGCGCGTCTGCAGGTCGGCCTTACGCAACATGGTGTTGAGTTCGTGTTCGATGAATTCGGGCTGGCCTTCCTCGACGATCAGCACCGCCTTCTTGCCCGTGCAAAAGCGCGCCACTTCTTCGGGAATTAGCGGATAGGTGACGTTGAGACAGTAGACCGGGATGCGCGTGGCGCCATAGGCGTCGGACAGGTCGGCCAGCTCGAGCGCGCGATTGAGTGTGTTGAACAGGCCGCCCTGGACGATGATGCCGATCTCGTCCCCCTCCGGCCCAAACCATTCGTTGAGCGCCTGCTCCTTGACGAAGCGGACCGCGGCGGGCCAGCGCTTCTGGATCTTTTCCTGCTCGTGGAGAAAATTTGCGGGGGGCAGCACGATCCGGTCGACATCGCGGCGCGGATTGGCGGCCGCTTCGCCGACAGTCATCGGCGGGCGCCTGTTGTTCCTGGCGAGAAAATGGCCGGTGACATGACAGGCGCGCACCCGCAGCTCAATCATCACCGGGGTGTTGGAGGCCTCGGAGAGCTCGAAGCCCTTCTCCACCATATCGACAATGGTGGTGAGGTTGGGGCGCGGGTCGAGCAGCCAGATCTGGCTCTTCATCGCAAATGCGTGGGTGCGCTCCTGCATGATCGAGGAGCCCTCACCATAGTCCTCGCCGACGATCACCAGCGCGCCGCCAGTGACACCGCCGCTCGCGATATTGGAGAGCGCGTCCGAAGCGACATTGGTACCGACCACCGATTTCCATGCCACCGCGCCGCGCAAGGGATAGTTGACCGAGGCCGCCAGCATTGCGCCCGCAGCCGCCTCGCTCGCGTTCGATTCGAAATGGACGCCGAGCTCGCGCAGTAGCGGATCGGCGTCGGCAAAGACGTCCATCAGATGGCTGATCGGCGCGCCTTGGTATCCACCTACATAAGCGACGCCCGCCTGCAGCAGCGCTTTGGTGACGGCGAGGATGCCTTCGCCTTCGAAAACGTCACCCGCGCCGAGGCGGAGCTTCTCCACCTCCTGTCGGAAGGAGCGCTCGGCCACGTTCGCTTACTCCGAGACAAAGGCAAGAACGCGGAGCGGACTTCCTGATCCGCCGACGATCTTGAGCGGTGCTGCCACCAGCACCGCGCCGGTCGGGGGTAGCTGGTCAAGATTCTGGAGGCACTGGAGGCCGTAACGTCCGGCGGCGTGGAAGAAGGTGTGGGCTGGGTAGGGCGGGTCCATCAGGTGCGCCTGGCCAGCGTCGGTGCCGATGGTTTCGACGCCGAATCCGAGCGCATCGCGTTCATCAATCAGGAAGCGGCAGGCTTCCGGATCAGGGCCCGGCGTGTGCGCGCCGTCTTCGCGGCGGTTGGTGTAGGCGTCGACGTCGCGCTTGGACCAATCCGTGCGGAAGAGCACCCAGGAGCGTGGAGGAATCCGGCCATGTCTGGTCTCCCACGCCTCGATCACCTCGCGGGTGAGCACGAAATCAGCGTCGACCGCGCACTCGGCCGAGCAATCGATCACCATCGCCGGACCGACGAAATTCTTGGGATCGATTGCATCGACAGTATTGTTGGGGAGGTTTTTGCCCGTCACCCAGTGAATCGGTGCGTCAAAATGCGTGCCGGTATGCTCGCCGACAGTGAAATTGTTCCAGTACCACGCGACGCCACGTTCGTCGTAGCGGCTGATCTCCTGGCGGCTGAAGGCGGCGGTCTGCCCAAAGGGCTCGGGCAGGACGAGGAGCGGCGTATCCTCTGACAGCGGCTGCGTGAGGTCGACGGTGCGGATCGAGCCGTTGGCGACGGCGCCGACGAAGTCCGTGAGCGTTGCAAGCGACATGGAATGCTCTCCTGTGCGCGGAACGACTCGAAGCTGTCGGAAAAAGCGTGCACATGCAACTTGTATCTCTGGGGCTATTGCGGGGGCTGTCTGGTCACGCTAGGCCGCCCCAGGAAAGACGAGGCAGCGCTTGGACAACCGCATCCTAGGGGATCCCGGAACCTCGGCATTCCAGGTCGGAAAATATCCCTTCTTTCTGCTCAATCGGCTGGTCAGCCGCTACAATGGCATTGTCGACACGCGGCTGCGGGCGATCGGGCTCGACATCCCCTCTTGGCGGGTGCTCATGATCCTGGGCGAACGAGCGCCGCGCGGCGTGCGCGACATCGCCGATGCCGCTGTCATTCCGCTCTCGACCATGACGCGGATCATCCAGCGCATGGCGGCGACCGACCTTGTGAGGGTCGCGCCAAGCCAGGCAGACGCAAGGGTGACCGAGGTATCGCTTTCGCCTCATGGCGAAGCTCAACTTGCCGAAGCCCGCAGCGTGACCGCGCCTGTCTACGCGCGTATCATCCGAGGCCTGAGCAGGAGCGATTTCGATCGGATGATACGGCTCCTCGATCAATTGCACACCAATCTCGACGATCTCGACCGATGACGCGTGCGGCCCCACCATCATCGTCTCCGCCATGTCCCCTATCCCGGCAGCGGGGCGGACGTGGCCGCCGGCACCAGCCTTGCAATGGTGCTCGGAGGCGTCATGAGGATGGCGGGATGAGGGGGCTGACGTGACAAGCAGGATCCGCGAGAAGCATGACGGCGCGCTCACCGGCAGCACGGATGTGCGCGTCTGGCTGCGGCTGCTGAGCTGTTCGACCATCATAGAGAAGAGGCTGAGGCGGCGGTTCGCCGAGCGTTTTGGTTCGACGCTGCCGCGCTTCGACGTGCTTGCCACGATCGAACGACATCCTGAAGGGGTGACGATGGGTGAGCTATCGCGCTCGCTGCTGGTCTCGAATGGCAACGTGACGGCGCTGGTGCGGCAACTGGAAGGTGCCGGGATGATCGCGACCCGGCCGGCGCCGGGCGACCGCCGATCCTCGATCGTGGAGATGACAGCCGAGGGGCGTGCCCATTTTGCGGAACTGGCTGTCGCTCATCATGGCTGGATCAAGGGCATGTTCAAGGGCATGCAGCGTGAGGATCAAATGGCATTGTATCGGGGGCTGGCCATGCTCAAGGCATCGATCGCCGCCGATCATGATGATAATGACGGGGACGGAGAATGAGTTTCACCTCCCGCATGGTCGTGCGCTTCGCCCATGTCGACGCGGCGGGCATCGTTTTTTATCCGCGCTATTTCGAAATGCTGAACGCGGTGGTGGAGGACTATTTCGCGCAGGAGGTCGGCGTCGACTTCGCCACGATGCATCTCGACCGCAAGCTCGGCGTGCCGACCGCCAAACTAGAGAGCGAGTTCCTCGCAATCAGCCGGCTCGGCGATGTGCTGGACTTCAGGCTTGCCGTTGAACGGGTGGGCCGAAGCTCGGCTGAGCTTCGGATCGAAGGGCATTGCGCGGGGCAGATTCGCGTCCGAGCACGCATTGTCCTGGTGTGCATCGATCTCGATAACCATCGTTCGGTGACATGGCCCGCCGATATGCGCCCCAAGCCAGAAGCGCAGGCCGCCTGAACCGAGCCGAGGCGTGTTGGGCTGGCGGCCGTCGGTCAGTGGGTCCCTTTCCGGACGGCCTGGCAAACCTGAGCGCAACAGTCCTGCGCGCAAGGATGAATGCTAGCTCAACACCGGCCGCAGCCGCTCCATTGCGTCGGCCAGCACCGTCGGGTTGCGGCAGAAGCAGATCCGGAAGAAGCTTGCGGATCCGGGCCCAAAGAAGCTTCCCGGCGCAAGCCCGACGCGGGTGCGCTCAAGGATGTCGAGACAAGCGGCGCGTGAATCCGCCAAACCGTCGATCTCGAAGAACACATACATTGCCGCTTGCGGGCGGGCGGCGAGACGAACTCGAGGCATGGTATCGAGCGCATCGCAGACGATGGTCATGCCCGTCTCGCAATAGCGGTTGGTTTCCGCGACGAAGGGTTCGCCTTGGCGGATTGCGGCGATGGCGGCATCTTGCAGAAAGGTTGCGGTGCCGCTGGTCACATATTGCGTCATCATCGCCAGCTGTGGCGCGATCGAGGGCGGGTGGACCAGCCAGCCAAGCCGCCACCCGGTCATCGCCCAGGATTTGGAGAAGCTGTTGATGATGAGCACCCGGTCCTCTGGGGCGGCGATGCTCACGAGCGAGGGCGCGGCGGACGCGCCGAACTTCAGCCGGTTATAGACCTCATCGGCAAGGATCCAGATGCCCCGCTCCCGCCCGAGGGCGAGCAGGGCGGCCTGCGTTTCCAACGGGATCATCGCGCCGGTGGGATTACCGGGTGAGGCGTAGAAGATCGCCTTTGTCCGCGCGTCGCATGCTGCGCGCACCCGATCGACGTCAAGTGACCAGCCGTCGGTTCCCAGGTCCATGCGGACCGAACGTACCTCGCCGCCCACCATCTGGACGATGCCGCCGATATTGGGCCATACCGGATCGATCACCACGATATTATCGCCGCGATCGACGAGCAGCTCCACCGCGAGCATGATCGCTGGCATGCCGCCCGAGGTAACCGTGATCCGCTCCGGTCCAACTGCGCTGTCGTGGATGCGGCGATAATAGTCCGACAACGTCTCGCGTAGGGCCGGGATACCGTTCTGGTGTGAGTAGAAGGTGTGGCCGGCGCGAATTCCGTCAGCCGCGGCTTCTCCGATGAAGGCGGGTGTGGGAAGATCTCCCTCGCCGAACCAAAGTGGGATAACAGATGTGTTGTCGAACGCCTGTTTGGCGACGGTGGCGATGTTCTCGAGAGACATACCTGCGATCTGGGTACGGATGTCGTGGCTGGCGGGAAATGTCGTGTCGAAGGCGGGCATTAGGGCGGTCCTGCGAAATGAGAGAGCCGAGCCAGCCTAGCGCCGAACCCCGGCTTCGATGAGCAGCGGAAGCACGCGTTCGGCGAAGAATGGGAATTCCCCCAGATAATCGACGAAGCTAAGGGCGGTACCGGCAAATCCAGCGATCTGCATGCGGATCATCTCGCCGACGACATGTTCGGGCGTTCCTACCAGCGGATAGGTGCCGGCTCCGGCGGCGAAGCGCCTCGCATGGAGCGCATAGGCGCTTGGATCATGCGAGCCAGAGGTTGCCTGTTTCATCGCCATATGCCGGTCGACCGCTTCCCGATCGACCTCGCGTACGGTGACGCGGTCATAATAATCCTCGGCCTCGTCCTGGCTCTCGCGGCAGATGACGTGGCAGGCGGTGAACACGCCGAGCTCGCGTCCTGCCGCCAAACCGCGCGCCTTCATGTCTGCGATCGTCTGCGCACCATCTTCAATCTCGACGAAGGTGGTGAAGATATGGTCGCTGGTGCGCGCCGCGAAGTCGCGTCCTGCGGGCGAGAAGGCCGCCGACATCACTACAGGACGCGGCCTCTGGATAGATACCGGCTCACCCTCCACGCCCTTCAGCCGATAATGCTCGCCCTCGAAATCGAACGCCGGCTCGCCCGCGAGGATACGCGCAAAGATGTCGTACCATTCCTGGCCGAGCGCATAGGGCTCGGGTGTCTGGGTCGCACCGAACAGCGCGAACTCGGCAGCGTTCCAGCCGCAGACGATGTTGAGGCCCGCGCGGCCGCCGCTGACATGGTCAATGGTCGCGATCGCCTTGGCGGCATGCACGGGATGGACGAAAGGGGCGTGGACTGTCGAGAAGATCGTGAGCCGCTCGGTCACGGCCGCCAGCGCGGCGGCAAGCGCCAGCGTCTCGAAGCTGTGATGGCGCGCATTAGTGATCCCCCCGAACCCCTTCCATCGTGCGAGCGGCAGGAAGAAATCGAGTCCGTGCCGATCCGCCAGCTGCGTCACCGCGCGTATGTCGGGCCATCGCGCGCGCCAGCGTTCGGGCACGGTCGTGACGGCGAGGCCACCATCGGCATTGGCGCCGAACAGGCCCAGGCTGAAGGGCTGTGCAGTCATCATGATTCCCGTCGCTGGTTCCCGATAACCGTCATCCTCAGAAGTTGCGCGTGACCGTCACACCTGCCGTGCGCGGACGGACGGTCAGAAGCGCAAGCGGATCCTGCGTCGACGAGATCGCGTCGATCTGGGCGCGCTTGTCGAAGACGTTGGTGAGATAGACACCGGCCTGCCAGAGATTTGAATGTGCCGTAGCCCGTAGGTTGAGCAGCGCATAGCTGCGAAGCGGTACGTTGAATGGGCTGAGCGAGTTGAACTGAGTCTCGATGTGGTCACGGTAGACGACGTCTGCACGTAGAGTCTGCTCGAATGTACCGGTCAGCGGGAAGCTGTAGCTGAGCGATGCATTGCCCTGCCAGTGGGGCACGTTGGGCAATTGATCGCCCTTCAGTCCGTGATTCGGATTGCCAGGAATGATCGGTTGATCCTCGAGCAGCTTGGCGTCCTGGTAGGAGACGCCGAGATCGACCTCTAGGCCCTTGGCCGGCTTCGCCTCCAGCTCTGCCTCGAGGCCGCGAACTCGCGCCTTGCCGGCATTGGTCACGAAGGGGAAGGCACCGGTCGAGTCGACCGACTGGACCTGGATGTCGTGCCAGTTGATCTGATAGACGTCCGCGTTCAACCGCAGCCTCCGGTCGAGCAGCTCGGTTTTCACGCCAAGCTCGTAGCTCCAAAGGCTGTCAGGTCCGTATCCCCGGGGGATATTCGACGCGAAAGGCAGGTTGGCGGCGTTCACGCCGCCAACCCGGAACCCCTGCGCGGCCGTTGCATAAGCAAGGATGCGGGGCGTGAACTGGTACGACAGATTGAATTTGTAGGTCATCTTGTGGTTCGACGATGCGTTGGTCAGAACGCCCACTGGAGCGGCGGTGAAGCCGCCAAAAGGATGAAGGGTTTCCTGCGCCGCAAACTGGCGGGAGTGGAAATAACGCGCGCCGAACACGGCGGTCAGCTTGTCGAGCGGCTTGAAGTTGATTTCGCCGAACGCCGCCTCCTGATTGATCTTCTGGTCGTCTGATCGACCGAAGAAGGTGTTGCCGTTGGGATTGCTCAGTGCATCGTCGCTGTTCGATCCGCTGAACGGCCCGGCGAGTTGTCCGAACGCGTTTGCTTTCACGACATTGACGGTGAAATCGGTCTTCTCGCGCTGGAGGAATCCGCCCACGACGAAGTTGAGCGGGCCCGAAAAGTCCGAGGCGTAGCGCAGTTCGTTCGACCAGATCCGGCGATATTGCGGCTCATGCGTGATAGCCGGGACCGGGACGCCGAAGAAGAAGAGGATCGGTGTGCTGTCGAAGAAGAAGTTGAAGTTGCGCGCGTACCAGTTGGTGGTCGCCGTGAAGCTGCCGAAGTTCGTGCGATATTCCGCGGTCAGGCTGTAGATCCTGAGCTTGTCAGTGAGCGGGCTGAGGGTGAGATCGGTATTGGTCAGATCACCGCCAGGGATAGCAGGAAACCCATGAGCCGCGTCGCCAAACGACAGGGCGCCGGGCGGAGTGTAGCGAGACGAACCATCCGAATGGGTGTGCTGCACCGTGACCGAACCGGTGAGGGTGAAGTCGGGTGAAGGCGTCAGTCGCGCGATCACGCGACCGCCTTTGGTATTGTCGTTGTTGATGTTGTTGACGCGGCCGGCAGGGATGCGGACGGCGTCGATATAGCCGCTCTGGTCGTCGATCCAGCCTGTGGCGCGAATAGCGAGCAGGTCGTTGACGACAGGCACGTTGACCGTGCCGTGGAGATTGTAGTTCGTGCCGCCCTTGTGCGTACCGGAAATATCGCCGGTGATGTTGCCCTCGAACAGGTCCATCTTCGGCTTGGTAGTGATGAAGCGGATCGTGCCCGACATTGAACTCGCGCCGTAGAGCGTGCCCTGCGGGCCCTTCAGAACCTCGATGCGTTCAAGATCGTAGAGGCGGATGTCGGCGTTACGTCCGCCACCGTCGTTCGAGTTGGCGGCCGTGATCACGGCTTCGTCATAATAGACGCCAACAGTCGAGGCGCCGGTCGAGTTGATGCCGCGGATGATGTATTTCTTGTCGCCGGGACCGAGGTCGTCGAACTGGAGACCCGGTACGGACGTTGCGAAATCCTGGAAGGTCTTGGCACCTTTGGCCGCCAGCAGCTCGCCGCTGAGTGCCTGGATGGTGATCGGGACTTTCTGGAGAGACGATGCGCCGCGCTTGTCGGCGGTGACGATGATCTCCTGCAGGGCCGAGCTTGAGGGGGCGGCAGCAGTGGTTGAGCCGGTCGATTGGGCTTGCGCGGCGGTTCCAAGCAGCTGCGTTAGCGCGAGAAGCGGCAGCCCAGCGACCACGGACCATCGATTCAAGCCCCGTATCGAGATCATTATATGTCTCCCCATGCCCTTTCCAAAACATATGAGTTTACATAAGAAACGCCAAGAGAATATTTTAGGGTTCAAATGATGGCCGGGTCGCCGCACAATGAAGTGCAACCGGGTGAATGGGGGGTGGCGTGAGCGACATCGATATCGCGGCCCAGGAGGCCGGCCTCCACAAGAGCCTGAGTCGGGCGCAGGTGGTGATGATCGGGCTAGGGGGCGCGATCGGCACAGGTCTGTTCGCCGGGAGTTCGCTCGCCATCGGTTATGCCGGCCCCGCTGTGATCCTGAGCTATGCGATTGCCGCGATCGCGGTGGCTGCGATGGTCTTCAGCCTCTCAGAGATGGCGGTGGTGCATCCGAGCGCGGGGTCCTTCGGCATCTACGCCGAAACCTATCTCAACCGCTGGGCTGGTTTCGTCGTGCGCTACACCTACTGGATGTGCCAGGTGATCGCGGTCGGGGGTGAGGCGACCGCTGCGGGCGTCTACATGACTTATTGGTTCCCGAGCATCCCCATATGGATCTGGTCGGTCGGTTTCGCGCTGATTGTCGTCTACATCAATGCGCGGTCGGTGAAGCATTTCGGTACGATCGAATATTGGCTTGCGCTCATCAAAGTGACGGCAATCGTCCTGTTCATCATCATCGGCGGCGCGACGATCTTCGGTATCGGCATGCCCGCAACAGGCCTGCACAACCTGAACGGTCTGCCCGGCGGCTTCATGGTGAAGGGTTTCGGTGGTGTATGGATGGCGGTCGTGGTCGGCATCTTCTCGTTCAACGGCGTCGAGGTGATCGCGGTCACCTCCGGTGAGACGGCCAATCCGCAAGTGGCCATCCCGGCCGCGCTCCGTACGATGGCGGTGCGGCTGTTCCTCTTTTACGTGCTGGCGCTCACCGTCGTGGTGGCATTCGTACCCTGGACGGAAACGGGCGCCACTGGCGTGATCACCGAAAGCCCGTTCGTCCGCGTCTTCGCGTACAGTGGGATCCGGCATGCCGCGGGGATTATGAACTTCGTCGTATTGAGCGCGGCGCTGTCCAGCATGAACACCAACGTCTATCTGTGCTCGCGCATGCTGTTTTCCCTGTCCCGCAGCGGTTTTGCGCCGTCCGTGCTGGGCAGGCTCACCGCCAATGGCACGCCGCTCGTCGCGATCCTTCTCTCGGGATGCTGCATCCTGGGCGCGGCTGGACTCTCCAAGCTGACCCCGCTCGCCTATTCCTACCTTTTCGGCATTGCGCTGTTCGGAGCGATCACAGTGTGGCTGATCGTGCTGGCGAGCCATTTCGGCTTTCGCCGTGCCCATGCCGGGAAAAGGCTTCCGGTGAAGATGCCCTTCTTCCCCTGGCTTCAGCTGCTCGGCATTGGCCTGCTGGTATCGGTGCTGGTGACGATGGGGCTCGATACGATCGCCTGGAGCGTCTCGTGGCTTGTGGGCGTGCCGTGGCTGATCGCGCTGACAATTATCTATCGACTGCGGCGCGCGAAATTACCCGCACCGGCTATTGCCTAGGGCCGGCGGCCCGTGAGAATGTCGGCGAGGATCGCTGCATCGAGATTTCCCCCGGAGACCACGGCGCAGACGTTCTTGTAGCCATGTTGTCCGTTGAGCGCCGCCGCGATTGTGATCGCACCGGCGCCCTCGACGATCACATGATGGGAAAGCGCAACTTGGCCTATCATTCGCGTGACGTCGGCCAACGATACGGTGACGACCTCATCGACGAGGCTGCGTAGTAAGGGCCACATCTCGGGCAACACCGAGCCGACGCCCACGCCGCTGACAAAGCCGACCTCGAACGGTACCTCGACCGGCCTTCCCGCTGTCAGCGCTGCCCCTAACGGCGACGCGCTCACCAGCTCGCAGCCGACAAGGCGGATGTCAGGCCTCAGTGCCTTGATCGCGCAGCCGATGCCACTGATGAGGCCGCCGCCGCCGAAGGGTGCGAACACCGCGTCGCAGTCGGCGAGTTGGTCGAGGATCTCGAGCCCAATCGTGCCGTTGCCGGCCAGCGCTGCGGGATCCCGTACCGCGTCGATGTAGCAGCCAGACTGATCCTGGCAGCCCGCGCTCACGATGACATCCCACCATTGCTGGTAGGTCAGCAGTTCGACCTTGCCGCCGAGCGACCGGATCGGCGCGAGCTTGGCCTCCGGCGCGCCTTCGGGCACCAGCGCCGTCGCAGCTAGGCCCAGACGCTTCGCCATCCAGGACATCGCGAGCGCGCTGTTACCGGAACTCGCAGTATAGAGGCCGTCGCGCAACGTGTCGCGCGGACGCGACAGCACGATGTTGGAGACCGATCGCGCCTTGAAGGCTCCGATTGGTTGGAGGTTTTCAAGCTTGAGATGGACCCGAGCTCCGGTGGCGGATGGTATGTCGCAGGTGAGCATGGGCGTCCGGATCGCGATGTCGCCACACCGCTCGGCCGCGGCCCGGATCGCATCGAGAGTGACGGGCTCAACAATCGGATTCATCGAAAGCATCCTCTCAGGCGACGTCGGTGGACGAGGATTCGTCACAGCATCATTGTTGAATAATCATATTCATCGGAATATGATTGGCAAAGGCTGATCGCGCCCACGGGCAAAGGAATGACCATGACGACCGATTTCGAGGCGCTGCGCGCACGCTTTCCGCTCCTGTCGCACAAGACCTATCTGAACAGCGGATCCTATTGCGCGCTCGCCGACAGCGTGAAGGCAGCGTTCGAGGCCTATATGGACGATCGTCTCGCGGTGGGCGCCAACTGGGACGTCTGGGTGAACAAGAACGAGGCGGTTCGTGCCGGCGTCGCCAGGTTGATCAACGCATCGACCGACGAGGTGGCGGTAACGGCGTCGGTCTCGGCTGGCCTCAACGCGCTGGCGAGCGCGATGGATTTCTCAGGGCCTCGCAACAAGGTGATCATCAGCGATTTCGAATTCCCGACCAACGCCCAGATCTGGCACGCACAGGAGATGCGGGGGGCCGAGGTGGTCCACGTCCATCGCGATGCTGACGGTTATATTCCGGCCAGCCAGTTTGAAAACGTCATCGACGATCGCACGGCGCTCGTGGCCGTTACCCATGTGTGCTTCCGCAACGGAGCGAAGCTCGACGTCGGCGCCATAGCCAAGCTGGCACATGCCCGGGGCGCCAAGATGCTCGTCGATTCCTATCAGGCGGTTGGTTCGCTGCCGATCGACGTCAAGGCGCTGGACGTCGATTTTCTCGTAGGTGGCATGCTCAAATATATGCTGGGAACCGCCGGTATCGGCTTCCTCTATGTCCGCGACGAACTTGTCCGGACGATGACGCCCACCCACACCGGCTGGTTCGCACAGGAAGACATTGTGGCGATGGACATCTCCGCCAATCGCCCGTCGCCCAGTGCGCGGCGTTTCGAGGCGGGCACGCCGCCCGTCGTTAACTGCTATGCGGCCGAGGCGGGGCTCGCTCTCATGCTGGAGGTAGGGATTGACGCTATTGGCGAGCGCAACCGCCAGTTGAGCGGCGCTTGCATCGATCGGTTGGAAGAGATCGGATGGCCGAGCGTGACGCCGCGTGCCGACGAGCGGCGGGGCGCGACCGTGGCGATCCCGTCGCGGGACGCAGCCGGCCTCACCAAGGCGTTGATGGCGCGCGACATCGTGACATCCTATCGCGACGACAACGTCCGAGCGAGTTTCCATTTCTACAACAACGAGGCCGACGTCGAGGCGTTGATCACGGCACTCACTTCGCTGAAGGCCGAGTTCATGCCGCAGGACGTGCTGCTTCCTGCAGGGGCATAAGCCGGCGATGGCAATCCGTATCGTTCGCGCGGCTGAAGTACGTGCGCTTCTGCCCGTCGCTGCGTGCATCGATCTCATGGATCGGACCATGCGCGCGGTCTCGCAAGGGCGCTGCGCTGTGCCCCTGCGATCGGTGATGGCGATACCGACCGGGATCGGGGCGCTTGGCAACATGATGGGGGCGATCGATGATCCGTCCTGTTTTGGCGTGAAGCTGGTGAGCCTCTTTCCAGGGAATGCGGGCTCAGGGTTGTCGTCGCATCTCGGTGTCGTGCTCCTTTTCGAAGCGGAACATGGGCAACCGGTGGCGCTGCTCGACGCGGCGGCGATTACCGCGATCCGAACCGCGGCCGCGAGCGGCCTCGCGACGCGGATTCTGGCGCGCGAAGAGGCCGGCGATTTGGCGCTAGTCGGTGCCGGTGAGGAGGCCGAAAGCCATCTCGACGCCATGCTGGCGGTAAGGGACATCCGACGGGTGCGCGTTTGGTCCCGCGACCCCGCGCGTGCGCAGGCGTTCGCGGGGCGGGAAGGTGGCCGCCATGGCATCGTGATCGAAGCGATGGAAAGCGTCCGCGAAACGGTGGTCGGGGCCGACATAGTCTGTACGCTCACCAAAGCGCGCGAGCCTTTGCTGTTCGACGCTTGGATTGATCCCGGCACGCATCTGAATGTCGTGGGTTCGAGCGTCGCCACGGCAGCCGAGATCGATACGCCACTGGTCGCCCGATCGCGATTCTTCGTCGATTGCCGCGTCTCCACCGAAGCCGAGGCGGGCGAATATTTGAAGGCACGAATGGCGGGCGCAATCGGGCCGGATCATATTGCTGGGGAGATCGGCGAGGTTGCTGACGGGACGCGGGTCGGACGAATTGGCGCGGAGGATGTAACGATCTACAAGTCACTGGGAATCGCGCCCCAGGATGTCGCCTCAGCACATCATGTACTGACCCAGGCCACGCGCGAGGGGGTTGGCGAGGTCGTGGAGTTTTGACCGCCGAAGGACTGGAAAGCACAGCCCATCATCGTCTAACGCGAGGCCGGGACGGGAGGAGAGGCATGGCGAAGGTGCGGGCAAAGAAGACAGTGGCTCCCGTCGAAGCCGATCCGGGCGACATGGAGACCGGAAATGGCTGGCTCTCCGATTTCACCCCCTATCTGCTCTATCGGGTTGTCAATCGGCTCAACAACCGGCTTTTGGCACGGCTGAAATCGCTCGGCGTCAGCCCGTCGCAATGGCGAGTGCTGAGCGTGCTGCGCTCCCATGGAACGCTCACGATCGGAAAGATCGTCGAGTACACGTTGATGGAACAGTCGACGGTCAGCCGGGTGATTGACCAGCTGGAAAAGGACAACTTTGCGCGTCGTCGGGCGGCTGCCGAAGATTCCCGGATGATCCAGGTCTTTCTCACCCCGGAAGGCGTGGACGCGTTCGAGAAGATCCTACCGGCGGCGCTACGTCACGAGAAGATCGCGATGGAAGGATTTTCGGCGCGCGAGATCTCGACGCTGAAGGCTTATCTGGTGCGGCTTGAAAGCAACATCACGATTGACGAACGGTAGGGCACGCTGCACCGGTCGCGAATAAATTGACGCCCCGTACCAAATCGGTGACGATCTCACCATGCACCGGAGTTTCGACTGGCAGGATAACGGCTACAGCAAGGCGAGCCCGGCCCCCTCGCCTGCGGCACTCCGGCGCGCATGCAGCGTGGAAGGTGCCTACACGCTCTTCTACTATGACGACGTGCCGAATGCCGCGCGGTGGTATGAGGATGTCGTCGGCTTCGAAAAGCTTCTCGATTTCGGGTGGCTGGCGCTGTTTCGCTTGGGGCAGCAAGCCTATCTTGGACTGGTGTCGTCGGATCTTGGGAGTCAACGGCCGGTCCAGGGCGACAACAGAGGTGTTCTGCTGACGATTTCGACGCAGGATCTGGCGGGTTGGCACCAGCGCTTGTTCGAGAAGGGTGTGCCCGGAACCGGGGAAGGCCTGCAGATCGGTTGCGACAGCCTCACGATCGAATTCAAAGTGCGCGATCCCGGCGGCTACACGCTGGAATTCTTCGAATGGCTTGAAGTCCCGCACGGGCTGGTCTGACTTTCCTCTTCAACCACACGCTTCGCGTCGTAGGCCGGATCGGCACCTCTGAACGGGAAGTGCGTTCGTCACTATCGTGTCCGAAGCCTCCGAGCGAAGGGGTGCGAGCCTTCCTCCGACGCCGCCGAAACGGCGGGTTGCGAGTTACAGAAATATTTTATGCTTGAAGTAAGGAGGGGGCAGGCATAGGCGTGAGGATGAGAGCGGAATCAAGGATGCGGCATATGAAGGTGGCATGCGTCGGCGGCGGCCCGGCCGGACTCTATTTCGCGATCTCGATGAAGCTGCGCGATCCCTCGCACGACGTCACGGTTTACGAACGCAACCGGGCGGGTGACACGTTCGGCTGGGGCGTGGTCTTCTCGGACCAGACGATGGAGCATCTCCAGGCGAACGATCCCGTTAGCGCCGAGGCGATGATCGACGAACTCGCGCATTGGGATGATATCGCCGTCCATATCGAGGACGGCGAGCAGAAGGTCACCACCCGCTCGGGTGGGCACGGCTTCATCGGTATCGGCCGCAAGCGGCTGCTTAATATTCTGCAGGATCGCGCCCGCACGCTCGGCGTGAAGCTGGTATTCGAGGTCGATATCGAGCCCGATAGCGAGTTTTTGCGCGACCACGATCTCGTAATCGCTGCTGATGGTGCAAATAGTAAGCTGCGCCACCTCCATGAGGAGAGCTTTCAGGTCGACATCGACATCAGGCGTAACAAGTTCGTTTGGCTCGGTACGCACCAGCATTTCGATGCTTTTACATTTATCTTCAAGAAGACGCGCTTTGGTTGGATCTGGGCGCACGCCTATCAGTTCGACAAGAACACTGCGACCTTCATCGTCGAATGTGCACCAGACACGTTTGAGCGGGCCGGCTTCGCGACGATGAGCCAAGAGGAGTCCTGTCGCCTGTGCGAGGAAATCTTCGCCGATCATCTGGGCGGCCATGCGCTGATGACCAACGCGAAGCATATTCGCGGTTCGGCGTGGATCAACTTCCCGCGCATTATCTGCGGTAACTGGAGCCACGGTAACATCATCCTGCTGGGCGACGCCGCGCACACCGCGCATTTCTCTATTGGGTCGGGCACCAAGCTGGCGCTCGAGGATGCCGTCATGCTCGCTGAGGTGGTAAATCGGCCGGACATTGGCAGCGACCATTCGCTCGAAAGGGCGCTTGCCGACTATCAGGACGGTCGGCAGCTGGAGGTAGTCAAGCTCCAGAACGCGGCGCGCAATTCGACCGAATGGTTCGAGCATCTCGGCCGCTATCTCAAGATGGACCCGATGCAGTTCACCTACACGCTGCTCACACGTAGCCAGCGGGTAAGCCATGAAAATCTTCGCCTGCGCGATCCGGTCTGGCTCGCAGAGCTTGAGAAGAGTCTCGCCGAAGCGGCGTTCGGCCGGCCAGTCAACGAGCCGGTGCCGCCGATGTTTATGCCTTTCTGTCTCCGCGGCATGACGCTGCGCAACCGTATCGTGATGTCGCCGATGGCGATGTATTCGGCGGTGGATGGCGTGCCCGATGATTTTCACCTCGTGCACTATGGTGCGCGCGCTCTCGGGGGGGCGGGGCTGATCGTCACCGAGATGACCTGCGTATCGCCTGAAGGGCGGATCACTCCGGGTTGCACGGGTCTCTGGAACGAGGCGCAGGTGGAGGGTTGGCGCAGGATCACCGATTTCGTCCACCGCACCCCGGGTGCACGTATCTGTATGCAGCTCGGCCACAGCGGCGCCAAGGGCTCGACCCGTCTCGCATGGGAAGGGATGGATAAGCCGCTCGAGGTTGGCAACTGGCCGGTGGTTGCGCCCTCGAACGTGCCCTGGGCGGCCGAGAGCCAGATACCGATCGCGCTCACCCGCGCGGCGATGGATAGAATCCGCGACGAGTTCGTCGGGGCAACGCGTCGCGCCGAGGCGGCAGGATTCGACATGGTCGAGTTCCATTGCGGCCATGGCTATCTCATGTCAGCCTTCATCAGCCCCACGCAGAATAAGCGCACCGACGATTATGGTGGCAGCCTCGAGAACCGGTTGCGTTATCCACTCGAGGTTTTCCGCGCGATGCGCGGTGTCTGGCCGGCCGACAAGCCGATGTCGGTGCGTATCTCGGCACATGACTGGGTGGGCGACGAGGGGGTGACTCCCGACGAGGCAGTCAAGATCGCGCACGCGTTCACCGAGGCGGGTGTCGACCTCGTCGATGTCTCTTCGGGCCAGGTGACCAAAGCGGAAAAGCCGGTCTACGGTCGTATGTTTCAGACGCCCTTCTCGGACCAGATTCGAAACGAGCTCGGTGTCGCGACAATGGCCGTGGGCAACATCTATGAGATCGACCACGTCAACTCGATCATTGCGGCCGGCCGCGCCGACCTTTGCGCGATGGGGCGTCCACACCAGATGGACCCCAATTGGACGATTCACGCCGCTGCGGCACAGCAGATCGAGGATGCGCCGGTGCCCATTCAGTACAAGAGCGGCTATTTCCAACTGAAGCTCAACCTTGCGCGCGCCGGCCAGATGACGGTGGTGCAGTGACCGCGCGGCTCCATGCCGTGGTTACGGGCGGCGGCAGCGGTATCGGCCTTGCGATCGCGCGCGCCTTGGGCGAGGCGGGGTATCCCGTCACGATTATGGGGCGAAGCGCCGAGCGGCTGGCTTCGGCGCTGGGCTCCATCCCGACGGGCGAGGCACTTGCCTGTGACGTGACCGACGAGGCGGCGGTCGGCCAGACTTTCGCCGAAGCTGCCGGACGCCGTGGCCCGATCGGGATCCTGGTCAATTGCGCCGGCATCGCGCGCACCGCGCCCTTTGAGAAGACGGCAAACGCGGTGTGGGACGAACTGTGGCGGGTCAACGTGATGGGAGCGGTGTACGCCAGCCGTGCGGCGCTCCCAGGGATGCGCACGCTTCCCTTCGCGCGCATCGTCAATGTCGCCAGCACTGCCTCGCTCAAGGGCTATGCCTATGTCAGCTGCTATACGGCCACCAAGCACGCTCTGCTTGGCCTTACCCGTGCGCTAGCGATCGAGCTGGCGCAGACCGCCATTACCGTCAACGCGGTCTGCCCGGGTTATACCGACACCGACATCATCCGTCAGTCGGTCGCGACGATCGTCGGGAAGACGGGGCGCAGCGAGGCGGACGCGCTGAAGACCTTTACTGCCGCCAATCCGCAGGGCCGCCTGATCGTGCCCGACGAGGTGGCGGCGAGTGTGATGTGGCTCGCGTCCGAGGCGGCGCAGTCGGTAACCGGCCAGGCGATTGTCGTCGCCGGCGGCGAGATCATGTGAGGATGCGATGATCAGTTTTGATCCCGAAACCTACGACCCCCGGCATTTTGCTTTCTCCTATGCCGATAAGGTGGCGACGATCACGCTCGACCGGCCGGAGCGAAAGAATCCGCTCACCTTCGAGTCCTATTCCGAGCTGCGCGAACTCTTCCGCGCGCTGCCCTACACGGCGGCGGTGAAGGCGGTGGTTGTGACGGGAAGTGGCGGCAATTTCTGCTCGGGCGGCGATGTCCACGAGATCATCGGCCCGCTCACGAAAATGACGATGCCCGAGCTGCTCGCGTTCACGCGGATGACCGGTGATTTGGTGAAGGCGATGCGCCACTGCCCGCAACCGATCGTCGCGGCCGTCGACGGCGTCTGTGCGGGCGCTGGCGCGATCATTGCTATGGCGTCGGACATCCGGTTCGGAACGGCGGCCAGCAAGACGGCCTTCCTGTTCACCAGGGTCGGGCTCGCCGGCGCGGATATGGGGGCATGTGCGCTCCTGCCGCGCATCATTGGTCAGGGCCGTGCGTCCGAGCTTCTGTACACGGGACGGTCTTTCTCCGGCGAGGAGGGGGAGCGCTGGGGGTTCTACAATCGGCTCTGCCTATCCGAGCAGGTGCTTGCGGAGGCTCAGACGTTCGCCGCTCAGCTCGCCTCTGGCCCGACCTTCGCGCATGGCATGACAAAGAACCAGCTCAACATGGAATGGGCGATGCCGATTGATACCGCGATCGAGGCCGAGGCGCAGGCACAGGCAATCTGCATGCAGACCAGGGATTTCGAGCGCGCCTACCATGCGTTCGTCGCCAAGCAGAAACCGATATTCGAGGGCGATTGAGATGGCGGACGACAGCTTCATCGACTGGCCCTTCTTCGAGGAGAGCCACCGCCGCCACCTCGCCGAGCTTTCGGCCTGGTGTACTGACCATGCCGAGGCGTTGCACGGCGAGAGCGGCGATGTGAATGCGGATTGTCGCCGTCTTGTCCGCCTGCTCGGCGAGGCAGGTATTCTACGCAATGCGGTGCCCGCCGCCTATGGAGGGAAGACCGGGCGGATCGATGTCCGCACCCTCTGTCTCACGCGCCAGACGCTCGCCTATCATGGCGGCCTCGCGGACTTCGCCTTTGCCATGCAGGGGCTGGGCGCTGGCGCGATCAGCCTGTTCGGCGGCGATGTCGTTCGCACCGCCTATCTACCCAAGGTAGCGACCGGTGACATGATCGCGGGTTTCGCGCTCTCCGAAAAAGAGGCCGGCTCCGACGTCGCCGCGATGGCCATGACCGCCGAGAAAGTGGCCGGCGGCTGGCGCCTGAACGGCGAGAAGACCTGGATCTCGAACGGCCCGGTCGCCGACATCCTGACTGTATTCGCGCGGAGTGGCGAGGCTCCGGGCGCGCGCGGTATCTCAGCATTCGCCTTCCCGACCGCAACACCGGGCTTCTCCATCGTCGAGACGATCGACGTGATCGCGCCGCATCCGCTGGCGACGGTACGGTTCGACGATTGTTTCGTACCCGACGACCATCTTCTGGGTGAGGCAGGTCAGGGCTTCAAGATTGCGATGATGACGCTGGACATGTTGCGCTCGACCGTCGGCGCGGCAGCGCTCGGCTTCGCGCGGCGCGCGACCGAAGAGGCGCTCGCCCGCGCGACGACGCGGAAGTTATTCGGCGCACCGCTATCGGACCTCCAGCTTTCCCAGGCATCGCTTGCGGAAATGGCGCTCGGCAACGATGCGAGCGCGCTCCTGATCTATCGCGCCGCTTGGGCAACCGACCAAGGCCAGCCCAGAATCACGCGCGAGGCCGCGATGGCTAAGCTCTATGCCACCGATACTGCGCAGCAGACGATCGACCGGGCAGTCCAGCTCTTCGGTGGCGCCGGTGTCGTCAGCGGCAACATGGTCGAGCGACTCTACCGCGAGATTCGGGCGCTACGCATCTACGAGGGTGCGAGCGAGGTGCAGAAGGTGGTGATTGCGCGCGCGACGGTCGCGGATTTTCAGGCGAGGACGAACGCATGAGGATTCTACAGCCGGCCGGATGGCCGCGCCCCAAGGGTTATTCGAATGGCATTGAAGTGCGTGGGCGCCAGATCTTTGTGGCGGGCCTCGTCGGCTGGAACGAGAAGGAAACGTTCGAGGCTTCCGATCTGCCAGGCCAGTTCGACCAGCTTCTGCGAAATCTCGTCGCTATTCTTGCGGAAGCCGACGCTCGTCCTGAACACGTCGTCCGGATGACCTGGTATATTACTGACAAGCGGGAATATCTGGAGAATGCGAGGCGCATCGGTGAAATCTACCGCGATATCATGGGGCGGGTTTTCCCGACGATGGCGGTGGTTCAGGTCGTGGCTCTCATCGAGGATGACGCCAAGATCGAGATCGAGGCGACGGCGGTTGTTCCGGACTGATCGCCCAGTTCTGTAATTCTCTAACGGCCATTCGCGCTGCGGGAGCTGATCACGAACATTCGTCCATCGCTCCCACATCTCTGCCTTCTGCGCTGACGTGAACCAGATCCGTGACGTCACCATTCCACACCTCCTCATCCTCCCGGATTAAAAGGTGTTGCGACGATCGGTTGAACCCGCCGAGCCACTCCGGCCGGCGGTGGCGAAGCGCGGGCGCAAGCCCGGTACCGACCGCCGCGCTGTGCTCGACGCGGTGCGGCATCTGGAGTGCACGGGCGGCATGTGGTGGATGTTGCCGGACCATTTTCCGCCCTATGCAGGTTCGCCGCCAAGCCTTGCCCAGAAGGCATCTCTGTCATTGGTCCGCGGGAATGGCGTGGTTGGTACCGGCACGTCCAGGAAGCTGCACAACGGTTCCCAGCCTTGGGCCACATCGAATATGAGCAATCGATCGGCAGGGATCGCCTCGCGAACGTCTGCTTCACGTCGATGATATGCCGCCAGGGCCTTGTCCTTGTCGCCGAACTGGTCAGCGAAGGTCTGCACGCCGATCAGCTCCATGATGACATCGCTCATGACGCGCATCTGTGGAGGCATTTCCATCGTGGGATAAATCGCCAGGAACTTACCGATCGTACCCGAAAAGCTCTTCCACCATAATTCATCAGGACGCATGCTATGGATTACCTTGGCGTCGGGATATGCCTCGGCAAGTTCGCGCCACACATGCGCTCCGGGCCAGTCGACTTGCGATGAAAACCCCTTGAAAGCCCGTTGCCACTCGACTGGCTGACCATTTGCCACGTCCTGCCAAAAGTTGATCTGCTCGAGACTTGGAAAGACTTCTTCCATGTGATGGCAAGGGCCGAAGCCGAGATGCTCGAGCGCATCCTTCAACGACCTCGTGCCTGTGCGGCCGAAACCCGACCCGATTATCGAAAGGCCCATGTCTCGATCCTTTTCGGTTGCACGGAAACGAAACCCGGCGGTTCCAGCCATATTTCTAACGCTATCGCGACGCGCTGGCCGAACCAATTGCCCTGCGTGTCGAAAAGTCGGTCGGCAGCCGCCTGGTCCGGAGGAGATCGTCGCGTTTATGATCGCGATAGCAGACCGCCTCGCGCTGCTGCATGCATCAACGCACCTGCGTTCCCTCGGCACCGTAATCGACGGGGGCATTGTAGAAAGGCGCCTCCAGTATCGTGCGGAAATCCTCCGGGATCAGGTCAAGGCATAGTCGCTTGCCACGCTGCACCGCGGGCCGTTCGGACATCGCGAAGAACCATCTCCGAATGTTGGGATAATCGGCGAGATCCTGTCCGTGCATGCGATGGAACCACACCCATCCCCAGCAGGCCATATCGGCAATAGAATAATCGCCGGCGATCCAGGTGCGTCCCCCCAGCCGTCGATCGAGCACGCGATAAAGGCGCGTCGCTTCCTTGGTATATCGCTCTACCGCATAATCATTGCCCTCGGCCTTGTAGCGAAGGAAATGATGCGCCTGACCTGCCATCGGGCCGAGCCCGCCGACCTGCCACATCAGCCATTCGACCGCGGCGACCCGATCGGGGCCCGAGGCAGCGAGGAAACGACCAGACTTCTCGGCGAGGTACAGCAGAATCGCGCCCGTCTCGAACACCGACTGCGGGCCGCCCGGCGCGCCGTGATCGACGATCGCAGGTACCCGGTTGTTGGGGCTTATCGCCAGAAAATCCGATGCGAACTGCTCGTCCTTCGTTATATCGATGGGGATCACGCAATACGCGAGACCGCATTCTTCGAGCATGATGCTCGCCTTCCAAGTATTGGGAGACGGATAGAAGTAAAGGTCGATCATCAATAATCCAGGGGCAGGCCGATATAGTGTTCATATATTTGGTCGCGATGCGCGATCAGGACCGGATCAATCGCGGCGTTCACGGCGTCATCGCACCGATCGTAGAGTGGCCTGAGCCAATTCGGCATCGGATTCACCTCCACCGGCAATGGTCGCACCATCATCGAGAAGCAGGCCCAATAGATGTCCAGCGCCGTCAGCGCCGTGCCGATGAAATAGTCAGATCCGGTGGCCCGCTGGCGGTGCAGTCGGCCAGCCAGACCGTCCAGAATCGTGACGATGCGTTGAGGTGCTCGTTCAATCGCCGCCCGCGTTGTGGCGTATTCCTTGAGTAGGCGCAGAGAGTGTGTCGGTGACCCGTCTTCGGGCAGTTCGTCGCCCAGATAGCCCGCCGCTACCTGGTGGCGCCGATTCCAGCCAAACCCGTCTGCTCCCGCTAGTTCGGTGATATAACCAAGGCACAAGGCGCGATCATCCTCGCCTTGAGGCAAGAGCAGGGGCCCGGATCCGAGCCGCTCGGCGAGAAGCACTATGTCGAGCCAACCGGCAAGCGGCGGCTCGTCATCCAGGCAGGCGATCGGCGCGTTGCGGTGGCCGGTCCAGGCGTGAAGTTCTTCGTTCGGGGCCATCGCCTTCTGCTCGACGGGCAGGTAGCTCACGCTCCGCAGCGTCAAGACAGCCTTGGCGGCCTCGCTCCATGGTCCGGGCACGCCCGCAGTGAGCACCAACCGCAGCCCCGGCCGTTGGCGGGCCTCAGCCACACTCAGATACTTCAATGCTCCGCGCGCCGGTTCAGTCCCCGGGGACGGACATATGCTATTCCATGCTCCATGGCTCTGCGCTTAATATCGAGCCTTGAAGTCTGTCACCTGCCCAATCAACGAGCCTGACGATTGGTGGGTGCCCAACGTCGTCAAGAATGACGGTCCGGATTTTGTGAATTCTGCCAAATGAGATGAGGTGGACGGCTTCCTCTCATGGCATCCGCGCTGGTTGTGATTATTTCCGCGCCGGCATTGACTGCCCGGAACTCACCGTTCCAATGAATGTGGCAAGATGCGCGCGAACAGCCGCCGGCTGGCAAGAACGTCGACCAGCTAGGTTCCGGTCGAGTCTATTGGGGGGATTAACGATGACGCAGGCAGCACGGGCGATTGTTGCGGCCTTCCTGCTGACGGCATCGGCTCCGCCGAAGACCGACGTCGTGACACGTATCCTACCACCAGCGGCAGTGCCGAGCGAGGCAATGCGGCCGTTTGTCAAAGTAAGCGCCCCGACTGTGGTGCTGCGGCACGTCCGCGTGATCGATGGGACCGGCGCCCCTGCAATCGCAGACCGCACCATTCTGATCAGGGATGGGCGCATCGCATCGGTAGGCGGACCCGAGGTTGTCACACCGCCTGGAGCCACCGAACTTGATCTCGCGGGGCGGACGGTAATGCCCGGTATCGTCGGCATGCATGATCACTTGTACTACATCGCTCGGCCCGACCTGGATGCTGAGGGTCACAGTGGCCAACCTAGCCCACTGGTGCCGCAGATGACCTTCTCCGCGCCCCGCCTCTATCTGGCGGCCGGCGTCACCACGATGCGAACGACAGGCAGCGTCGAGCCCTACACAGATCTGAACTTGAAAGCCGAGATCGACGCTGGCCGGCTTGTCGGCCCGCACATGGATGTCACCGGACCCTATCTGGAGGGGGCGCACAGTCCCTTCATCCAGATGCACCAGCTGCGAGACGCCGACGACGCGCGGCGGACCGTCGCCTTCTGGGCCGAGCAGGGGGTGACGTCTTTCAAGGCCTATATGAACATCACGCGCGCCGAGCTGAAGGCCGCAATAGAGGAGGCGCATCGCCGCGGACTCAAGCTGACCGGACATCTCTGCTCAGTCAGCTATCCCGAAGCCGCAGCCCTCGGAATTGATGACCTGGAGCACGGCTTCTGGGTCAACACGCAGGACGATCCCGGGAAGAAGCCCGATCTTTGCCCGTCGACTACAGGCGGGCCCACGCTCACGGCAATGGATCCGACCGGGCCCGCCGCGCGCGCGCTGATCCAGAAACTTGTCGCGACCAAGGTCGCGGTGACCTCGACGCTGCCCGTATTCGAGCCCAGTTCGCCGCACTATCGGGTCCTGCCGCCCAAGGCATTGGACGCGCTCACTCCACAGGCGCGCTCCGATTATCTTTCGCTTCGCGCGCTCACCTTCGGCGCGCCAGCTGAGCGCAAAGCGACGCGCGCGCAGCAATGGTCGCACGAGTTGGGGATGGAGCGGGCCTTTGTCGCGGCGGGTGGGCTTCTCATCGCGGGCCCCGACCCGACCGGCGCAGGCAATGTTCTTCCCGGTTTCGGTGACGATCGCGAGATTGAACTGCTGGTTGAGGCAGGCTTCACACCGGTCGAGGCCATTCGCGTCGCGACGCTGAACGGCGCGACATATTTGGGGTTAGCGGACAGGATCGGCTCGGTAGCAGTGGGCAAGGACGCCGATCTGGTGGTGATCGACGGCGATCCTTCGACCAGAATAGAGGACATCGAGCGGATCGAGATCGTTTTCAAGGATGGTGTCGGCTATGATAGCGCCGCACTCCTCGCCTCGATCAAGGGCCGCTACGGTCTCTATTGAGCCTCGCGGAGAGCCGGCTGAGATGATCCAGCGACTCTTGGCCATTATCGTGCTACAAGGACCCATCACGGAGTCTACTCCAGCATCCTCGTGACGGTGGGACGATAAGCGCCCACGCTCAACAAGCGAGGCGCAGCATGGATATCAACGAACTTCTCTTCCGGGAGCAGGTGTCACTCGCGAACGCAGCCAATGCGGCATGCGAGCCGTCCCGTCTTGCCCATGAGGGCCTTGCGCGAGGATATGCCACCAGGCTCATCGCTGCGGGATTCCCTCATCAACGTGGCAGACTGCCGGCCGATCGAAATGCCGTTCCTTCCGGCATTGGCCGTGAAAGCGTGGCTCTGTGATCGATGCCTCTCTCCGTTCGCGCTTCTATCGCGAATGGTCGTCCCGTGCCGCCCGCGAAGCGCTCGAAAGCAGCCAGACAATCACGAAGGAGCGTTGCTCGCTCAGCGCGTCGATCTGGTGCTCGATCGCCGATGCCATCGAGGCCGGAGACGAGGCGCGGGTCGCGAACCTGACGCGCAACATCAGTCTCATGCCGACACGCTATCTCGTTCCGAGTTGCTGAGCAGGACGGGCACGGCGGACGCGCCGTGCCCGACCAGTATCCCACGCCGACCGAGGCACACCGATGCGTACGACGAAAACAAACGTCACGTTTGCCCACCCCTTCCGCATCGCACCGGACGGTGAGACGTATCCGGCAGGAGCTTATGACGTGGAAACCGACGAAGAGGCGATCGAAGGCAATGATCGGACCGCCTATGTCCGCGTGAAGACCCTCCTGTTCGTGAAGGTGGGCGGGACGACCTCGATCCATACTGTCGATCCCGCGGCGCTGGCGGAAGCACTGGCCCGCGACGCCCAACAAAGCCTGGAACGCCGATGATCCTGCACAAGCTCTTCGGGCTGCACAGCGCCGACCTTTCGAACAGCCACTGGGAGGGTGGCCGATTCGTGACGAAATGCGTCCGTTGCGACAGGGAGATGATAAAGCCCCCCGGAGGCGATTGGAGGATCTTGTCGAAGGCGGAAGCCGAAAAGGCTGAACGCAGGGCGGAGAGATCAAGGGTGTGAGTATAGGTTGATGATCGGTGCTTTCCCTTGAAAATTTCATTCGAGCTACCACATAAAACGCGTTGAAATCACCCGGTGATCTCAACACGCACTTGGCAGCGCTGGCTTCCGCTTGTGAATGCGACGAAGTCGTCGCGACCCAGCACGTGGAAATCCGCCTCATGACATTCCTTATCTTTCACGATAGCATCTTCGTGCGGCGTATCGAGGCAGCGGGAAGATCGGCCAGCAATATCCTCGACTTCATGCCCTGCGTCATCTGCTGACCGACATCATGCCCCTGTGCGGCTTGGTGCGCCGCGTTCATCGCCAACCGAAGGAATGCAGATAATGGCCGCCAAAGACGTCAAGCTCGGGCGTGATGCCCGCGAAGGCATCGTTCGCGGCGTCGACATGCTCGCCAATGCGGTGAGGGTGACGCTCGGCCCCAAGGGCCGCAACGTCGTCATCGACAAGGGCTACGGCGCGCCGCGGATCACCAAGGATGGCGTCACCGTCGTCAAGGAGATCGAGTTCCGCGACAAGTTCGAGAATATGGGTGCCCAGATGCTCAAGGCGGTCGCGTCCAAGACGCATGACCATGCCGGAGACGGCACCACCACCGCCCTGGTACTTGCCCAGGCGATGGTGCGCGAAGGCATGAAATCGGTCTCTGCGGGCGTGAACCCGATGGACCTGAAGCGCGGCATCGATCTTGCCGTCACCCGCGTCGTTGCGGATCTGGCCGCGCGATCGAAACCCGTCGCCAGCAACGAGGAGGTGGCGCAGGTCGGTATCATCTCCGCCAATGGCGACGAGATGGTCGGTCGCAAGGTCGCCGAAGCGATGGAGCGCGTGGGCAAGCAGGGCGTCATCACGATCGAGGAAGCGCGCGGCATCGACTTCGAGTTGAACGTCGTCGAAGGCATGCAGTTCGATCGCGGATATCTCTCGCCCTATTTCATGACCGATACCGAGAAGATGACGGTCGAGCTGACCGATCCGCACATCCTCATCCACGAAAAGAAGCTGTCCAACCTCCACGCATTGCTGCCGATGCTGGAAGCGGTGGTGCAGTCGGGTCGGCCACTTTTGATCATCGCAGAGGATGTCGAGGGCGAGGCGCTGTCGACACTCGTCGTCAACAAGCTGCGCGGCGGCCTCAAGGTCGCGGCGGTCAAGGCGCCGGGCTTCGGCGACCGCCGCGCCGCGATGCTCGAGGACATCGCGATCCTGACCGACGGGCGGCTGATCTCCGAGCAGCTCGGCATCAAGCTTGAAAATGTCACGCTCGACATGCTCGGCACCGCCAAGCGCGTCACCATCGACAAGGACACGACCACGATCGTCGATGGCGCCGGCGCTGCAGACGCCATATCGGGGCGGATCGAAGCGCTGCGCATCCAGTCGGATGCGACGACCTCCGACTACGACAAGGAGAAGCTGCAGGAGCGCCTCGCCAAGCTGGCCGGCGGGGTGGCGATCATTCGCGTCGGCGGTGCCACCGAGGTCGAGGTCAAGGAACGCAAGGACCGTGTCGACGATGCGCTTCACGCCACGCGCGCGGCGGTGCAGGAAGGGATCGTGCCGGGCGGCGGGACCGCTCTGCTCTATGCCTTCAAGGCACTCGAAGATTTCCGCGGCATCAACGACGACCAGACCCTTGGCATCGCCATCGTCCGTCGTGCGCTACAGGCGCCGGTACGCCAGATCGCCGAGAATGCCGGCCATGACGGTGCGGTCGTTGCCGGCCGGTTGCTGGATGGCAACGATCAGCGTCTCGGCTTCAACGCGCAGACCGAGCGATATGAGGATCTCATCCAATCGGGCGTCGTCGATCCGACGAAGGTGGTGCGCTCCGCATTGCAGGATGCCGCATCCGTCGCCGGCCTGCTGATCACGACCGAGGCGGCCATCGCCGACCTGCCCGAAAGCCATACGCCGCCGCCCCGAACCTATGGCGGCGAAGACTTCTGACCGACCGTGGTCGCATCGAACTGAGGATACTTGAATGCCCAGAACAGCCGTCCGCCCCTATCTCATCTTGAAGGACGAGGAAGGCGCATTCCGCATTACTGTGCGGACAACGCGGTTCAATTCGCAGGGCTTTCCGCTCGTCACCGCGAACACACTCGAGGGCAGTTTCCCGACTCTCACCGCGGCCCGGAGCTATGCGCGCGAACAGTTCCGCGCCGAGGCAACCGACATCGCGACGGAATAGCGTCAGCCCGCCAGGCACCGGGGCCGGCGCGATCATATCCTGCTCCTCACCGGGATCAGAGCGTTGGCCATCCGGCTCGAACGCCAGCAAGGAACATGAGCATGGCCAAGAGCGAACGCAGGGGAAACAAGGAAACCCGCAAGCCTAAGAAAGCCGGACCGCCCAAGCAGAACGCGTCGAACCCATCCTTAAAGGGCGTTCCTGCACCTTCGAAGGGCTGACTTTCAGCGCGATGCTGAAGCCATCGTCCATCACTCGCCTGAAAGGAAGAGCCTCATGGTCCCCTCATCCGTCCTGTGTCGCGCTCAGGAGAGCCTCCATCGGCGTCGTGCGGCTGAAACCCTGCTCGAGAATGTGCGGATGGTCGCCACCAGTGCCGCAGTGGCCTGGGGGCATGAAGCGGTTGCCGCCGAGCGGCGCGAGCAGCGCCAGATAAAGGTCCGCCACTTTGCTGAGGCTGCCGCCCTGAACGCCGAGCTGGACGAGCTCGACCTGTTGCAAAGCGAAAATCCGGATCGGACCATGGCGGCGCGTCTGCCGTCGTCATGATCGGTCAACAGGACCTCCGGGCTGAGCGGAATTTCATGACATTGTGCGTTAGGGTTGCATCGTCATGGCCCGCGGTTGGGATGCGGCGGACGAGGGCCGGCTTGGCTGCCGTGTCAGTCCTGCCGGTTGTGGCGTCTCAGCGGCGCCTGGACGCTAGCCAGATCGTGTGACGGGCACCCGTTCGGCCGCCGGTGGCACGTACTCTTATCTCTTCGACCGTAAACCCCGCATTCTGCAGCCGGCCGACAAAGGCATCGTCGGTATAGGCCGACCAGACGGCAAGCACCCCGGCCGGCCGGAGCGCGGCATAGGCGGCGCGCAGCCCCCAATTGCAATATAGGCGATCGTTGGCGAGGTGGATCAGGCCATCTGGACCATTATCGACGTCAAGCAGAATGCCATCAAAGCCCCCCGGCGCTCCGACGATCATATCGTGGACATCGCCGATCTGAAGCGACACGCGAGGATCCGCGAGGTGGTTGCCAAACAAGTGCGCCAGCGGACCCTTAGCCCATGCCACCACCTTGGGCACAAGTTCCGCCACAATAATCTCGGCACTCGTAGGCAATACGGACAGGGCGGCACCCAGGGTAAAACCCATGCCCAATCCGCCGATTAGCACGCGGTTTCCCCGGCTCCCCAGTCGCCGGCAGGCCAGCGTCGCCAGGGCCTCTTCGGAACCACTCAGCTGGCTGCCCATCAATTCATCGTGGCCAAACTGGATCGAGAAATCGCCGCCACGACGCATCAGGCGCAACTGCCCCCCGCCGGGAAGATCCGCCGTATCGACAAGCTCTGGGCTGCTCCTGCCGGCCTCATCATGGCCGGCAGGAGCTGGCGACGCAGTCAGCGGACCGCCTTGACGGGCTTGCTGATCGCGACAGGTTCGACTTTCGCTGGCTTGTTGCGAACCTGAAGCGCGACGATGGCGCGTTTGTGCCGCTTATTAGCGGTGCGCAGCTGGCCCATGGAATATCCTGTCAGGTTGGAATCGGCGCGGTGTTGGCCAGGTTGGCGTCCGTTTCGCGCGGATCGGTCCCGGTCATGGTCATGTTTTTGCGCGACTGGCAAGGAGCGATCTGTCTCGTTGGCGCTGACTAGCCGTTGAATCGGCCTGTGCTTGCCTCAGCGGCAAAGTCTTTCGGTGATCGTTCGGACCGCCACGTGAAATTGCTCCGTTTGCTGCGCGAAGCCAATCCGCATGTGGTTCGCATGTCCAAAGCAATCACCCGGAGCGATAAGGACGCCAGCCTTCGCTAACTCTTCGCAAAATGGACGGCTGTTCCTACCGTCAGTGAACCAGGGAAATGAAGTGGTTCCACCGCGTGGACGCGCCCACGACAAGACGCCATCGGAGCCGGCGATCAGTCCCTCTAGGCTAACTATATTCTCCGTCGCGACTGATTGAAGCCTGTCGAGAATCTGCCCTCGGTGTTGCAGCGAGTGCGTCGCTAGCAGCTCAAGCAGTGGCGAGCTGCTGATCGTGAAATAGCTACGCGCGTCAATAATCCTCGCTCGCCGTGCGGCATCTCGATCGATGATCCAGCCCGTGCGTAGACCTGGCAGCGACATAGCCTTGGACAGGTCGTTGGTGACAATCACGTTTTCGAGGGCAGCGGCTGACGGTAGCGGCGCTCCGAAGTAGAGCGGATGGTAGACCTCGTCGACGATAAGCGGCACACCGCGCTCGGCAAGACTGCCTGCTAGCCGAGCAAGCTCGTCGGCCTGCATGACCGATCCCGTCGGATTGTGAGGCGTGTTCACGATCACGGCGACGGTGTCCTGATTCACAGCCTCCAGCACAGCGTCAGCTCGCTGCACGAAGTCCGCAACCGCCGAGAGTGCGTAGCTGCGCACATCCAGCCGCCAAGCTTTGGCCATGGCCGCATAGGCAGGGTAGCCGGGATCGGGAATGACGAGATTGCCGTTCGGGCGCTCTAAAAGGCAAAAAAGGATCGACAGCGCCTCCGATGCTCCTGTGGTCATGACGACCCAGTCGGGATCTGCGCCATGGAAGTCTGCGACAGCCTCGCGCAGCGTCCTGCCTCCGTCGGGTGGTGCATAATGCATGATGCTGGAGGCGATATTGAGGTGCGCGCCCCCAAGGTGTGTCAGTTCTTCAACCGACCATCGCGGACCAGTGCTCGACGCGAGATTATAGGCGATTGGCGGCTGCGCGAAATCATATTTGGAGAGCCAATGATCGAGCAAGAATGGTGGCAGATCCATCGGCTTTCCCCCTGTTGAGTGGCCATTGTATCGAGTGTCCCATCTGATCAAGCCAGCGTCGACCCCGAGCTTCAAGGCCATCGAACAGTAGCCGAAGAATCCGGTGACGCGTGCCGGAGCATCTCGTCAGCCACCTTGCAGTGCTGGCCGACTGGCACCGCCTGGGTCGTTTCGACCGCATGAGCGACGATCTGTTCAAGCTCACGGGCGAGAAGCCGATGAGCATGCATGACTTCGTGAAGCGGCGCTGAGTGCCGCCACGAACTGAGACCGGCAGCTTGGTGTAGGTGAGGCGAGCTTGTCAGGGATCGGTTTGTAGGCGGAGCCAAAGGCGAGGTTGGCCGAATGGATCGCATGGCACAGACAATCGCTGAGTTTGCGCCGGTCGGGCCGGGGGACCGATGCGGATCACCCGCATCGGTCCAGAATGGCGGGGGTCGGCGGCTGGTCGGCACTGCGGGTGCAAGCGGATCAGCCGCGCGGGATATCACGCCGCGATGATGTTCGTGGTCACGTCTATATTGCCACGCGTGGCCTTGGAGTACGGGCAGATCTCATGCGCTCCGTGCACGATCGCCTCGGCGACTTCGCGCGCGACGCCCGGCAGGCTGACGGTGAACCGGGCCTGGATGAAATAGGCCGCGCCGGTCTTGCCCAGATCCACCTCGACTTCGACGGCTAGATCCGAGGGAAGCTGTACCTTCTTCTCCTGGGCGACGAGTCCGATGGCGGCGATAAAGCAGGCCGACCACGCCCCGGAGAAGAACTGCTCCGCGGTCGGATGCGGCTGGATCGCCGCAAACTGGTGGTCCGGGTTCGCTTCCTTGCCAGGTGTCGAGAGGTTGATGTCGAGGCGGCCGTCCTTTGTGCTGACGGTCGTGTGGGTCTTACCGGTGAGCAGGACATGGTCGATCTTGGTCATGGAAGGTTCCTCGTGTTTCGATAAGAGCGTTAAACTGCATACGATTATATCATATCCGATTGCATCGTGTGCGATGTGATCGGATATGAATCAAAGGCAGCCCGATGTCAAGGAGAGAACTCTGCACATCCCGCGGGCGATGATTGCGACGCCGGTTTGAAGACTGCCGTCCACGGCGATCGCGAGTGCCGAAGCTACCTTGGCATGCCAACCAGCGGATCGCGTCGACACAGATGCCGCGTTGCACAGCCGAGCGATCCAATCCGAGGAATGCGTCCGCAGCCGGTCGATGACGACCGCTTCGGCTGCGAGCCCGGATATCCCCAGCGTCGCGAATGCTTCTTCGAGGATCCCGTTCGGAAATACGGGCTGGGCTAGCGGCTGGTGTCGCCCATTGAAGCCATCGCACCGCCGCTACTGGTCACGCATGCGTTCGATCCCTATTCAAGATCCATGCACGATCACGAGCCCATTCTTGCCGCCTTCCAATCCTGGAAGGGCGCGCCAATGGCAATCGCGACGGTGGTTTCGACCTGGGGCTCGGCGCCTCGACCGCGGGGAAGCCATATGCTTGTCCATGCCGACGGGCGCTTCGAGGGATCGGTATCCGGCGGGTGCGTGGAGGGCGAGGTGCTCGCACTCGCGGAGCAGGTGATCGCCAGCGGGCGAACCGAACGCCGACGCTATGGTGTGTCCGACGCGTCTGCCTGGGAGGTCGGCCTGCCTTGCGGCGGCGCCATTGAGATCATCATCCAGCCGGTAGTCGAAGCGGGCTTTCCGCCCGCGCTCTTCAACGCGATCGTGTCGGGGCGCGACGACGGACGCACCGTACGCGTCTCGACCGATCTCGACACCGGCGAAAGCATGATCGGTGCCGCGGAGGGGGCGAACTTGTTCGTCAATCGCTATTCCCCGCCGCGACGCCTCTTCATCGTCGGCGCGGTGCAGATCGCGCAAAGCCTCGCCGGCATCGCGCGCACGCTCGGCATCCGCCCGGTCGTCATCGATCCACGAGGCCGCTTCCTGACCGAGGAGCGTTTCCCCGATACCGAACTGGACGACCGCTGGCCCGACGAGGCGATTGCTGTCCGCAAGCCGGACGCTGCGAGCGCGGTGATTACCTTGAGCCACGATCCCAAGATCGACGATCCCGCGCTGATTGCAGCGCTGAGGCGGCCGACCGGCTATGTCGCGGCCCTGGGATCGCGTCGCAGCCATGCCGCCCGATTGGAGCGGCTCGCGGCGGCCGGCGTCGGCGCGTCTGATCTCGATCGCATCGAGGGCCCGGCGGGCATCGACATCGGTGCGGTGGGGGCGGCCGAGATCGCGCTCTCCGTCGCCGCCGGTATGGTCGCGGCGTTGGGACGGGAGCGGGCGTGAACATCGCGGCCGTGCTGCTTGCCGCCGGCCAATCAACGCGTTTCGGCGAAACGGACAAGATTGCGGCGCCACTGAACGGACTGCCGCTCGGCCTCCATGCGGCGCACACGCTGGCCGCCCTGCCCCTAACGGTGCGTTTCGTGGTGACCGGCCCCACAACACTCGACTGGCCCGGCTTCGAGATCGTGACAAATGATCAGCCCGGAGTGGGCATGGCGCGCTCGATTGCGCTCGGCGTTGCCGCCGCGCGGCGTGCGGGAGCGGAAGCCGTACTGATCGCACTGGCCGACATGCCCTTCGTCCCGGCTGCTCATTTCCTACGGCTGATCGCGCGGCATCACGGGCCGACCAGCCTCGCAGCATCGACCAATGGCGCCCGCCGGATGCCGCCCGCCCTGTTCGGCGCGGATTGGTTCGCGACGCTGGAGGGGCTTACAGGCGACCAGGGCGCGCGGACGCTGCTCGATCGCGCCGAGATGGTGCCGGCTGCAGCGGACGACCTGCTCGATATCGATCGTCCGTCGGACCTCGCCGCCGCGCGGTTGATCCGGGAAGGTTCCGGCCCGACCGACTGATGTCGGCCTGGCGGTAGAGCACTCGACCGCACTCGCCCGGTCTGTCATGGATCAACCCCAGCCGAGCGGCGTTGACCCACGCCGATGCCGGGGGGAACCTTCCCATGCGATTTGTCATCAACGATGAGGTCGTGGAGGCGGATGTCGATCTCAGGACATCGCTTCTCGATCTGCTGCGCGATCATCTCGGGCTGACGGGCACTAAAAAGGGATGCAACCAGGGCGCCTGCGGGGCCTGCACGGTGCTGGTCGACGGCGAACGCATCAACAGCTGCCTGGCGCTTGCGGTGCAGTATCAGGATCGCGCCATCATTACGATCGAGGGGCTCGGAACGGCGGGCGCGCTGCATCCGCTTCAGGCCGCCTTCATCGAGCATGACGGCTTCCAGTGCGGCTATTGCACGCCGGGCCAGATCTGCTCGGCAGTCGGCATGATCGGCGAGCTGCGGCGCGGGCTGCCGAGCGTGCTGACAGAGAATCTCACGCTCGAACGGATCGACTTCTCCGATGAGGAAATCCGTGAGCGCATGAGCGGCAATCTCTGCCGTTGCGGCGCCTATAACGGGATCATCGAGGCGATACGCTCCACCTTCGCCGATGAGGGTGCGTCCGAGAAGGAGGCTGCGGCATGATCGAGCTGCGTTACGAGAAAGCCTCCGATCCCTCCTCCGCGATCGGGCTGCATGGCGGGCAGGGGACCGCTCGCTATCTTGGCGGTGGGACGAACCTCGTCGATCTGATGCGCGAGCAGGTCGAGCAGCCGAGCCTTCTCGTCGATGTGACGGCGCTGTCCCGGGAAATCGAGGCCAGAGACGATGGCAGCTTCCTGATCGGCGCCGCGGTCAAGAACACGGCTCTTGCCGAGCATCCGGCGGTCCGCGCGCGCTTGCCCATGTTGTCCCGCGCGATTCTGGCGGGCGCGAGTGGACAGATCCGCAACATGGCGACGGTGGGCGGCAACATCCTGCAGCGCACCCGGTGCTATTATTTTTATGATGACGCGGCCCGCTGCAGCAAGCGCGAGCCGGGCGCGGGCTGCGACGCGATCGACGGGTTCAACCGCATCCACGCAATCCTCGGCGGGTCCTCCGCCTGTGTGGCGACACACCCCTCCGACATGTGTGTGGCGCTTGCGGCGCTCGACGCGACCGTTCATTTGGAGGGCCGTTCGGGCGCACGTTCGATCCGGTTGATTGACCTGCATCGCCTGCCCGACGACCATCCGGAAATCGAGACAGTGCTCGAGCCGGGCGAACTGATCACGGCGATCGAGCTGCCTTCGCTGCCCTTTGCGAAGCGTTCGACCTATCGGAAGGTGCGCGACCGGGCGAGCTACGCCTTCGCGCTGGTGTCGGTCGCGGCCGCGCTGGATGTCGAGGATGGCATCGTCCGTGACGTGCGCGTTGCTCTCGGCGGGGTGGCGCCGAAGCCGTGGCGCGCTACCCGGGCAGAGGCGCAGCTCATGGGTGCGCCGGCGACCGAAGCGAGCTTCCGCGCGGCGGCCGAAGCGGAGCTGGAGGGGGCGAGGCCACTTCGCGACAATGGCTTCAAGATCGAGCTTGCGAGACGGACCATCGTTCACACGCTCGCCGAGCTTGCCGGAGGGCGGTCATGAGCATCGAAACCGCCAAGCAGGCTGCGACGAACTCGGTCCTTCGCCTCACGCCGGACACGCCGCCGGACACGGGGACAGCCCGTCACGGCGCGCTGGGCTCCCAGCTCTCGCGCATCGATGGGCCTCTCAAGGTGACGGGCAAGGCGCGCTTCGCCGCCGAGGTGCCCTATGACGACCTCCTTTACGCGGCAGTATTCTTCAGCAGCATCGCGCGCGGGCGGATTGCAACCATCGATATTACTGCCGCCGAGGCCCTCCCCGGCGTGGCGCTGGTGATGACGTATCGGAACGCACCCCGCATGGGACCGCCCAAGATCTTCGGCGAACATCCCAAGGGGGGCGGGCCCAGCAACCTTCCCATCATGCAGGATGCCGAGATTCGCTGGAACGGCCAGCCGATCGCAGTGGTGCTGGCGGAAACGCAAGAGCAGGCCGACCATGCCGCATCTCTGATCCGCGTTCGCTACGAGGTCGAGCCTGCGGTCACCTCTTTCGATGCGGCCAAGGCGACCGCTCATCTGCCGCAGAGCGTGCTCGGCGAAGCGCCCGAAATGGAGATTGGGGACGCAGAGACGGCGCTGGGCGATGCACCTTTCAAGGTCGATCAGATCTACCGGACGCCCCGGCACAGCCACAGTGCAATCGAGCTTCACGCCGCGACCGTGGCTTGGGACGGAGACCAACTGACGATCCACGACGCCAGTCAGATGGTCAATATGACCGCGTGGACCATCGCCGACATGTTCGGGCTGAAGGAAGAGCAGATCCGCGTCATCTCGCCGTTCGTCGGTGGCGGGTTCGGTGGCAAGTGCCTGTGGTATCATCAGATTCTTGCTGCGGCCGCCTCAAAGCTAGCCGGGCGCCCGGTCCGCATCATGCTCTCGCGCGAAGGCGTGTTCCGCAGCGTGGGCGGCCGCACATGCACCGAACAGCGCGTCGCGCTCGGCGGCAAGGCGGATGGCACACTGGCAGCCCTGATCCACACCGGTGTGGTGGCGATGACGACCCACAATAACTGCCCCGAGCAGTTCACATTCCCGGCTCGCCACCTCTATGCCGCGGACAATATCAAGCTTGTCCAGAAGGTGGCCGACCTCGACATGCTCGCCAACACTTTCATGCGGGCACCGGGAGAATCGATCGGCACCTTCGCGCTGGAGTCCGCGATCGATGAGCTCGCGATCGCGATGGACCTCGACCCGATCGAACTACGTCGTCGCTGCGAGCCGGACAAGGATCCGACGTCGGGGCAGGAGTTCTCCTCGCGCCACATCGTCGAAGCCTATCGACGCGGCGCGGAGCGCTTCGGTTGGCACCGCCGCAATCCGAAGCCGCGCTCCAACCGCGAGGGAGACTGGCTGATCGGCCACGGTGTCGCGACCGCGACCTATCCCTATTATCGGATGCCGGGCGCTGGCGCGCGGATCACGCTGAGCGCAGACGGTCATGCGCTCGTCCAGATCGCAACCCACGAGATGGGCATGGGCACGGCCACCGTGCAGGTCCAGCACGCCGCCGAGCGTCTCGGCCTGCCGGTCCACAAGATATCGTTCGAATATGGCGATACGACGCTGCCGCCCGGCACCATCGCCGGCGGCTCCAACCAGACGGCGTCGGTCGTCGCGGCGGTGATCGCGGCAAGCAAAGCGCTGACCGAGGAGCTTCTGCGGCTTGCCGGCAACGATTCCCCCCTGGCTGGGCTCAAGGCGGACGAGGTGGAGGGGCGAGACGAAGGCCTTGCCAGGATCGGCGATCCGGCGCGGGCCGAAAGCTATGCCTCGATCCTGAAGCGGGCCGGGCGCGAGGAACTGGCGATCGCAGCGGACGCGCCGATGCCGATCGAGATGCAGCAATATTCGATGCACAGCTATGGCGCGCAATTCTGCGAGATCCGCGTCAATGAGGTGACCGGGGAAGCGCGTGTCTCGCGCTTTCTCGGCTCCTTCGACACCGGCCGCATCCTCAACCCCAAAACGGCGGCCAGCCAGTTCCGCGGCGGGATCATCATGGGCCTCGGCCTCGCGCTGACCGAGGAGGTCATGTTCGATGATCGAACAGGCCGCGTGATAAATCCCTCGCTCGCGGAATATCATGTGCCGGTCCATCTCGACGTGCCGCAGATCGAGGTGATCTGGACCGACATTCCGGATCCGCATAGCCCGCTCGGGCTGCATGGGATCGGCGAGATCGGAATCACGGGCGTCGGCGCGGCCGTCGCGAATGCGATCTACAACGCCACCGGCAAACGCATCCGGGAGCTGCCGATCACGCTCGACAAGCTGCTCTAATTCTGTGCGCGAAGCTCGGCCACCTTCCCGGGGGTAATGCTCGAGGGCTTCGATCCGAAGCGTGCGGTGACATAGTTGGAAACCGCCGCGATCTCGCGATCCGTGTAGGCGGAGGCGAAGCTCGGCATATAGGGGCGGGCGCTGGTGGAAGTGCCCGCGCCGTTCAGGATCATCTGCGCGACATTGGTGGCGGTGACATCGTTCACGGCGCGACTGCCCGTGAGCTGGGCCTCCTGCACCAGCGCGCCATGGCCGTTCCAGGCATGGCAGCTCGCGCAATTGCCCTCGAACAGACGCTTGCCCATCGGATTGCCGGTGGGCCCGGATTTGGGCGCGGCAGGCGCGGGGCCGGCCATTTCGGGTAGCTGGCTGCTGCGGATTGCCGGCACGCTCTGCAGATAGGTAACCATCGCCGCGATGTCGCCGGGCGTCATCTTGCTAAGGCTGAGCTCGACCGCCTCGCGCATCGGACCCGACGCGGTGCCGCGACCCACCGCATGACCCCTGGCGAGATATGCAGCCAAATCTTGGGCCGACCAGGCACCGATACCGCTCACCCTGTCGGGTGTGATGTTATAGGCGTTCCAGCCCTCGGCCTGGCCGCCGGCGAACTTCTGCCGCGTGTTCATCGCCTGCATCAGGTTGCGCGGGCTGTGGCACTCGCCGCAATGCGCCGACGCCTCGACCAGATAGGCGCCGCGATTCCATTGTGGGCTCTGCTCGGGGATCGGCTGGAAGCGCTTGTCGCTGTTGAAGAAGGCCGACCAGAAGGTCATCAGCCAGCGCTGGTTGTAGGGAAAGCGGAATGTGTTCGGCTTCGTTTCCAGCCGCACCGGCTTCAGCGAGAAGAGATAGGCCTTGATCGCCAGCACGTCTGCGTCGGTCAGCATCGTGTAGCTGGCATAGGGGAAGGCGGGGTAGAGCCGCGTACCGTCGGGCGCGATCCCCTTGTGCACCGCCTTCAGGAAATCCGCGTCACTCCACTTGCCGATGCCTGTTTCCGGGTCCGGCGTGATGTTGGGGGCGTAGAGCGTGCCGAAGGGTAGCACGAACGGCCGCCCGCCTGCGAACGGCGTGCCGCCCTTGGCTGTATGGCAGGCCTGGCAGTCGGCGGCGTCGGTCAGATATCTGCCGCGGGCGAGGAGGTCCGCCTGGGCGAGCTCGGCCGGCACACCGGCAGGCGAGGGGCCGGTGTAACGGGCGAGATCGACGGGCGTACCCTTGGCGAAGGCGGTCGGCCCCGGCTGGCTCACCAGCCAGCCGAGCATGCCGAGCACCGCGATGCCGACCACCGCCACCACACCGCCGAGCCAGAGCAGGACACGCTTCATGCCCTGCCTCCCTTGGCCAGCAGGCCCCGGTTGATCGGCATCCGCCGGAGTTGCACGCCGGTCGCGTTGAACACGGCGTTGGCGATGGCGGGCTGGACGACCACCGTGCCCGGCTCGCCGATACCGCCAGGCTTCTCCCCGTTCGGGATGAAATGGGCCTCGATGCGCGGCATCTCGTCGATGCGGAGCACGCGATAGTCGTGAAAGTTGCTCTGCAGCACGCGGCCGTGATCGATGGTGATGTCGCCATGCAAGATGGCGCTGATGCCGAAGATGATTCCGCCCTGGACCTGCGCTTCGAGCGTGTTCGGATTGACCATCTGGCCGACGTCCGCCGCGCAGACGGTGCGCGTCACCTGCACGTCGCCATCGTCGGGCACCACCACCTCGGCCACGCAGGCGAGGAAGCTGCCGAAACCGGCAAGCAGCGCAATGCCGCGCCCCGCCCGCCCGCCGCCCGGCGCCGCGAGGGCTTGGCTCCATCCGGCCTTCTCCGCCGCGAGGTTCAGCACGGCGAGCGCGCGCGGCGATTTCTTCAGCATCCCGCGCCTGAACTCGACCGGATCGACGCCGGTCTGGTGGGCGATATGATTGATGAAGCGCTCGGCCGAGAAGACGTTGCTGTTGGGGCCGACGCCCCGCCAGAAGGCCACCGGCACCTGCGGCGTCTCGTGGCGGATATATTCGATCAGGATATTGTCGAAATCATAGGGCTGATCGACCGCCCCATCGACGGCGTCGGGGTCGATCCCCTTCTGGAAGGCGGGCGGCAGCCAGCGCGCCATGATCGACGGCCCGGTGACGCGATGGTGCCACGCGGTGATCCGGCCATTCTCGACGCGGGCGCGCAGCCGGTCATGATAGATCGGCCGGAAATATTCCTGCTGGATATCCTCCTCGCGCGACCAGACTATCTTCACCGGGCCTTCGACATGCTGCGCGATGCGGGCGACCTTGACGACGCCGTCGACCTCCA
>OUNM010515173.1_pt1 | contig 49653 bp, 42 predicted proteins | sample 1769961 | NCBI WGS metagenome assembly OUNM01 (sample SAMEA3914820, study PRJEB12502) | metagenome | biome: forest; material: soil | place: USA | collected 2012-03-12 | depth 0.3 m
CCATGACCGCTTCCATCGTCGTCGTCGGCAGCCTCAACATGGACCTCGTCATGCGCATGGCGCGCGCGCCCGTGGGCGGCGAGACGCTGCCCGGCCTGGACTTCGCCATGCTGCCCGGCGGCAAGGGCGCCAACCAGGCCGTGGCGTGCGCGCGCATGGGCGCCAACGTCATCATGGTGGGCCGGGTGGGCATCGACGCCAACGGCGACGTGCTCAAGGCCGGCCTGGCCGCCGACGGCGTCGATGCGCGCGAGGTCAAGGGCCTGGCGTCCACGCACACCGGCGTCGCCTCGATCTGGGTGGAGGACGACGGCCAGAACCGCATCGTGCTCGCGCCCGGGGCCAACGGCCTGCTCGACCCCGCGAGCATCGCGCGCGCCCACACGATGATCGACATGTCGGGCATGCTGATCTGCCAGCTCGAGGTGCCGTTGCCCGCGGTGCAGGCCGCCATCGACCGCGCCTACGCCGCCCACGTGCCGGTGCTGCTGAACCCGGCGCCCGCGCTGCCGCTGCCCGACGCCCTGTGGCGCAAGATCGACATCCTCGTGCTCAACGAGAGCGAAGCCACCACCTACGCCGGGCTGCCGGTCGTCGACCCCAACTCGGCCGCCGAGGCCGGCGCGGCGCTGCGCGCCCGCGGCCCCGACCGCGTGCTGGTGACGCTGGGAGCGCAGGGCGTGGTGGTCGTCGACGGCGCAGGCGCGCGCCACACCGCGGCCAGGAAGGTCAAGGCCGTGGACACCACCGCCGCTGGCGACACCTTCATCGGCGCCCTGGCCGCCGCCCTGTGCGAAGGCCAGTCGCTCGACGACGCCGTCGCGCTCGGGCAGGCCGCGGCCGCCCTGTGCGTCACGCGCAAGGGCGCGCAGACCTCCATCCCGTACCGCCGCCAGCTCGCGCCGTCGGCCAACCCCTGAAGACGCCCACGATGAAACGCACGCCGCTGCTGCACGCCGAGCTCTCCGAGGTCATCGCGCGCCTGGGCCACGGCGACCTGCTGGTGATCGGCGACGCCGGCCTGCCGATCCCCGACGGCCCGCGCCGCATCGACCTGGCGGTGAGCGCCAACGTGCCGCGCCTGCACGACGTGCTGGCGGCGGTGCTGGCCGAGATGCAGGTGGAAGGGGCGGTCGTCGCCGAGGAGCTCGCCTTCGCCAGCCCCGAGGTGCACGCGCAGCTGCGGCGCCTGATGAAGCTGACGCCGGTGTCGACGGTGTCGCACGAGGACTTCAAGCTCGCCACGCGCGGCGCGCGCGCGATCGTGCGCACGGGCGAGTTCTCGCCGTACGCCAACGTGATCCTGCGGGCGGGCGTGGTGTTCTGACGTTTGCTTACGAGCTCGGCGGCCCGATCCCCACGACGGAGGCTGTGTCGCCGCGACGCACGTGATAAGGTCGTTCGACTCGACGCATCCACGGCTTCAGCGGCGCAGCCATCGCGAACGCTGATCTTCTCGGTCGGCATCGGCATCAACGACCGTGACAACGGTGTGATCCTGCCCCGGGACGACGTTCCCAAGGTCGCGAGCCTGCCCAACGCCTCGCCACATCGCTGCATCCACACGAAGGTCTATCACACGAACGTCGTCACCGAGCTCTATGGCGCCGACGACACCACGGACGCTCAGGAGATCCGTGGCATCCTGAAATCGATCGCGTCCAGACTGGTGAACGGCCAGTTCGGCTTTTGAGGAGCGCCATGCAGGTCTGGAATTGGAGCGGCGCCAGCAACGGCCACACGACGTTGATCCCTTGCGCGACGAGGACCTCCTCGCCGGCACCTTCACCGCCGACGGCACGCCCAAGTCCTGGGCCAGCCGGCCGCAGGTTGCGCCCGGGATCGAACGTGACCCCAGGAAGCAGCAACCGTTCGCCGACATCAGCTTCGTCATGGGCGCCAGCCTCGTGCTCGACGCGAAGGCGCATGCAGCGTTGGCCGACTTTCTCGGCAAGTTCGGACAGTTCCTCGAACTCGACCTGGTCGATGCCACCGGGCTCGCGGGAGGCGACCAGCGCGTTTTCTTCTACAACGTCACGAACCTCATCCCCTGCATCGACTTCGAGCAGTCTCAGACAGAGGGAAAGAAAGTGATCCGGCCCGCGTTCGACGTCGAGGCCATCCCTGCGTCCGCGCAGATCTTCAAGGATCCGCTGCGCAAGAAGATGGACATCTACCTCAACGAGGCCGCGCATGCGCAGGTCCTGCGGCGCATGACCGACGCGGCGCTCACCGGCTCGACGCTGACCCGGCTGGCCTGAACGCCCCGCGGCGCGGAGCGCGCAACGCGTCCCCGGGGAGCGTCCGTCGATACCGGCCACGCATCCCACGATTGCAGGGATGGCGCATTTCATAATCCAGCAACTCGACCTTGCGGGACATGCGCTTGAAAATCCTGTTTGCGCTCATCGGAGCGTTCTTCGGCGCGGTGCTGGGCGGCCAGTCCAGCGTCGCGGCGCTGGCCGTGCTCGGGGCCTTCGCCGGCTGGTGGTGGGCCGGGCGTCGGCCCGCGGCGCCGGACGCCGACCTGCTCGCCCGGATCGCCACGCTCGAAGCCCAGGTGCGGGCGCTGCGCCAGCGCGGGCAAGACGCGCCGCCGACGACGGTCGCCGCGCCCGAGCTGCCGCCAGCTCCGGTGCGAGCGCCGCCGCCCGTGGCGACGCCGGTCGCCGCGCCTGACACCGCCGAGCCGGTGCCAGAGGCGTCGCCGGCGCCGCGTCCCCTGGAAGCGGCTTCGCCCGCGCACGCCGCCGTCCCCGTCGCGCCCATCGCGCCGATCGCCGCGCCGCTGCCGGCCCCCGCGCGGGCGCCCGCTCCCGTGCGCGCACCCGCGCCGCCGCCCGCGCCCGCGGTGCCGCTGCGCGACCGCCTGCCGCCCGTCGTGGCCAAGTGGATCTTCGGCGGCAACACCATCGTCAAGATCGGCGTGCTGATCCTGTTCCTCGGCCTGGCCTTCCTGCTGCGCTACACGGCCGAACGCGTGACGGTGCCGGTGGAGTTCCGCTACATGGGCGTCGCGCTCGTGGGCGTGGTACTGACCGCGCTGGGCTGGCGCCTGCGCGACCGCCGCGACGCCGCCGGCGGCACCGGGTACGGCCTGATCCTGCAGGGGGCGGGCATCGGCGTGTTCTACCTGACCGCGCTCGGCGCGCTGCACCTGAACCCGCTGCTGTCGGCGAACGCGGCGTTCGGCTTCATGGCGCTGGTGTCGGTGTTCGGCGCGCTGCTGGCCGTGCGCCAGGACGCGCCGTGGCTCGCCTACGTGTCGGTGGCCGAGGGCTTCGCCGCGCCGGTGCTGGTGGGCGGCGGCAACGGCGAGTACGTGCCGCTGCTGTCGTATCTCGTGCTGCTGGACGCCGGCATCCTGGCGGTCGCGTGGTTCAAGGCCTGGCGCCCGCTGAACCTCGTGGGCGCGGTGGCCACGTCCACGCTGGCCGCCGGCTGGGCGCACGAGCACTACGTCGCCGCGGACTACGCGGGCGTCCAGGCGTACCTGCTGCTGCTGTTCCTGATGTTCACGCTCACGGGCGTGCTGTTCGCGCGCCGCGCGCTGGCGGCCGGCGACGCGCCGTCCGCCGACCGCCCGCTGGCCGAGCGCGCGCTCGACGCGCTGCACCAGGTGGGACGCGTCGACAGCACGCTCACCTTCGGCGTGCCGCTGGCGGCGTTCTCGCTGCAGTACCTGCTGGTGCGCGACATGCCCTGGGGCCCGGCCTGGGCCGCGTTCGCGTTCGCGGCGTTCCACATCCTCCTGGGAGGCGGCCTGATGCGCGGCGCATCGGCGCGCTACGCGCTGCTGGGCGAGGCGCACGTGGTCGTCGGCACCATCTTCGCGACGCTGGCCGTGCCGCTCGCGCTGCAAGGCGTGTGGACGGGCGCCACCTGGGCGATCGAGGCGGCCGGCATGTACTGGCTCGGCGCGCGCCAGCGCCGCACCTACGCCCGCGCGTTCGCGCTGGCCGTGATGCTGGGCGCCGCCCTGCGCCTGGTGGCCGGTCTCTGGCTGGACACCCGGCCCGGCGTCCCGCTCGTCGCCGGCTCGACGCTGGGCATGGCGATGCTGGCCGTGGCGCTGTGCGCGCTCGACACCGTGCGCCGGCGCATCGCGGCCGGCCAGCGCACGCGCGTCGAAGCGATCGCCGCCGCGGCCGTCCCGCCCGCCGCCGCGTTCGCGTTGGCGGCGCTGTCGTGGATGACGTGCACCGCGCTGTGGGCCGGCGCCGTCACCGCCTGGATCGGCTTTGGCGCCGCGGCGCTCGCCGTGCGCCTGGCAGCGCCGTCGCTGCGCGCCGCCGGCTGGCTGCTGCACCTGGGCGCGCTCGCGGCGATGGCCGTCGCGCTGCAGGCCACCAGCGCGGCCGGCGCGCAGGTGCACTCGTGGCAGGACCTCGCGGCCACGCTGCTGATCGGCGTCGCCCTGCTGGCCACCGGCTGGCTGGGCCTGCGCGACGCGTGGCGCGAGGCCGCGCAAGGCACGCCGCGACCGATCCCGCTCGCCAGCAGTGTCGGCCTCGTGCTGGGGCTGGGCGCCGCGAGCGCCAGCTTGCTGTTCGAGCTCGCGCCGGCCGACGCCGCGCTCGCGTGGCCGGCGATCGGCCTGGCGGCCGCGGTCATCGGCGCGCGCCTGCGCAGCGGTGCGCTGGTCGGATCGGCGTTCGCGCTGCAGGCGGCGGCGGGTGTGGCCAGCCTCGCCTGCGAACCGTCGGTGTGGGCCTACGTGCCGGTGGAGGTGAGCATTTCGCCGACGCTGTGGATCCCGCTGCTGCTGAGCGTCGCCGGCCTGGCGATCGGCGATCGCCTGCGCGCCGCGGCCGCGGGCCAGGCGCGCGCCTGGTGGCACTCGACGATCGCGCAATGGCTGCTCGTCGCCTGGACGGTGCTGTGGTGGTCGCGCACGCTGCCGCCGCTGATCTGGCACGTGCTGCAGTCGGCGATCCCCGGGCCGGACACCTTCGACGTCTGGCCGCACTGGCAGCTGATCTGGGTGACGCTCAGCGCGCTCGCCGCCGTATCCCTGGCGCGCTGGCGCGACTGGCGCGTGCTGGGCCAGGCCACGCTGGCGACCGTGCCGTGCTGGATCGAGCTGGGCCTGCGCGACATGACCGGCGCGCCGCCGTCGGCCCATCTGGGCTGGTTCGCGTGGCCGCTGGCCTTGTTCGCGCACGTGCTGCTGCTGCGCCGGCAGGCGCCCTGGCGGCCCGCGCTGCTGACCGCACCGCTGCAGGTCGCGGGCGGCTGGCTGTTCGTGGCGCTCGCCACGCGCGAATGCGTCGCGCACGTGCAGGGCATCCCCGAGGTCGCGTCGGCCTGGATCGCGCTGGCCGCGGTGCTGGTGCCGGCGCTGGTGCTGATCGCCTCGGTGCACCCGGTGCTGCTGGCCCGCCTGCGAGTGGACGAGGCCGCGTCGCGCGCGTGGCGCACGGCCGGTTGCGCGGCGATCGCGGCCTACCTGTTCCTGTGGCTGTGGGCGGGCAACGCCACCGCCGGCGACGCCGCGCCGCTGGCCTGGGTGCCGCTGCTCAATCCGCTGGAGATCGGCCAGGGGATCGCGCTGCTGGCGCTGCTCGTGTGGGTGCGCGGGCTGCCGCCGGAATGGCGCGCGCGCGTGCCGCGCCACGCGCTGCCCGCGGTGGCCGGCGTGACGGCGTTCGCGCTGGTCACCGGCCTCGTGCTGCGCACCTGCCACCACTGGGCGGGCATCGCCTGGGACGCCGACGCGCTCTACGACTCCACGCTCGCGCAGGCCGCGCTGTCGGTGGCGTGGTCGCTGATCGGCGTGGCCCTGATGGTGGCCGGCCACCGCGGCGGCCGCCGCGTCGTGTGGGGCGTGGGCGCGGCGCTGCTGGGCGTCGTGGTGGCCAAGCTGTTCCTCGTGGAGCTGGCCGACCGCGGCACGCTGTCGCGCATCGTGTCGTTCATCGTGGTGGGCGGACTGATGCTGGCCGTCGGATACTTCGCGCCGATCCCGCCGCGCCGCGCCGAGCCCGAGCCGGCGCCGCCCGACGTTCCTGGAGAGACCGCATGAAGATCGCCATCGCCGCGGCGCTGGCCCTGGCCGGCGCGCAGGCCGCCCTGGCCGCCGACACCCTGCCGCTCACGCTCGCGGGCACCGGGCCGTACTACACGCTGGACGTGGGGCTGGGTGCCCGCGCGCTGTCGTCGTCGGCCTCGCTGGGCGACCTGCGCGTGCGCAACGCCGCCGGCGAGACGATGCCCTTCGCCTGGATCGACGAGCCGCCGCCGGCCACCGCGCCGCAGCGCACGCCGGCGCGCCTGTACAAGGTGCCGCTGCCGCCGGCCGACGCCGCGTCCGCCATCGAGGGCCATCCGCGCCAGGCCTGGATCGTCGACACCAAGGCCGCCGGCGAGGACCTGCTGCGCCTGGACCTCGGCCTGGAGCACGACACCCAGGGCGTCTACACGCTGCGCCTGGAGGCCAGCGACGACCTGCAGCACTGGCGCACGCTCAAGGACGGCGCGCAGCTCGTGCAGCTGCAGTCGCTGCCGCAGGTTGGCACGACCGGCGCGCTCGCGTCGCAGGCCGACCGCGAGCACCTGGTGGCCGACGGCATCGACCTCGACGACGTGCCCGCGCGCTACCTGCGCCTGACCACCGACCCGCGCTCGGCAATACCGCCGCTGGTATCGGCCACGGTCACGCGCGCGCCGCATCGCGACGCGCCGCCGCCGCTCGACTGGAGCGAGCCCCTGCCCGCCAGCGGCTGCGAGGCCAGCTCCTGCGACTACCCGCTGCCGCGCAACGCAGCCGTCGCCGAGGTGCAGGTCACGCCGTCCGACGTCGACACCATCGGCCAGGTGATGGTCATGGGCCAGGTGGAGATTGGCCGCGCGCCGCCACCACGCCACGCGCTGCTGCACGGCCCGCTGCACGCGCTGCGCCTGAAGGCCGAGCGCGCGTCGACGCAGGCCGGCCCGGCCTGGGACACCGCCGCCGTGGCCAACGTCTACTGGCTCACGCAGTCCAACGGCGGCCCGGAGCTGCACTCGCCGCCGGTGCGGCTGGGCGGCGAGACCTGGCACGCGCTCCGGCTGGAGACGCTGGGCCCGATCACCCAGCTGGGCCACGCGGCGCCCACGGTGCGCATCGGCGTGCGGCCGCGCCAGCTGGTGTTCGTGGCGCGCGGCGCGGGGCCGTTCGTGCTCGCGCGCGCGGCCGCCGACGAGCCGTCCGTGCCGATGACGCTCGCCGCGCTGATGCCCGGCCGCGCGCCGGGCGCCGCGCTGCCGCCAGCCACCGCCACGGTAGCCAGCGCGCCGGCCGCGACGCCGTCGGCCGCGTCCACCCCGGCCATCGCCGCGGCGTCCGCGCCCACGGGCACGCACACGCCCTGGCTGTGGGCCGCGCTGCTCGCGGGCCTGGCGCTGATGGGCGGCATGGCCTGGTCGCTGCTGCGCAAGCCCGCGGCTCCGCCGCGCGCCTGAGCGCCGTCGAGCTCATCGCCCGACGTGCGCCCGCAGCCTGTCGAGGAAGGTGCGCGTGCGCACCGGCAGCAGCTGGCGTCCGGAGATCACCGCCCACACCGGCAGGTCGGGCAGCCGCCAGTCGGGCAGCACGCGCACGAGCTCGCCCGCGGCCACCTGCGGCTGCACCAGCGCCTGCGGCAGGCCGACGATGCCGTGGCCGTCGACGGCCAGGCGCAAGAGGATCTCGCCCGACGACGCCATGCAGCGCGGCGGCGCGATGCCCTCCCAGCGGTCGGCAGTGGCGTCGCAGGTGAGCTCCCACGGCTGCGGGCCGTCGTGGCGCGTGATCAGCAGGCCGTCCAGGCGCTCGAGGTCGCGCGGCGCGAGCGGCACGCCATGCCCCTGCAGGTATCCGGGCGCGGCGTACAGCGCCATCGGCAGCTGCGCGAGCAGCGTGCTCGTGAGCGAGGCGTCGACGTCGACCGTGCTCACGCGCACGACGAGGTCGTAGTCCTCCTCCAGCAGGTCGACGCGGCGCGAGGACAGGTCCAGGTCGAGCGCCACGCGCGGGAAGTCGCGCAGGAACTGCTCGATCATGTCGGCCGCCACGGTCTGCGCGATGAAGGGCGGCATCGTCACGCGCAGGCGCCCGGCCGGCTCGGCCTGGCGGTGGTCGGCCAGTGCCGCGGCCGCCGACACCGCCTCGACCACGTGCGCCGCATGCGCCAGCATCGCGCGGCCGAACTCGGTCAGGCGCAGCTTGCGCGTCGAGCGGATCAGCAGCCGCTCGCCCAGCGCGTGCTCCAGTTCGGCGAGCCGGCGCGACACCGTCGACCGCGGCTGGCCGATCTGCTCGGCGGCGCGCGAGAAGCTGCCCGCCTCGGCGATGCGGGCGAACAGCGCGAGGTCGTTCGGTTCGAGCCGGGCGGCGGAACGGGGGGCGGTGTCGGGAGCCAAGGTGCGATCGAGGAAGGTCGCGGCGGCTCGGGCGAGCGCCGTCCGGCGATCGTAGGAAAACGCCGCACCGCCGCCCAGATGCACGATGCCACCGCCTGATCGCGGCCGCGCATCGCTGGCGAGCGGTCAGGCGGCGCGCCGCAGCGGCTGCCCGAGGACCTCGTCGCGCCGCTCGGCGGCCTCGCGCAGCGTGGCGCAGAAGTGCTCCGCCGCCGGCGTGAGCGGCCGGCCGTGTCGCGTCACCAGGCAGATGGGCGCGCCCGCGAGCTGCTCGACGACGTCGATGCTCTGGAACACCTGGCGGAACAGCGGCGCCTGCGCCCACTGGCGCGGCAGCATGATCAGCAGGTCGGAGTAGGCCACCGTGAACAGGAACGTGAGCGCGGACTGGGCCTGCACCACCAGCTTGGGCTCGGGCAGGTCGTAGCGCGCGAACAGCGGGCCGAGCTCGTCCACGGGCAGGTGCGTGAGCGAGGCCGTGGCCCACTCCGCGTCCACCAGCTCGCTGAGCGAGCGCGCCCGCGCGAGCGGATGGCCCTTGCGGCCGAGGATCACGCGCGAGTTGTCGAACAGCTTCTCAACAGCCAGCTCGCGCTCGACGTTGTCGTGGATGGGGCCGATGTAGAAGTCGACCGTGCCGTCCTTGAGCTCGGTCTCCACGCGCGGCAGCAGGCCGTCGATGATGTCGAGCTTGACGTCGGGGTAGCGCTCGCGGAACTTGGCCAGCGCGGTGGGCAGCATCACCATGTGCGGCACGGTGGACAGGCACACGCGGATCTCGCCGTGGGTGGCGCCCTTGAGCTGGTCGAGCTCGTCCTGCGCGCGCCGCAGCTCGCTCTGCACCGCCTTGGCGCGGCGCAGGAAGACCTCGCCGATGGGCGCCAGCGACACGCCGCGCGCGTGGCGCTCGAACAGCGTGGCGCCAAGCTCCTTCTCGAGCTCCTGCAGGCTGCGCGTGATCGAGGCCTGCGCGACGCCCAGCTGGCGCGCCGCCGCGCGCAGGCTGCCCCGCTCGGCCACGGCGACGAAATCCCGGAGTGCATTGAGCTTCATGGCGCGGTCGCTGCGAGTGATGTCGCGAATCAATCAGACACGTCGATTCTGATCCGATTGCGATTCAAGCGCCTTCCGTGGCAACCCGCGCCGCGTGCACTCCTGCTCACTCGCCACGCCCGCGTGCCGCGCTGGCCGCGACGGCCTGCGCGGACGCCGGCTGCCCGGCCGCGCGGGCGCGGCGCGCGGCGTCGTGCGCGTACATCGACGGCAGCAGCTCGCGCATCGTGTGCACGTCATACCCGCTAGGCACGTCGCCGTCGCGCACGGCGGCGGCGGTCTCGGCGTGCACCTGCGCGCGCGTGGGCGGCGCGTCGGGCGCGGCCTGCGCGATGGCCGCGGCGAGCATGAGCGACAGGGCCGTGAAGAGCTTGGTGGTTTTCATGATCGAAGTCCGGGGTGGTTGGGTGTAGCTGGACTCTAGGCCTCCCACGCCGCGCGCAGAAGCCCCGGCGCCGGCACACGGCTGCCCACCGATGGACCAATCGCGCGCCGCGCGCAGTCGTCCGTGGCACGTTGATGACCGCGCGTGATCGCCTTGCGGCAATTGGCATCTCCCGGCGGCAGGACGCGCTCCCTAGACTGCGCCGCAACCGGGCTCCGACGGGCGCACGCCGTCCGCGGAAGACCACCGGAGGGATTCGACGACAACGACCCGGAGACGCCATGCATCGCATTTCCCGCCGCGCGCTCGCGGCCACCGCGCTCGCGCTCGGCCTCGTCGCCGCGCACGCGCGCGCCGACAACCTGCTCGTGGGCCAGGTGGGCCCGTTCACCGGCTTTCCCACGCCCGAGGCCTGGCAGGTGCGCGACGGCGCACGCGCCTACCTCGACCAGGTCAACCGCGCCGGCGGCGTGCGCGGGCGCCGCATCGACTACTTCACGCTCGACGACGCGTTCGATCCCGAGCGCTTCCTCGCGCAGTTCCGCGAGGCCGTGGCGCGCCGTCCGGTCGCACTGCTGATGCCCATCGGCTCCAAGGCCGTGAGCGCGCTGCTGCACAGCGGCCTGCTGGAGCGCTCGGACACCGTGGTGATCGGCGCGATCCCCGGCGCGGAGGTGTTCCGCCAGGCCGGCCATCCGAAGCTGTTCCACCTGAGCTCGGGCGACAACGCCGAGCTCGACCGCATCCTCGAGCAGTGCCGCGCGCAGGGCCTGATGCGCGTGCACGTGCTGGCCGAGGACCTGCCGGTGGGCCACGACTGGCTCACGGCCATCCAGGCGATGGCGGCGGCGCAGGGCGGCTTCACGATCACGTCCGAGGTACTGCACGGCGACGCCGCGGCCATCCGGCGCGCCGCGCAGGGCGGCGTGCAGCGCGCGCCCGACAGCCTCGTGCTGTTGGGCACGCCGATGTTCATGGCCAACGCGCTCGCGGCCTCGCGCGCAGCGGGCGCGCACGAGGCCGTGTTCGCGCTGTCGTACCTGCCGGTACCCTTGGCTGTATCGGTGGCCGGCCTCGCCGGCGCGCGCGGGCTCGGCATCCCGCAGGCCTTCCCCAACCCGAACGGGCAGGACACGCCGCTGCAGCGCGAGTTCCAGCGCGCGATGCACCAGGAGCTGCCCGCCGCGCACGAGTACACGTCGTTCCACCTCGAGGGCTACATCAGCGCCCGCGTGCTCGTGGAGGGCCTGCGCCGCCTCGAGGGCACGCCCACGCCGGCGGCGCTCGCGCAGGCCCTGCACGCGATGGGCGAGATCGACCTCGGCGGTTTCCGCGTGAACTTCAGCCGCGGCAACGTGGCCAGCACGTGGACCGACATCGGTGTGGTCGGCGCCGATGGCCGCCTGAAGTACTAGCGCGAATCGGCGCGCTGCATGAAGCGCGCGAGCGACTGGTTGAACTCGTCGGACACCCCCTGCGGAAAGTGGTGCGGCGAGGCGATCACGTCGTGCGTGCCGCCGCCGGCCGCGGCCACGCGGCCGGCCACCACCTCGAACGCCGGGCTCCAGCCGCCGGTGACCACCCACAGCGGGATGCCCGCCTCGCGGATCGTGGCCAGCTGGCGCTGCAGCGTCGCCTTGTCGGGCAGCCGCAGCTTGGCGAGCGCGCGGCCCATGCGCCGCATCTCCTCGGGCGGACGGCTGCCGCCGATCTCGTCGGGAATGTTCACGTGCCTGGAGAACTTGACGGCGCGCGCGGCCGGCGACCACGTGAACAGGTTGATCGCGAGGATGCGCAGGCCGAAGCGCCGCACGGCCGGATCGTCGATGGCCAGCAGCTGCATGGCCGGCTCGATCAGCGTCAGCGAGCGCACCGCGTCGGGTCGCCGCGCGGCGGCCGCGAGCGCCACGGCGCCGCCGAACGAATGCCCCACCAGGTGGGCGCCGTCGCCCAGCAGGTCGGCCACGATGGCGCCGTCGGCCTGCGCGTCGTCGGGCCGGCCGGGATCGGGCGAGCGGCCGTGGCCCGGGCGATCCGGCACCAGCAATTGCCAGCCGCGCTCGGCCAGGCGGCGCTGCGCCGAGAAGTGATGGTCGCCGCCGATCGCGCTGCCCTGCGCGCTGCCGTGCACCATCACCACGCGTGGGCCGTCGTGGCCCCAGTGCGTGACCCACACCGGCGTGCCGGCCCATGTCTCGAGCTTGTCCAAGTGACGTCTCCTGAAGGTCAATCCGCGTGGCTGGTGTCGATGGCCGTGAGCGTATCGCGCAGCGGCTGTGCCGCCATCGCGCGCGCCACGCCGGCCTTCATCGCGGCCAGGTCGGCATGGCTGAAGACCCGGCCCTTCATCACGACGGTGTCGATGCGGTCGAGCGCGCCGACGTCGGCCAGCGGGTTCGCGTCCAGCAGCACGAGGTCGGCGTTGCGACCCGCCTGAACCGTGCCCATCGTGGCCTCGCGGTGCAGGTAGCTCGCGCCGTTGAGCGTGGTCGCCTGCAGCACCTGCAGCGGCGTGAGGCCGCTGGCCGCGAGCTCGTGGAACTCGCGGTGCAGGCTGGCGCCGGGCACCACCCAGATGCCGCCGAGGTCGGAGCCCGCCATCATCTTCACGCCGCTGCGCGCCATCAGGCCAGTGAGGCGTTGCTGCAGCGCGTAGTAGTCGCGGAACGCGGCGCGCGCGTCGGCGGGCACCTCGGCCGAATAGCGCTCGCCCAGGGTCTTCCACAGCGCGCGCGTGGTCGGGTCGACATAGGCGAGGTCGGGGTCGTCCATCAGCGCCGGCGAGTCGCTGTCCTCGATGCCCTTCAGGCGCACGAGCGTGGGCACCTGCCAGGTGTCGTTGCGCACGAACACCTGCATCACGGCGGCGCATTTGCGTTCGTCGTAGGTGCTCTGCACGCGGCGGTACAGCGGGCCGTCGGCGGCGCGAAACAGCATCGGGCTGGCGATGTACAGCGGCGTGAACGCGGGGCGCGCGGACAGCCGCGGGATGTCCGCGCGCAGCGCCGCCTCGTCCGACGAGCAGTCGACCAGCACGCCCAGCCCCGAGCCGAGGTGCTCGATCGAATGCCAGCCCGCGTTCGACGAGTCCACCGCGCTGAGCGACGGCGACAGGTGGCCGGCCACGACGAGTCCCTGCCGCCGGGCCTCCGCCAGGATCGCGAGCGACGCCTCGGGGCTCGCGGCGATCAGCTTGATGAAGTCGGCGCCCATCGCCTCGTGCTGCTGCACGAGCTGCGTGCCCTGCGCCGCGGTCTGGGCCCCGACGATCAGCGGCCCGGCGATCGCGAGCACCTCGGGCGCGACGACGCGGCCGGCGGCGCTGTCCGCGTTGAGCCGGTGCGCGCGCGCGATCAGCTCGGGCGAGCCGGCCATCTCGCGGATGCCCGTGATGCCGTTGGCCACCAGCAGCGGCCACGCGGCATGCGGCGTGTCGGCGGCGGGCAGCGCGTGGGTGTGCATGTCGAGGAAGCCGGGCACGAGGTAGCGGCCCTCGCCGTCCACCACCCGCGCGCCCGCATGCACGCGCACGGACGCGGCAGGCAGCACCTGCACGATGCGCGGGCCCTCCACGATCACCGAGCGGTGCGGCGCGAGCGTGCCGTCGCGGGTGTCGACGACGGTCACGTCGCGCACGACGACGCCGGAATTGACGTCGACGGCGGGCGCGTCGCGCGAGGCGCAGGCGGCGAGCAGCACGGTCGCGGCCAGCGTCGAGAGAAAGGTCGATGAGAGGGTCATGGGCGGGCGGTCGATGTGGGAAGTCCAGCGTCGCCACGCATCGTAGGGACGCGGGCGCGCGGCCGTCAGATGGGAATCCGCTCGCGCCGATGTCGAAACAGGATCAGCCGCGGGCGCGGCGTCCAGCCATGGAACAACGCGGGTCGCGCGCCGTCGCGCCACCGCGTCGCCGCGGCCTATCGTTATCCCGGAGCGGCCGTCCGCGCACGCGTCGCGAGCCGTCGCGCTCCCACGGGGGCAGACCGATCGCGGCGCGCGCCGCGTTGATGCTTCTTTGATATCGACCAAGGCCAGTTGCCATCTCCTCGCGCAGCAGCGCGCTGCCTATCTTTGCGTCCAAGCCGCGACCCCGCGGTCGACCAAACCTATAACCGAGGAGACAACCTTGAAGCGATCATTGATCATCGGCGCCGCCCTGGCGCTGCCCGTGTGCGCGTTCGCCGACGCGTCGCAGGTCACGCTGTACGGACGCATCAACCTGTCCGCCAACGTCCAGTCGTACGACGCCACGGCCACGAAGCCGTCGCAGCACGCGGTCACGCTGTCCAGCGACACGTCGTGGTGGGGCCTGCGCGGCACCGAGGACCTGGGCGGCGGCAACCGCGCGTATTTCAAGATGGAGGGCGGCTTCCAGGCCGACACGGGCGGGATGAGTTCTACCAGCCTGTTCAACCGCGAGACCTTCGCGGGCCTGGGCTCCGACACCTGGGGCTCGATCCAGGCCGGGAGCCAGTGGAGCCCGGCGATCCTGATGTCGCTCAAGGTGGATCCGTTCCTGCGCGCCAACACCGGCGCGCAGTTCACGCTGCTGCAGGGCGGCCCGGCCGGCGTGCCGCGCGGCTACACGATCCAGTACCAGAACGCGGTGCAGTACATCAGCCCGACGATCGCCGGCCTGACCGTGCGCGCGCTCGCGTCGGCGGGCGAGGGCTCGGTCAACGGCCCGAGCTACGCCGGCGGCATCGACTACGCCAACGGTCCGCTGTACCTGGGCGTCGTCTACGACCAGGGCAAGGTGACCGCGGCCGCCGTCGGCCTGCCGCCCGGCGCGCCGGTGACGGAGGCCAACTACTCGTTCGCCGCGGCGTACAAGTTCTCGTTCGCCCGTTTCAGCGGCTGGTACGAGAGCAACCACATCGACGGCGCGCGCAACGTCACCGGCTGGATGGTGGGCGCCACGGTGCCGGTGACCGACGTGTCCGAGGTACGCACCTCGCTGGCGCAGCGCAACCAGTACAACGCGCACGCGTCGCTGCTGGCGGCCGGCTACTTCTACAAGCTGTCCAAGCGCACCGAGATCTACACCAGCGCCGGCCGCCTGGACAACTCGGGCACGGCCGCGTTCGGCATCTGGCCGGTGACGGCGCCCAACCCCGACCTGGGCAATCCGACCAACGGTCCGCTGGCGCCGGGACGCGACGTGAAGTCGATCCAGTTCGGCATGCTGCACTACTTCTGATCCCGCACGCGCCGGGTCGGTCGGGCGGCGCTCGTTCGCGGGCGCCGCCCGATCCATTTGGCGGTCGCCGCATCGACATGCCGCGCACGCCACGCCGCACCGCATTTCGTGCTGCGACACGCGCGACCCGCCGGCCATTCCAGGCACAAATTCCGGCGCACGATCCGCAGAATCGACCGCAAGGAGACCTTTCATGAACGCCCCCGCCCACCCCTTGCATCTCGCGCAGCCACCCGTGCTCGACAGCGATCCCCAGGAAACCGCCGAATGGCGCGACGCCCTCGCCTCCGTGCTGGCCGCCGCCGGCCCGCAACGCGTGCGCGAGCTGCTGGACATGCTCGCCGAGGCCGCGCGCCATCCCGCCATCGCGTGGCAGCCCGCGCGCGGCACGCCCTACGTCAACACGATCCCCCAGAGCCTCCAGGCGCCCTTCCCCGGCGACCTCGCGATGGAGGAACGCCTGGCCTCGCTGATGCGCTGGAACGCGCTCGCGATGGTCATGCGCGCCAACAAGGCCTACGGCGAACTGGGCGGCCACATCGCCAGCTACGCGAGCGCGGCCGACCTGTTCGAAGTGGGCTACAACCACTTCTTCCGCGCGGGCGCCGACGGCGGCGACCTCGTGTTCTTCCAGCCGCACTCGGCGCCCGGCGTGTACGCCCGGGCGTATCTGGAAGGCCGGCTGCGCGAGGAGGATCTCGCGCACTACCGCCAGGAGATCGGCGCCCCGCGCAGCGGCGCGCAGGGGCTGTCGAGCTACCCGCATCCGTGGCTGATGCCCGGATTCTGGCAGTTCCCCACGGGTTCGATGGGCATCGGTCCGATCGCGTCGATCTACCAGGCGCGCTTCATGCGCTACCTGGAGCATCGCGGCCTGCTGGGCGCGAACCAGCGCAAGGTGTGGGGCGTGTTCGGCGACGGCGAGATGGACGAGCCCGAGAGCATGAGCGCCCTCACGCTCGCCGCGCGCGAGCGCCTCGACAACGTGATCTGGGTCGTCAACTGCAACCTGCAGCGGCTGGACGGGCCGGTGCGCTCCAACGGCCGCATCATCGACGAACTCGAGGCGCTGTTCGCCGGCGCCGGCTGGCGCGTCATCAAGCTCGTGTGGGGATCGGACTGGGACGGCCTGTTCGCGCGCGACGCCACTGGCGCGCTCGCGCGCGCGTTCGCGCACACGGTCGACGGCCAGTTCCAGACCTTCGCCGCCAAGGACGGCCGCTACAACCGCGAGCACTTCTTCGGCCAGGATCCCGAGCTCGCCGCGCTGGCCCGCGGCCTGACCGACGCGCAGATCGACGCCCTCAAGCGCGGCGGCCACGACATGGTCAAGATCCACGCGGCCTACCACGAGGCGATGCGCACGCAGGGCCAGCCCACCGTGATCCTCGCGCAGACGAAGAAGGGCTACGGCATGGGCGACGCGGGCCAGGGCCGCATGACCACGCACCAGCAAAAGAAGCTCGACCGCGACGACCTCATCGCCTTTCGCGACCGCTTCGCGCTGCCGCTCAGCGACGCGCAGGTCGAGTCGCTCGCGTTCTGGCGGCCGGCCGAGGACAGCGTCGAGATGCGCTACCTGCGCGACCGCCGCGACCGCCTGGGCGGCCCGCTGCCCGCGCGCCGCACGCAGGCGCCCGCGGTGCCCGTGCCGCCGCTCGCGCAGTACGCCGCCTTCGCCACGCAGGCCGAGGGCAAGGAGATGAGCACCACGATGGCGTTCGTGCGCATGCTCACCAACCTGCTCAAGGACGGCACGCTGGGCCCGCGCGTGGTGCCCATCGTGGCCGACGAGGCACGCACCTTCGGCATGGCCAACCTGTTCAAGCAGGTGGGCATCTATTCCAGCGTGGGCCAGCAATACGAACCGGAAGACATCGGCTCGGTGCTGAGCTACCGCGAGGCGCGCGACGGCCAGATCCTGGAGGAAGGCATCAGCGAGGCCGGCGCCATCAGCAGCTGGACGGCCGCGGCCACCAGCTACTCGGTGCACGGCCAGGCGATGCTGCCGTTCTACATCTACTACTCGATGTTCGGCTTCCAGCGCATCGGCGACCTGATCTGGGCCGCCGCCGACCAGCGCTCGCGCGGCTTCCTGCTGGGCGCCACCGCGGGCCGCACCACGCTGGGCGGCGAGGGCCTGCAGCACCAGGACGGCAGCAGCCTGCTGCAAGCCGCGATGGTGCCCAATTGCCGCGCCTGGGATCCGTGCTTCGCCGGCGAGCTGGCCATCATCCTCGACCACGGCATGCGCGAGATGCTGGAGCAGCAGCGCGACGTCTTCCACTACGTGACGCTGATGAACGAGAACTACGCGCAGCCGTCGCTGCCGGCGGGCGTCGAGGCCGACGTGCTGCGCGGCCTGTACCGCTTCGCGCATCACGCGCCCGCGCACGCCCGCGCCCGCGTGCGCCTGGCCGGCTCGGGCACCATCCTGCGCGAGGTGATCGCCGCGGGCGAGCTGCTGGCCGCCGACTGGGGCATCGAGGCCGAGGTGTGGAGCGCCACGAGCTTCAGTGAACTCGCGCGCGACGCCCGCGAGACCGAGCGCTGGAACCGCCTGCACCCGGAGCAGGCGATGCGCGAGAGCCACCTGCAACGTTGCCTGCCGGGCGACGAACCGGTCGTCGCCGCCACCGACTACGTGCGCGCCTGGCCGCAGCTGGTGGCCAGCTACCTGGACGCGCCGTTCAGCGCGCTGGGCACCGACGGCTTCGGCCGCAGCGACACGCGCCAGGCGCTGCGCGGCTTCTTCGAGGTCGACCGCCACCAGGTGGTGCTGGCCGCGCTCACCGCGCTGCGCGCGCAGGGCCGCGTGGACGAGGCCACCTGCGCCGCGGCCATCGCGCGCTACGGCATCGACGCGGAGCGGCCGGCGTCGTGGACCTGCTGAGCCCCGGCGCCTAGCGAGCCAGCGCGTCGCGCGTCGACAGGCGCAGCGCGACCCCCGCGGGGATCCGGCTCGCGAGCCAGCCGAACGCGAGCGTCGTCGCCACCACCACCGCCAGTCCCGTGGTGCTGAACGCGTAGCGCAGGCGCGCGTACTCGCCCAGCATCAGGTGACCGAACGCCACGGCCGCCCAACGGCTCATGGGCTGGGCGAGCGCCAGGCCCAGCGCGATGCTGGCCAGGCCCACGGCCATGCCCTCGAGCGTGACGAGCCGCAGGATGGTCGCGGGCGTGGCGCCGATCGCGCGCAGCACGCCGATCTCCTTGGCACGCTCGCGCACGTTGATCCCGGTGGCCGACGCCATGCCCACCGCGCTGACCACGAGCACCAGCAGCGACAGTCCCACCAGCACGCTCAGCACGATGTCCAGGTGGTCGGCCATGATGGTCACGCGTTCGGCCTGCGACATCACGTAGAGCACGTCGAGGTCGGACGCCGCGAGCGCCGCCTCGATGCCGCGCTTGAGCGCCATGACGCTGGCGTAGCGCTTGTCGGCGGCCACGAACATCACGCTGTTGACGAGATGGCCGGGGTTGGCCACCCGATCCCAGTCGTCCCGGTCGAGATAGACCTTCGCCTTGTCCAGGTCCTCGATGACGCCGGCCAGGCGCACGCGCACTGGCCGGCCTCCGAGCGCCAGCGTGAGGTCGCTGCCGACGGCGGGGTGGCCGAGCAGGTCGGACGCCTGCTGGTTGGCGACGACCTCCACCTCGGCACCCGCGCGCAGCCACCGGCCGGCGACCAGCCGCGGGTGGAACAGCGGCGTGTCGCGCGGCAGGGCGACGACCCCGAGTCCCTGGTCGCCCGCGACCACGCGCGACTGCAGCTCGCCGCGTCCGCCGTTCCAGGTCTCGACATGGCGCACGCCCGCCAGGCCCGCGAACGGCGCGAGCGCCTCGGCGGGCGGCACCGGCTTGCCGAGCACCAGCTGCACGTCGTGCGTCATGCTGCCGGAGAAGTCGCGCAGCATGTCGGCGAGCGACTGGCGCACGTTGAACCCGGTGTCGAAGATGGCGATGCCCAGGGCCATCGTGGCCACGGTCACCGCCGCGCGCCGCCGCTGGCGCATCGCGTTGCGCAGCGCCAGGGCGAGCGTGCTCCCCACGAACGGCGGCAGCGCGCGCCGCCGGCGGGGAGCGCGCGCCTGGAGCCCGTGGTCGGCCAGGCCCTCGCGCACCGACGCGCCCAGCGCCCGCAGCAGCACCGGCAGCGACACGACCACCGGCATCAGCACGCTGGCGAGCGCGAGCGCGACGAACACGAGGTGCGACACCTGGCCGGGATGGATGTCGAAGTTGAGCTTGCCGCCCACGAAGCGCGAGAACGCGACGCCGGTCGACCACGCGAGCGGCAAGGCGACCAGTCCGGCGATCGCGCCCATCGCGGCCAGCATCGCTGCGTGCATCGACAGCAGGCGCGCGCGGGTGGCGCCGATCGCCTTGAGCACCGCGATCTGACGCACCTGCCGGGCCAGCAGCGCGGCCATCAGTTGCGCCAGCAGCACCGCGCCGAGGAAGAACGCGAGCAGGCCGATGGCGCCTTGCAGCAACAGCAGGGTGTCGAGCTGCCACTGGTGCGGATGCTCCTCGAACCTGGGCACGACGACGCTGCGCACCGTCACGCCGCGCTCGGCCAGCCAGGACTGCAAGGTGGCCACGCGGCGCGTCACCTCGTCGCGCGAGTGGACGCCGTCGAAGCGCAACAGCAGCCGGTGTCCGCTCGCCGAGCCGCTGATCGAGGCGAACGTCGGCGCGTCGACGTAGGCGTAGATGAAGTGATCCTGCGTCGCCGGCGCCTGGCCGGGGTCGAAGGCGACGCCGGCGACGGGGACGTCCAGCAGCCGCGCGCCGGCGCGGACATGGGCGGTGCCGCCCAGATCGAGGTCGGACACGCGGCGGCCGTCGCGCTCGATCAGCATGCTGGCGGGCGGCGGGGGAAAGGCGCCCTGCTCGCGGGCGATGCGCGCCACCCGCATGTCCGCGAAATCGCGCACGCCGAACAGCCACAGCGGGATCCACACGTCCGGGTGCACCTCCACGCGCAGCAGGGCGAAGTCGCGCGGCTCCGCGGCGGCGACGCCGGGCAGCGCGCGCAGGTCGACCTTGTCCAGGCCGTCGGCCACCATCACCGCGTGGGCGGGCCGCGTCTGCAGGAAATTGCTTCGCAGGTCTGCCCGGAGGATGGCGTTCGCGATCACGATCGAGCCGATGCCCCACAGCCCGAGCGCCAGCGCCGCGAACGCCAGCAGCGACTCGCTCCAGCCTGCCCGCAGGTCGGCCCAGGCCTTGCGCCAGCCGGCGCTCATCGCGCGACCTCGGCCGCGGGGCTGCGCTCGTCCGCGACCACCCGGCCGTCCTCCAGGCGGATCGTGCGCGCGAATCGCCGTGCGGCCGACTCGTCGTGCGTCACGACGATGACCGTGCGGCCGTCGTCGGCGATGCGGCGCAGCAGGTCCTGCACCAGGCCCGCCGTGCGGCTGTCGAGGTTGCCCGTCGGCTCGTCGGCGACGAGGATCGGCGGGTCGTTGGCCAGCGCGCGCGCGATCGCGGCGCGCTGCTGCTCGCCACCCGAGACGTCGGCCGGCAGCTTGTCGGCGAGACGTTCGAGCCCCAGCGTGGCGAGCAACCCGTCGGCCCGCGCGCCGCGCGCCTGGCGCGGGATGGCGTTGACGAACTCCATCGCGAGCAGGATGTTCTCGCGCACTGTCAACGTCGGCACGAGCTGGAAGAACTGGAACACGATGCCCACGTGGCGGCCGCGCCAGCGGGCCAGCGCGGTCTCGTCGAGCGCGTCGACGCGCACGCCGTCCGCGATCACCGATCCCGTGCTGGGCCGGTCGATGCCCGTGAGCATGTTGAGCAGCGTGGACTTGCCGCTCCCGGACTTGCCGAGGATGGCCACGTGCTCGCCGCGCGCGAAGCGCAGGTCGATGTCGCTGATCGCCGCGACGGGCTCGCCGGCGGCGTAGGTCTTGCTGACGCCGTTCAGGCAGATGCGATCCATGCCGATCCTCCTCAGCGGACGTGCACGTCGATGGCCGCGCCCTGCGCCGGCAGCTCGAACCGCAGCTTCTCGAAGCTGGGCAAGCCGGACGTCAGCGACAGCACGAAGCCGCCGGAAAAGCCCAGTGGCTCCGCCGGGAAGCCGAGCAGGTTGTGGTCGAGCCGGCCGTTGTCGTTGAGGTCGTGGTAGACGACCACCGCATAGCGGCCCGACGGCAGCGTCTTCGAGAAGTGCGCGCGGCCTTGCACGATGTCGGCCTGGGCGGTCCAGCGCGGCTCGCCCATCACGTCGTCGCCGGACTGGTAGATGCGGGCGACGGCGTGGCCCTGCGCGCTCGCGAAGCCCTCCGCGTCGATGACGAGCGACGGGTCGGCGGCGTGGACCGGGCGGATTGACGAGACGGCGAGGGCGAGGGCGAACAGGACTTGGCGCATGGGAAAGGCTCCGACTTGGACACGTGTCCATCATCGGGTTACGATGACACCGTGTCCCGGACGTCGGCCGTGCCGTCGTCCATTGCCGGACAGAAAGCGCCCCGATGTCCAGGATCGTCTCCGCCCCCCCGCTCGACCGCCGCGCCGCCCGCACGCGCCTCGCGCTGACCCAGGCGCTCATCGGACTGCTCGCCGAGCGCGGCTGGGACGACATCGCGGTGCAGGACGTCTGCGAACGCGCCGACGTGGCGCGGTCCACCTTCTACCTGCACTACGACGGCAAGGACGCCCTCCTGCAAGGCGGCCTGGACAACCTGCGCGCGATGCTGCGCGCGAACGCGCCGCCGCCGACGGATGGCGCCAGCTGCTGGAACGGCTTCCGGTTCGTCGCCGGCCTGGTCGACCATGCGCGGGAGAACCGGCTGATCTTCCGCAGCGTGGTGGGCCGCCGCAGCGGGCATGCGGTGCAGCAGCGCTTTCGCGAGACCCTGGTGCGCCTGATCGAGGACGAACTGCCGCCCGGCGAGGGCTGCCTGCCGGACGACGCCCGCGCGCGCTGCCTCGGCGCGCTGCTGTCGGAACTGCTGGGATGGTGGATCGACCAGGGCGCCCACGATGGCCCGGCGCTGGCGGCGCAGTTCAATCTCGCCGCCAAGGCGCTGCTCGCCCAGCGCTAGGCGCGCCGGGCGTTCGAGGCCGCCGACCCGGTCTTTTGGCCGCCCCTATCATGTCGTCCGGCGCCGCGCGCCGGCGCGCGCCGACTCCGAGCAACCGCCACCGGCAGGAAGACGCCATGGAATCCGCTTACAAGCCCGAGCTGTGGCACGACGTGTTCGTCGTGATCGGCACCTCCGCAGGCACCCTCGTCGGGCTGCTGTTCATCGTGATCTCGCTGCACATCGGCAAGATCAACGAGCGCTCCGACGACGACATGCGCGCCATCGTCGACGGCGCGCGGCACAACACGGTACACCTGCTGATCGTGCTGGTCGAGGCGCTGCTGGTGCTCGCGCCGCAGCCGGCTTCCATCGTGGGCTGGGAGCTGATCGCGCTGAACGTGTTCGGCATGCGCGGCCCCGTGCTGTTCAGCCTCAAGTACGCGGGCAAGCGCATCCGCATCAGCCCCCGCGGCCGCTTCCCGACGGGCCTGATCCTGACCATCGCCGCGGCCTACCTGGCGGGCATCGGCGGCGGCATGGCCGTGCTCGAACGCCTCGACTGGAGCCTGTCCCTCGTGGCGGCCTCGAGCGTGACCAAGATCGTGCGAGCCGTGCTGTCGGCGTGGATGCTGATGTTCGGGCTGATCCAGACGAAGATCTCGGGGCCGGAGCGCTGAGGGCACGCGCACCCAACCCTGGCATTCAAGGCTCGAAACGCACTTTTCATGCCGGTCGGGGGTGGGTTTTTGCCATACCCCTAATCCGTATTGCAAGAGGACCACGCCACCCCGGATGCAGTAGGCTTGCGAGCGCCATGAACTCCGAGGGATGGACATGATCGGGACCATTTTGCTCAAGCAATGCCAGCGCCAGGTGCTGCTCACCGAGAGGGATCTGCTGGAAGCCTTGCAGGCAGCCATCCGAGACCACCGAAATGGCGACGTCTTCCAGATCAAGGCGGCGTTGCTGCAACACACCGACTGGAAAGATCCCGAGCAGGAGCCTGTCGACAGCAGCAGCAACAGCAGCATTTCCCCCGAGATCAAGGAGCAGGTCGAGAAGGACCAGTACTACCATCTCTACGAAGACCTGAAGAAGCTCTGGGCCCCTCGCAAGAAGACGCCCCCGAAGGATTTCCAGGTCACCGCGGGGCTGAACCCCCTGCTGCACAAGCTCTACCTGCTGGTACAGACACTGTCGGTGGCCAACGTCGGGCTGGACGGCAAGGTGGCTCACCGCGAACTTGGCACGAGCGAGGCGGACCAGTTCATTGCGCAGAAGATCCATCTGGCGCAGACCAACATCCTGATCTTCGTCGACAGGATCGTGAACCACGGCGCCGAGGTCGGCGATCCCGAGATGGAAATGTTCAACGCCCTGCGCATCAGCGGCTTCCTGAGCGCCCTTCTCGAATACCTGACGAAGCAAGGTTGCAACATGCAGGGCGCGGCCGACCTGAACAAGGCCTTGGACCGCATCACCTGCACCCGCAAGAGCTGAGGCAGGGCGGCCGGGCACGGCGCCGGCCGCGACCGACCCGCTCAGGCCGCGACCCTGCCCGTCACGCGCAGCAACAGCCCGCGGGCATCCGCCGGCCATTCGTCGCCGCGCCAGGCCACATGCTGGTCCGGTCGGACCAGCACATACCGGGCACCGTACAGGGCCGGCAGCGCCGGCTCGCGCGGACGGATCACCGCCAGCGGCACGCCCGCGGCGTGCGCGGCGGCGCGCGCGTCGGCGAGGTCGGCCTCGCGCGCGTCGGCCAGCGCCAGCAGCGTGAAGCCCTTGCCGAAGTGGTCGTACAGCGAGCTGCCGTCGTGGAGCCACGCGTGCGGCGCGAGGCTGCCGGGGCGCGCGTTGGGCACGAGGTTGAGGAAGTCGTGCGGCGGCGCGGGCGTGCCGTCCGCCACGATGGCGGTGGACGCGTCGTAGCGGTAGCCCAGCACCACGCCCAGCGTGTTGAACTCGCGCAGCTTGGCGGCCGACACGCGCGCGCCGACCTCGCGGCGCAGCTGCGCGCCGCGCTCGTCGTCGTCCTCCAGGCCGTCCTGCCAGAGCTGGTGGCCCAGCGTGCCGTGGTTGGAGACGGCCTCGTCCATCACGTAGTCGTGCACGCCGCGGCGCTCCATCTCGTAGCTGTCCAGCAGCGCGGCGCCGCCCCAGCCCTGCACCACGGCGGCGAGCTTCCAGCCGAGGTCGACGCCGTCGGCCACGCCCATGTTCATGCCGTAGCCGCCGAACGGCGGATGCAGGTGGCAGGCGTCGCCGGCCAGGAACACGCGGCGGTCGCGGTAGCGGTCGGCGAGCAGGCGGCTTGCCGTCCACTCGTCGTGGCTCAGCACCTCGTAGGGCAGGTCGATGCCGGTGGCGCGGCGGATCAGCGCGGCCGCGTCCTGCGGCTCGAACTTCACGCCGGCCGCCACCGCGGTGGGCATGAAGAACCACTTGTCGCCGCGATCCATCGGACCGATCAGGCTGGGCACGTCGGGGTTGACCTGCCAGTACATGATGGCCGGCCCGTGCTTGTGGGCCGCGGCCAGTCTGGGCGCCTTGAAGACCACGTTGTAGTTGCGCGAGAGGCCGTAGTGGCCCTTCATCGTGGCGCCGACGAGGTCGCGCACGGCGCTGCGCGCGCCGTCGGCGCCCACGAGGAAGTCGGTGCGCACGGTGGACTCGGTGCCGCGGACGAGGTCGCGCACGCGCGCGGTCACGTGATGCGCGTCCTGCTCGAAGCCCAGCATCTCGCAGTTGAAGCGGATCTCCACGCCGGGCAGCGACTGCGCGTGCTCGCGCATCACCTCCTCGACGGTGTACTGCGGGATCCACTGCGAGTGCTCGGAGTACAACTGGTTCTTGCCGGGTGCGCAGTACAGCGCGTTCTCGAAGCGCGCGAGCTCGTGGCCGCTCAGGCGCGTCACGAACAGCACGTTGGACGGGTAGTACGCACCCAGCGGCGACGCGGCCAGCAGCTTGTCGGCGATGCCCCAGCGCCGCATGTGCTCGCGTGTGCGGATGTTGGTGGTCTTGGCACGCGGCGCATAGCCCACGCGCGGGTTGCGTTCGATGAGCAGGCACGGGACGCCGCGCTGGCCCAGCTCGATCGCCAGCGCGAGCCCGGTCGGCCCTGCCCCGACGATCAACACGCGCTTGTCTCCGTCTTCTTGGATGGTCACTGTTCGTCTCCCCGCAGGGTCTGTATCTGTCGTGCAGGGATGCTAGGTTCGGGGGTGCGATCCCAGAAGATGGCAAAGATCCATTGCCGATAGCGAAGCCGCATCAACGTGCCGCGCGGTCGCTCTCGAGGCGATCGAGCAGCGCCGCGAGCTCGAGCGCGAAGCCCGCCGGGTCGGCGATGAACGCGAGGTGGCCGCCGCCCATCGCATGGAACGCGCAGTCCGCGCCTGCGGCGAGCGCGTGCGCCGCGCGCGCGCCGCACGCGTGGCGGTCGAGGTGGCCGGCCACCGCGAGCATCGGCAGGTGGTGGCGCCGCAGCCGCGCGAGGTCGGGCAGGTGGCGGCTGAACGCGGCGAGCTCGCGGCGCAGGAAGATGTCCAGCCTGGCCTCGGTGAGGCGCACGCCCGTGGCGCTCGCGAGCAGGCGCGCGGCGGGCGCGATGCCCTGCGCGTCGACGGCCGCCTCGATGCGCTCGAAGACCGCGCGCCACGCGCCAGCGTCCGGCAGCAGTGCCGGCACCAGCGGCTCGTGCACCACGAGGCCGCGCACGCGCTCGGGCGACGCGATCGCCAGCTGCAGCGCGATCGCGCCGCCCGCGCCGTTGCCGAACACCCAGGCCGGCCCGCTCTCCATCGCGTCGATCACCGCCGCGGCGTCGCGCGCGTGCTGTGCCACGTCGAGCGTGCGGCCGCGGTCGCCGGTGCTGCGCGCGTTGCAGCGGCGGTCGTGGCGCACCACCGTGTAGCGGCCGCGCAGCTCGCGGGCGAGGTCGGCGTGCACGCGCGCGTCGCCGCCCGCGCCGGGCACCAGCAGCAGCGGCGGGCCCTGGCCGTCGTAGTCGTAGACGATGTCCGCGCCCTCCACGCCGACCTTGGCGGTGCCGGCGATGGCGGGCGTCGTGTCGGCCTCGGCGGTCGCGGTCATGGCGGTCCCTGGTGGTGGCGGGTGTCGCACTCTAGGAGCCGCGGGCGCGCTTGCAGAGATGGCACGAACGGCTTCGTGATGCCGATCCCGTATCGGCCGGTCGGGCCGGGTGATCGAAATCCGGTATCGGCGGCGCGCTTTCCTCATCTTCTTGGCCTGCGGGGCGCGACCTAGGATTTCCTCGACCGCCGCGCATCGCCCGCGCCGCGGCCACTCGCAGACCAACGACGACAGGAGACACGACATGCCAGACAACCGCCCGCACGCGCCCAACCTGATGTTCAGCCACATGGGCCTGAGCGTGAAGGACGTGCCCACGATGGAGGCCTTCTACACGCGCGTGCTGGGCTTCACGGTGACCGACCGCGGCGAGGCCGGCGGCATGAAGCTCGTCTTCCTCTCGCGCAGCCCGCAGGACCACCACCAGATCGTGCTGGCCAGCGGCCGCCCCGAGCAGATGCCCGCCAACACGGCCAACGCGCAGTTCGGCCCGAGCATCAACCAGATCTCGTTCAAGATGGGCTCGCTCACCGACCTGCGCGAGATGCGCGACCGCCTCGTCGAGAACGGCGGCGGCAGCCTGTTCCCCGCCAACCACGGCGTGGCCTGGAGCATCTACGCGCACGATCCCGAGGGCAACAACCTCGAGTTCTTCGTCGACACCGACTGGTACTTCCCGCAACCGTTCCTGGTGCCGCTGGACCTGTCGCGCAGCGACGAGCAGATCCGCGTCGAGACCGAGGCCATGTGCAAGGAGCAGCCCGGCTTCCTGCCCTACGCGCAGTGGCGCGCGCAGATCGCGCCGCGCATGGCGCCGTTCCGCGCCGCCGCCTGACGCGCCGCGGCACCCACGAGGGATCACCCTGGCGCGCCCCGAACCGCCGTTGCCGATAATCCTCGAAGGCGATGCCGCCACGGCATCGCCCGCCACAGGATCCAGGCGGACAACGATGAAACTGAGTGCCTTGCGCGACTTCATGGTCGTCGCCGAACGAGGCAGCCTGCGCGCGGCGGCGCGCCAGCTCGACATGGCCCAGCCGGCCATCACGCGCAGCATCCAGGAGCTCGAAAAGGAGCTGAGCGTCGTGCTGTTCGAGCGGCGCGCCAAGGGCGTGTCGCTCACGCCGATGGGCGAGGCCTTCCTCCGCCGCTCCAAGGCCGTGCGCAGCGAACTGCAGCGCGCGCAGGACGAGCTCGACCAGATGCGCGGCGAGATCCACGGCCGCATCCGCGTGGCGCTGTCCGGCGTGGCGCACATGGCGCTGCTGCCCAACGCGATGAACGCGTTCCGCCAGCGCTACGCGCGCGTCAAGCTCGACATCGTCGACGGCCTGCTGCCCAGCGTCGAGGCCGAGCTCAAGGACGGCACGATCGACTGCTACGTCGGCCCGACGATGGACGAGGTGGCCAACGACCTCGACGCCGAGAAGCTGTTCGAGAGCCAGTGCGTGATCGTCGGCCGCCAGGGCCATCCGCTGGCCAAGGCCACGTCGCTGCGCGAGCTGGTCGACGCCGAATGGGTGACCACCTCCATCACCAACCGCGCCGAGACCGAGCTCGCGCCCATCTTCGAGCGCCACGGCCTGCGCGCGCCCAAGCTGGTGCTGCAGGGCCACTCGGCACTCACGTTCCTGTTCTCGGTGGCGTACTCCGACCTGCTGATGATGCTGCCCGAGCAGTGGACGCAAGCGCCGATGTTCCGCCAGGCGCTGCAGCGCATCCCCGTGACGGAGAAGCTGCCGTCGCCGCCCATCTGCATCGTGCGCCGACAGGGCCTGCCGCTCACGCCGGCGGCCGACTACTTCTGCGACATGATCCGGCGCGCCGCGCAGCACATGGAGACGATGCTCGAGTAGCGCATCGCGCGATCCGGAATCGGCATCGTCCGCGCGGATCGTCCATCTTCCTCGCACCGGCCCAGCGACCTAGCATGGGCCGACAAGACAATGCGAGGACACGATGACCCACTGGATACGCTCGGCCTTCTGGATCGGTGCGCTCAAGCCCGGCACCGAGGCGCGCTTCCGCCAGCACCTGGATACGGCGCTGATGCCCGCGATGGCCACGCTGCCCGGCGTGCGCAGCGCGCGCGCGCTGTGGCCGCGCGTGCGCGAGGATTCGCCGCCGGAGATCGTCTGCCAGGTGCTGGTGGAGTTCGCGTCGCGCGCCGACGTCGACCGCATGCTGGTGTCGCCGGAGCGCGCCGCGCTGCGGCCGATGGTGCTGGAGGCCAAGGCAATGTTCGACGGCCAGTTCAGCCACATCGACTACGAGGTCGGCCAGCCCTGAATCAGGCGCCCGCGAGTTCGTGGTTGACGATGAACTCCGCGGGCACCGCCGGGCCACACACGTACAGCGAATCCTCGGGCGGATGGTCGGCTGCAGGCCACTCGGCGCGCGCCGGCACGAAGTCGATGTCGTACGAATACTCGGCCCAGCTGCCCCAGGGGTCGCGCACGTAGCGGAAGTAGTTCGAGCCGAGCACGTGGCGGCCGATGCCCCAGCCATCCGCATAGCCGGCGTCCTGCATCTGCTGCGTGCCCAGGCCCACCGCGTCGATCGACGGCACGCACCAGCTGCTGTGATGCAGCCCCGCGCCGCCCGACTTGGCGAACGCCACGAGGTGGTGGTCGCTGCCGTGCGGCGTGTGCAGGAAGGCGATGATGTCGGCAGAGCGGTCGGACACGCGCAGGCCCAGCAGGTCCACGCAGAACGCCACCGCGGCGTCCACGTCGGCGCTGAACAGCAGGATGTGCGACAGGTACAGCGGGTGCACCGGCGCGATCGTGCTGCGGCCGGCCACGCGGCCGGCGTTGCGGCATTCCGGCGCGAACTCGCGCGGGCCGGGCGCGCAAGGCGAGCACTTGTCGGCCACGCGCAGCTGCACGGCCACGCCGTCGGGGCCGCGCAGCCACAGGCCCACCGGCTCGGCGCCGGCGGGCGCGGCGATGCGCTCGACGCCGCGGTCGGTCAGGTGCTGGTCGAAGCGGAACAGGTCCTGCGCGCGGATGCCGAACGTGACCCAGCGCAGTCGCTTCGCGCCGCCCTGCAGCACGCGGGCCCAGCGGTGCGGATGGCCGAAGGTGTGCAGCGCGAGGCCGCCCGGCACCTCGCGCACGTCGAGCCCGAAGCTCTCGTAGAAGTGCCGTGCCTGCGCGAGGTCGGGCACGTCGAACACGAACTCGTCGACGGAGTGCACCGCCAGCACGTCACCGGGAATCGGCATCGCGGTCTCCTCAGGCGACCTGCTGGCGCTGCCTGCCCAGCGGGCCGCCGTCCAGCGTCATCACGTCGCCGCGCTGCAGGAAGGTCTGCGGCTTCATGCCCAGGCCCACGCCCGCGGGCGTGCCGGTGATGACCACGTCGCCGGGCAGCAGCGTCATGAACTCGCTGAGGTAGGACACGATCTTCGCGACGGAGAAGATCATGTCGGCGGTGTTGCTGCGCTGGCGCACCTGGCCGTTGACCGACAGCTCGATCGGGATCGCCTGCGGGTCGGGCAGTTCGTCGGTGGTCACCAGCCACGGGCCGATCGGGCCGAAGCCGTCGAAGCTCTTGCCCTTGCCCCACTGGCCGTTGCGCTTGATCTGCCAGTCGCGCTCGGAGACGTCGTTGGCCAGGCAATACCCCGCCACGTACGACAGCGCGTCGGCCTCGGACACGCTGCGCGCAGTGGTGCCGATGACCAAGCCCAGCTCGACCTCCCAGTCGCCGGCCACCGAGTCGCGCGGCAGCACCACGGTGTCGTCGGGCCCCGCGAGCGAGGTCACGGCCTTGGTGAACACGACCGGCTCCTTCGGGATCTCCATGCCCGCCTCCTGCGCGTGCTGGCGGTAGTTCAGGCCGATCGCCACGAACTGGCGCGTGCCCGCCACCGGCGTGCCCAGGCGCGTGCCCGCGGGCACGAGCGGCATGCGCTGCAGGTCGATGGCCGCGAGCGCGTCCAGGCGCGCCGGCGACAGCCACTCGGGCGTGAAGTCGGGCACCAGCAGGGAGAGGTCGCGGGCCTGGCCTTGCGCGTCGAGCGCACCGGGCTTCTCGGCGCCGACGGCGCCATGGCGAAGCAGTTTCATCGAAGTGTCCTTGGGGGAAGAAGCGGAAGTCGAAGCCGATGCTAGGGACGCCGCCCGATGCCAACAAGATGCAGGAATGCGCGCGCTGATGCGGCGGCCGGATCGATGCGGAATCGCTATCACCGGCGCCACGTCGCCATCTGTTTGCATAGGGGGGCGATGGCTAGGATCGCTTCCACTCCACCGCCCGTGCGCCGTCGCGGCGCGGGACAACGAACCCAGAGACAAGCCATGAACGACCCTACCCCGCGGCCGGCCGCACGCGCGCGCGCCCCAGGATCCGCGCGATGAGCGCCTCGCTGATCGTCGCCCAGCTGCTCAACGGCTTCCAGCTGGGCGTGCTGCTGTTCCTGCTGTCGGCCGGGCTCACGCTGGTGCTGGGCATCATGAGCTTCGTCAACCTGACGCACGGCTCGCTCTACATGATCGGCGCCTACCTTGCCGCCGCGGCCTACGGGCGCTGGGACTCGTTCGCCGTCGCGGCGATCGTCGCGATCCCCGGCACGCTGGCGATCGGCCTGCTGATGGAGCGCCTCGTGCTCACGCGCCTGTACCAGCGCCATCCGCTGTACCAGGTGCTGGGCACGTTCGGCCTAATCCTGGTCATCAACGAGATCGTGCGCATCGTGTGGGGCCCGTCGCCGCTGTTCATCGACGTGCCCGCGGCGCTGTCGGGCACGGTCAACCTGTTCGGGCTGCCCTACCCGTCGTACCGCTTCGCGATCATCGCCACCGGCCTGGCCGTGGGCGCCGCGCTGTACCTCGTGATCCATCGCACGCGGGCAGGCATGCTGATCCGCGCGGGCGCGTCCGACGCGATGATGGTGTCGGCGCTGGGCGTGAACATCAGGCTGGTCAACGCCGTCGTCTTCTGCGTGGGCGCGGCGCTGGCCGGGCTCGCAGGCCTGATGGCGGCGCCGATCTTCTCGGTGCAACCGGGCATGGGCGAGTCCATCCTGATCCTCACGCTCGTGGTGATCGTCACCGGCGGCATCGGCTCGATCCGCGGCGCGTTCTACGGCGCGCTCATCGTGGGCATCGCCGACACGATGGGCCGCACGCTGCTGCCGGCGCTGATGGAGCAGCTGTTCGAGCGCAGCGTCGCGCAGGCCGCCGGTCCGGCGCTGGCGTCGATGCTGATCTACCTGCTGATGGCCGTCGTCCTGGCCGTCCGTCCCCAAGGCCTCTTCCCGGTGAAACATGGCTGACAACTCCAAGACGCTGCGCGTCGCCGCGCTGGTGACGCTGGTGGGCGGCCTGGCGCTCGTGCCGGCGGTCGCCGCGGCGGCCGACCAGCCGATCTACGTGACGCTGTTCGCGCGCATCATGGTCTTCGCGCTGGCCGCGGCGGGCCTGAACCTGATCCTCGGCTACGGCGCGCTCGTGAGCTTCGGCCACGCGCTGTACCTGGGCATCGGCGCGTACGCGGTGGGCATGCTGTCGGCCAGCGGCGTCACCAACGGCTTCGCGCACCTGGGCGCGGCGCTGGGCGCGGGACTCGTGGTGGCCACGCTGGTCGGCGTGATCTGCCTGCGCACCGGCGGCGTGGCCTTCATCATGATCACGCTGGCGTTCGCGCAGATGGCCTACTACTTCGCGGTGGGCCTGAAGAACTACGGCGGCGACGACGGCCTGCCCATCGCGGCGCGCAGCGACTTGCGGGTGATGGACATCGGCGACGACCGCGTCTTCTACTACCTCGTGTTCGCCATCCTCATGGCCACGCTGGTCGGCCTGCACCGGCTGGTCAACGCGCGCTTCGGGATGGTTCTGCGCGGCGCCAAGTCCAACCGCCGTCGCATGGCCGCGCTCGGCTTTCCCACGCTGCGCTACGAACTCGCGGCCTACGTGATCTCGGCGCTGGTGTGCGTGGTGGCGGGCGTGCTGCTGGCCAACCTCACGCGCTTCGCGTCGCCGTCGTACATGCAATGGTCGATGTCGGGCGAGATGATCTCGATGGTGGTGCTCGGCGGGCTCGGCACGCTGATGGGCCCGCTCGTGGGCGCGCTGGCATGGCTGCTGCTCGAAGAGCTGCTCACGTCGCTGCGCCTGGGCCTGCCCTGGGGCCTGGACGACCTGCTGCACGACCACTGGATGCTCGTGCTGGGGGCGTTCGTCGTGCTGGTCACCCTCGCGTTGAAGCAGGGCCTGTACGGCTGGCTGGTGGAGCGCGCGCGATGAGCCTGCTGCAAGTCACCCAGCTCGTCAAGCGCTTCGGCGGCCTCGTGGCCACCGACCACCTCGACCTCGACGTGCGCCCCGGCGAGCTGCATGCCCTCATCGGTCCGAACGGCGCCGGCAAGACGACGCTGCTGAGCCAGCTCTCGGGCGAGCTGATGCCCACGGCGGGCCGCATCGTGCTCGACGGCAGGGACGTCACCTTCGCGCCCGTGCACCAGCGCGCGCGCCTGGGCATCGCGCGCTCGTACCAGATCACGCAGGTGTTCACCGAATTCAGCGTGCTGCAGAACGTGATGTTCGCGGTGCAGGCCCTCGCGGGCCACAGCTTCGCGTTCTGGCGGCCCGCGGCCACCGACGCGCGGCTGCGCGTGCCGGCGCTGCAGGCCCTCGACGAAGTGGGGCTGGCCGGCGCCGCCGACGTTCCCGTGGCGCAGCTCGCGCACGGTGCGCGGCGCCAGCTCGAGATCGCGATGACGCTGGCCATGCGCCCGCGCGTGCTGCTGCTGGACGAGCCGATGGCCGGCATGAGCCAGCAGGAGTCGCGCGAGGTGGTGGCCCTGCTGCAGCGCCTCAAGGGCCGCTATGCCATCGTGCTGGTGGAACACGACATGGACGCCGTCTTCTCGCTGGCCGACCGCATCTCGGTGCTGGTCTACGGCCGCCCGATCGCATGCGGCACGCCGCAGGCGATCCGCGACAGCGAGGACGTGCGCGCCGCATACCTGGGCGACCAGGAGGAGATCCTGTGAGTGCATTGCTGGAAGTGCGCGACGTCGACACCTGCTACGGCGCGAGCCAGGCGCTGTTCGGCATGTCGCTGGAGGTGCGGCCGCACGAGGTCGTGACGCTCGTGGGCCGCAACGGCATGGGCAAGTCGACGACGGTCAAGTCCATCATGGGCCTGCTCGCACCGCGCGCCGGCAGCATCCGCTTCGCGGGCGCCGAGCTCGCGGGCCAGCCCGCGCACCGCGTGGCGCAGGCCGGCATCGGCCTCGTGCCCGAAGGCCGGCACGTGTTCCCCAACCTGACCGTGCGCGAGAACCTGGTGGCCACGGCCGGCAACCGGCACGGCGCGACTCGGGCATGGACGTTGGACACCGTCTACGCGATGTTCCCGCGCCTGCGCGAGCGCGAACGCCACCTCGGCGCGCACCTGTCGGGCGGCGAGCAGCAGATGCTGGCCATCGGCCGCGCGCTGATGACCAACCCGAAGCTGCTGATCCTCGACGAGGCCACCGAGGGCCTGGCGCCGAAGATCCGCGGCGAGATCTGGGCCTGCCTGGAGCGCCTGAAGACCGCGGGCCTGGCGCTGATCGTGATCGACAAGAACCTCGCGCCGCTGCTGCGCCTGGCCGACCGCCACTACGTCGTCGGCAAGGGCCGCGTGGTGTGGAGCGGCACGAGCGACGCGCTGCGCGGCGAGCCGGGGCTGCTGAGCGAGTACGTCGGGATGTGAATTCAGTAGTGGCCGAGCGAGCTCGCGATCATCGCGCGGTACTCGGCCACCGATGGATGGAACGGCGCGAACGCGTTGAAGTGGCTGCGATGGGCGGCCTCGGCGAGCGCGTTCAGGTCACCGCCCGCGTAGCCCAGGTCGGCCAGCGTGGCGGGCAGCCCCAGCTCGTGCATCAGCGCGGCCACGGCCCGTGCGAGCGATTGCGGCGCCGGCACGCCAAACGCCGCCGCGGCCGCCGCCACGCGCGCGGGCGCGCGCGCCGCGGTGGCGTCCAGCGTGGCCACCAGGCCGATGCCGCTGAGCACGCCGTGGTGCAAGCCCTGGTCGCTGCACGTGAGCGCGATCGCGTGCGCGGGCCCCAGGCCCATGCCGATCGACACGCCACCGGCGTAGGCGGCCAGCAGCATGTCGGCGCGCGCGTCCGCGTCGTCGCCGCGGGCCACGGCGCGCCGCAGCGAACGCGCCACGCGCGCGATGCCGTCCAGCGCGATCGCGTCGCCGAGCGGCTGGTCCTTGCGCGAGAAATAGCCCTCGATGCAGTGCGACAGCGCGTCGATGCCGGTGGCCGCGGTCAGGCGCGGCGGCAGGCTGCGCGTGACGTCGGGGTCGAGGATGGCCACCGTCGGCACCAGATGGCGCGAGCTCATGCCCACCGACGCGGTGGCGGCGTCGGCATGGATGCCCGCCGACGGCGAGGCCTCGCTGCCGGTGCCGGCCGTGGTGGGCACGGCCACCAGCGGCGCGCCCGCGCGGTGCGGTGCGCCGGGCACGCCGGCGTAGCGCGCCACGGGCCCCGGGTTGGTGGCCAGCAGCGCGATGAACTTGGCGGTGTCGATCACCGAGCCGCCGCCCAACGCGACGACGCCGTCGCAGCCCTGCGCCGCGTACAGCGCCGCGCCGCGGTCGACGTCGGAGAACAGCGGGTTCTCGGTGACGGCATCGAACACCACCAGGGTGCCCGCATCGCCCCACGCGGCGATGGCGCGGCCCACGAGGCCGGTCGCGACGAGACCCTGGTCGGTGACCAGCAGCGGCCGCGCGACGCCCAGCGCCGCCAGCTCGGCGCGCAGCGCGCCGATCGCGCCCGCGCCGAACAGCGTGCGGGGCAGCGTCAGCGTGGGCAGCGGCAGCGCGATACCCGGTGCCGTACTCATGCCTTGCCGATGCGCGGCAGCCGCATCAGCCGCAGCGCATTGCCCAGATAGAGCTTCTCGTTGTCCTCGGCGCTCAGGCCCAGGTCCTCGATGGCGCGGATGCCTTCGCGGATGAACATCGGGCCGCCTTCGGGATCGAACGGGCAGTCGGACGCGAAGACGACGTGGTCGACGCCGAAGAAGTCGATGCCGCAGCGCAGCGCCGAGCTCGAACCGCCCAGCACGGTGTCGCCGTAGAACATCTTGAAGTACTCGATGGGCGGCCTGGACAGGCGCTTGAGCACGTCGGCCTCGCTGCCGTCGGCGCTGCGGCTGCCCAGCTGCGCCCACAGCGACTCGGCGCGGCCCGCGAAGTACGGGATCATGCCACCGCAGTGGTGCGTGATCAGGCGCAGCTCGGGCAGCTTCTCCAGCAGGCCCGAGAACACCATGCGCGCCATCGCCACCGAGCTCTCGAACGGCCAGCCCAGCACCTGCCAGATCTCGTAGCGCGAGCGCTCCTCGCCGAGGTAGTCGGCGCGGGTGCCGGGGCGGAACGGATGCATCCACACCGGCAGGCGGTGCTTGTTGGCCATCGCCTCGAAGACCGGGAAGAACTCCGGGTCGTCGAGCGGCCGGCCGTTGACGCTGGTGATGACCTGCACGCCGCGCGCACCGAGCTCGCCGATCGCGCGATCCATCTCCTTGAGCGCCTCGGGCACGTTGTTCATCGGCAGCGAGGCCACGAACACGGGGAACTGGTCGGGCCAGCGGCGGCAGATCTCGGCCATGCCGTCGTTGGCCACGCGCGCGAACGCGGGCGACTGGCTGGCGTCGCCCAGCATCTCGGGCGCCGGCGCGCTGAGCGTGAGCACCTGCACGACGTCGGGGAACTTGTCCACCAGCATGCGCGCGCGGGCCTCGAGGTCCCACAGCAGCGGCAGGCCGGCCATGCGCTTGACGATGCCGGCGTCCTTCGAGTGCTGCTTGACCAGCTCGAAGTACGCGGGCGGCAGCACGTGGTTGTAGATGTCGATCTTCTTCACGGCGGATCTCTCAGAGCGGGTAGTGGCGCTTGTTCTGGCTGACGGTCACCAGGTTCAGGTCGGTGAAGTGCTCGATGGCCCAGCGACCGAAGCGCGCCCAGCCGCTGTCCTTGACGCCGCCGAACGGGATCTGCGGCTCGCCGCCCATGGTGGGCCCGTTGACGTTGACCATGCCGGACTGCAGCTGGCCGCCGAGCGTCACGCCCCTCCAGACGTCGCGCGTCATGATCGACGCCGACAGCCCGAACGCCGTGGCGTTGGCCTGCGCGACGGCGGCCTGCTCGTCGTCGAACGGCTCGACCAGCACCACCGGCCCGAACACCTCCTCGCAATGGATGGGGGCGTCGGCCGGCACGTCCACCAGCACCGTCGGCTCGAAGCAGCGGCCCGTGGCGCGGCCGCCGGCGAGCACGCGCGCGCCCTTGGCGACGGCCTCGTCCACGCCGCGCTGCACGTTGGCCACGGCGCGGTCGTTGATCAGCGGGCCGATCATGTTGTTCGGGTCGGTCGGGTCGCCGGCCCGGATCGCCTTGGCGCGCGCCACGAAGCGCTCCAGGAACGCGTCGAACAGCGGCCGCGCGACCAGGATCTTGCGCGTGTTCATGCAGATCTGGCCCTGGTGGAAGAACGCGGCGAAGACGGCCGTGTCCACCGAATAGTCGAGGTCGGCGTCGGCCAGCACCAGCATCGGGTTGTAGCCGCCGAGCTCCAGCGCGATGCGCTTGAGGTGCATGCCGGCGCGCGCGGCCAGCAGCGCGCCGGTGGCCGACGAGCCGGTGAAGTTGTACGCGCGCACCTCGCGGCGCTCGAACATCGGATCGGCGATCGGCGCCACCTCGCCGGGCGCGTGCGTGACCACGTTGAGCACGCCGGGCGGAAAACCGGCCTCGGTCATGATCTCGCCCATCAGCAGGCCGGCGCACACCGGCGCGTCCTCCGACGGCTTGAGCACCACGGTGTTGCCGCAGGCCAGCGGCGCGACGATGGTGCGAAAGCCCAGCGCGAGCGAGCCGTTCCACGGCGAGATGCCGCCCACCACGCCCAGCGGCCGGCGCACGGCCATCGCGAAGACGCCGGGGGTGTCGGACTGCACGATCTCGCCGCCCGGCAGGTACGGGTAGCCGGCGGCCTGGCGCAGCAGGCCCGTGGCCCACTGCACCTGGAAGCGCGAGAACGGCGCGGCCGAGCCCGTCTCGCGCGCCATCGTCAGCACGATCTCGTCGGCGCGCCGCTCGAGGACGTCGGCCGCCTTCAGGAACAGCGCCTGGCGCGCACGCGCGCCCAGCGCGGCCCACGCGGGAAAGGCCGCATGCGCGGCGTCGATGGCGCGCGTGGCGTCGGCGCCGCTGGCGGCGGGGATCCTGGCGAACACGCTGCCGTCGAACGGGTCGAGGTCGTCGAAGGTGCGGCCGTGCTCGGCCTGCACCCACTCGCCCGCGATGAGCTGGCGGTAGGTGCGCGGTTCGGAGGTGGCGTCTCGGGTCATGGGGCGGGTCCTGGGTTCGCGGCAAGCGTCACTTGAGCGGGCACTTGTCGTGGTAGCGGTCGTGGTGGTCCTTCAGCGGCGTCGCGATGGTCTTCAGGCTCACGCGGCCCTTGGCGTCGCGCGCCGCCTCGAACACGTGCAGATCCTGCACCGGGAAGTTGTTGTTGTCGAAGCGGAAGCTGCCGCGCACCGACTTGAAGTCCGCGGCATGCAGCGCCGCGCCGAACGCGGCCTTGTCGGCCACGTTGCCCTTGACCTTGGCCAGGGCGGAATCCAGCAGCAGCGCGCCGTCGTAGCCTTGCGCCGCGAAGTTCGACGGGATGCGGTGGTACTTGGCCTCGAAGGCCTCGACGAACTGGTGGCTCGCCGGGTTGTCGGTGTCGGGCGCCCAGATGTGGCCGCTCAGCGCGCCCAGCGCCGACTCCTTGAGCGCGGGGATGGACGTGTTGTCGATGGTGCCCGTGGACAGCAGCGGGATGGACTTGACCAGCCCCGCCTGCTGGTACTGGCGCACGAAGTTCACGCCCAGCGCGCCCGGGTAGAACGCGTACACGGCGTCGGGCTTGGCGGCCGCGATCTTGGTGATCTCGGCGGAGAAGTCGAGCTGGTTCAGCGGCGTGTAGAGCTCGTCTTCCACGCTGCCCTGGTACAGGTGGCGAAAGCCGTTGAGCATGTCCTTGCCGGCCTGGTAGTTTGGCGCCATCAGCACCACGCGCTTGAAGCCCTTGTCGGTGGCGAACTTGCCCATCACCTCGGCCACGGTGTCGACCTGGTTGGACACCACGAACTGGTACGGCGAGCAGCCGGCGCCCGCGAGCGCGGACGGGCCCGGGTTGGTACTCACGAGGAACACGCCCTTGTCGGTGATCGGCTTGGCGACGGCCAGCATCACGTTGGAGCCGGTGATGCCCGTGATGATGGACACCTTGTCGCGCTCGATCAGCGACTGCGCCTCCTGCGAGCCCACCTCGGGGCGGAACTGGTCGTCCTGCTTGACGATGTCGACCGCCGTGCCGCCCAGCTTGCCGCCGCGCTGCTGCACGGCGAGCATGAAGCCGTCGTACTGGTCCTGGCCGATCACGCCGATCGGGCCCGAGAACGTGGCGAGGAATCCGATCTTGACGGGCGCCTCGGCGCAGGCGTGGCCCGCGGCCGCGCAGGCGAGCGCGAGCAGCGTCGAACGGACGGTGTTTCTGATCATCGGCGTTGTCTCCATGTGGTGCGCGCCGTGACCCGGCGCCGTCGTCTTGCCAGCGGATCGTACGGAGCACGAAAGCCGCCAGAAAGATGGAGAACTCGTCGCCGTGATGCGGATTCCCGATCAGTCGGGAACGCAGCCAGGCCCGGTCAGCGCCCGGTCTTCAGGGGCAGCGCCGTCTTGTAGCGCACCTGCTTGAGCGCGAAGCTGGAGCGGATCTTCTCGACTTCCTCCAGCGGCGACAGCTTCTCCAGGATGAAGCGCTCCAGCGCCGCCATGTCGGGCAGCGCCACGCGGATGAGGTAGTCGGCGTCGCCGCTCATGAGGTAGCACTCCATGACCTCGTCGTGCGCGCAGACTTTCTCCTCGAAGGCCGCGAGCGCGGCGCGCGTCTGGCGCTTCAGGCTGATGGAGATGAACACGTTGAGCAGCAGGCCCAGCTGCGCGGCGTCGAGCAGCGCCACGTACTGGCGCACCAGGCCCGAGCCCTCCAGCGCCTTGACGCGCGCCAGGCACGGCGAGGGCGACAGGTGCACGCGGCGCGCGAGCTCCACGTTGGACAGGCTCGAATCGGCCTGCAGCTCGCGCAGGATGCGCAGGTCGACGGCGTCGAGGGTCATCGTGCTTTCGTCCGGTCAGGTGGCGGCATTTTGTGCCGAAAGGCAGCGCGCGCGGTGCGCTTGCGGCGCGAAATTCCGCGCCGAAGTTCCTACAGTGGGACAGCGTCGCTTCGCCGTCCGAGAACCGTCATGAAGCTCAATTCCCTGCGCGATTTCATCGTGGTGGCCGAACGCGGCAGCCTGCGCGCCGCGGCGCGCCACCTGCACGTGGCCCAGCCCGCGATCACGCGCAGCATCCAGGATCTCGAGAAGGAACTGGGCGCCGTGCTGTTCGAGCGGCGCGCCAACGGCGTCACGCTGACCTCGCTCGGCCAGGTGTTCCTGCGCCGCTCGCGCGCCATCCGCAGCGAGCTGCAGCGCGCGCAGGACGAGCTCGACCAGCTGCGCGGCCAGACGCACGGCCGGCTGCGCGTGGCGCTCTCGGGCGTGCCGCACATGGCGCTGCTGCCCGACGCGCTCGGCGCGTTCCGGCGCCGCTACCCGCAGGTGCGGCTCGACGTCATCGACGGCCTGCTGCCCGGCGTGGAGGCCGAGTTGAAGGACGGCACGATCGACTGCTACGTGGGCCCGGCCACCGGCGACCTGGGCGGCGACCTGCAGGCCGAGACGCTGTTCGACAGCCACCGCGTGGTCGTCGGCCGGCGCGGCCACCCGCGCGCGCACGCGCGCTCGCTGCGCGAGCTGGCGGACGCCGAATGGGTAGCCACGTCCGTCACGCACCGCACCGACGAGGAACTCGCGCCGCTGTTCGCCGCACACGGCCTGCCGGCGCCGCGCGTGGTGGTGCAGGGCCGCTCGGCGCTCACCTTCCTTTTCTCGGTGGCATTCTCCGACCTGCTGATGGTGCTGCCCGTGCAGTGGACACAGGCGCCGCTGTTCCGCGAGGCGCTGCAGCGGATCGACGTGGCCGAGCACCTGGCCTCGCCGCCGATCTGCATCGTGCGGCGCGCCGGCCTGCCGCTGACGCCCGCGGCCGACTACTTCTGCGACATGATCCGCCGCGCCGCCCCGCACGCGGCCGTCCCGCGCTGAGGCGCTCAAGCCAGCGCGTCGGTGATCGGGAACGGCTGCAGCTCGCCCGCGACGTACGCCGCGAGGAAGCGCCGCGACATCTGCACGCCCTCCTCGCAGCGCGCCGGCTCGCAGCCGAGCGCCTGCAGCCACATGTGGACGACGCTGTCGATGTAGCGCTCGGGCGCGTCCACGCCGTCGTGCAGCGAGCGGATGCACGACTCGAGCAGGCCGCGCAGCACGTCGAGCGCGGCGCGGTCGTCGTGGATGCGGTACTCGCCGCTCGCGCGGCCTTCGGCGAGGTCCTGCAGCACCACCGAGGCGAGGAAGTCGTCGCGCACCCAGCCGCGCGTGCGCACGACGAAACCGGCCCAGTTGGCGTCGAGCATGGCGCGCGTGAGCACCACGCGCAGCACTACCGACGTGCTCTTCCACTTTTCCTTGAACACGCCGCGGAAGCGCTCGCCCTCGAGCAGCGCCAGCCGCGTGAGGTCCTGCCCCAGCGCGGCGAGCACCTCCTCGACCGACTCGAAGTACTTGTAGAACGTGCCGCGCGAGACCCGCGCCTTGTCCACGATGTCCTCGATCGACGGCGGATGCCGCAGGTCGACCGCGCAGGCCGCCAGCGCCGCGCCGAGGATGCGCGTGCGCGTCTCGCTGCGCTTCTTGTCGGCGTTGACGGACCGGTGGTCGCGCGCGCCGACGGGCTTGGGGGTCTCCGACATGCCGAAATTCCGCCGCGTTGGGACGGACCGGAGCGTACACCCAACGCCTGTCATGGCAGTTCAGCTCGTGGCGCAGTGCAGCGCGAAGGCCAGTTGCTGCAGCTGGAACGCGCGGCCGGCGTGGTGCAGGTCGATGCAGTGGCCGGTGCCCCTCCACAGCGCCGCGTCCGCGCTCGGCGCGCGCGTGAGCGCGTCGGCGAAGCCGTCGACCTCGGCCTGGCTGACGATCCACAGGCGGTCGACCTCGGCCTGGCGGTAGTGCACGGGCACGGCGATGCGGCCCAGCACGTCGGCGGCCACGTGCTCCCAGCCGCCGACGATGTCCAGCAGCTCGGCCTTGGGTGCCGGCGCGTTCGCGACGTCGCTCGCGCGCACCATGGCCGGGTCGAAGCTACCCTCGGGGCCGAACATGACGGTGTCCTTGACGGGCGGCGGCATCGCCACGGTGGGCGTGTCGGGCAGCTGCGCCCACAGCGGGCCGAACTCCGGCGGCGTGCGCAGGCACACGCCCGACACGGCCAGGCCCAGCAACGGGAAGTCCGCGGGCGTGTCGGACAGGTCGGCCGCGATGCGCGCCGCGATCGCGCCGCCGATCGAGTGGCCCACGAGCACGATGCCGCTCGTGCCCGCGCCGTGGCGGCGCCAGGCGTCGCGCAGCGCGGCGCCGAGGTGGCGCGCCTGGCCGGCGATGTCCATCTGCGCGGCGGGCAGCGTGGGGCTGCCGGCGTAGCCGGGGCGGTCGGGCGCGACGATCGGGATGCCGTTGGCCGCGGCCTGGGCGAACAGCGACGCGCCGGGCACGTCGAAGTAGGCCGACGTGTAGGTGCCGCCGTGGATGGCCACGACCAGCGGCGTGCGCGGCGCGAGTGGCCCCGCGGGCCGCGCGTGGCGGCCGGACAGGCCGCCGAACAAGTCGGCGGCGGACTGCGATGCATTCATGGGAGGTCGTCCTTTCGGGAGCGGAAGTCAATCGGCCCGCGCGCCGCGGGCGGGCGCGAGGAGAAAGCACGCGAGCGACGGCAGCAGCACCAGGGCGGCCACCATGTTGCCCACGAACATGAACGCGAGCAGCACGCCCATGTCGGCCTGGAACTTGATGGGCGACCACGCCCAGGTGGCCACGCCCGCCGCGAGCGTCACCCCAGTGAGCATCACCACCTTGCCGGTGAACAGCAGCGCGCTGCGGTACGCCGCCGCCAGGCTGCGGCCTTCGCGCAGGTGCGTGAGCGTCACGCTCAGGATGTACAGCGCGTAGTCCACGCCGATGCCCACGCCCAGCGCGATGACGGGCAGCGTGGCCACCTTCACGCCCATGCCCAGCACCACCATCAGCGCCTCGGCGAGCACCGAGATCAGCATCAGCGGCAGCAGCGCCACGAGCACCGCGCGCCACGAGCGGAAGGTGACGAAGCACAGCAGCGTCACCGCGCCGTACACCCACAGCAGCATCTGGTGGCTCGCCTGGCGGATCACGATGTTGGTGGCCGCCTCGATGCCCGCGTTGCCGGCGGCGAGCTGGAAGGTCACGCGCGCGTTGCTGTTGTCGCGCGCGAACGCGGCGGCGGTGTCGGCCACGCGCGCGAGCGTGTCGGCCTTGTGGTCGGCCAGGTACGCATACACGGTGTACAGGCCGCAACCCTCGTCGGCCACGCCGCGCGGGGCGCGCGCGCTGATGTTGCCCAGCAGCGAGTCGTTGGGGATCAGCTCGTACCACTTCAGGCTGCCCTCGTTGAACGCGGTCATCATGCGGCGCTCGAACGAGGCCATCGACTGCGTGGACTCCACGCCGGGCAGCTGCGCGAGCTGCCACTCGAGCGCGTCGATGCGGCGCAGCGTGTCGTAGGCGCCGCACTCGCCCGCGGGCGCCTTGGCCATCACGACGAACACGTCGCTGCTGGCGCCGTAATGGCTCGCGAGGAACCGGTTGTCGCGGTTGTAGCGCGAGTCGGCGCGCAGCTCGGGCGCGCCGGGGTCGAGGTCGCCCACCTGCAGGCGCTGGCGCAGCACCAGGCCGCCGGCCGCCAGGGCCAGCGCGGCGGCCAGCGCGGCGAGCGCCCAGCGGCGCTCGGTGAAGCGGTCGAGCAGCGTCCACAGCGCGTGCTGGCGCGCGCCCGTCTCCTCGGCGCGCTGCGCCGCGAGGCTGCGCGCGGCGGCGCGCGCATCCACGCCCACGAAGCTGAGCAGCACCGGCAGCAGGATCAGGTTGGTGAAGATCAGGATCGCCACGCCCAGGCTCGCCGCGATCGCGAGCTCGCGGATCACCGCGATCGGGATGAACAGCAGCACGCCAAAGCCCACGGCGTCGCACAGCAGCGCCGTCAGGCCGGCCACGAACAGCCGGCGGAACGTGTAGCGCGCGGCCACCACGCGGTGCGTGCCGCGGCCGATGTCCTGCATGATGCCGTTCATCTTCTGCGCGCCGTGGCTCATGCCGATGGCGAACACGAGGAACGGCACGAGGATCGAATACGGATCGAGCCCGAGCCCCAGCAGCGGCAGCAGGCCCAGCTGCCACACCACCGCCACCAGCGAGCACGCCACCACCAGCGCGGTGCTGCGTGCGCAGCGCGTGTAGGCGAACACGATCGCCACCGCGATCGCCACCGCCACCGCGAAGTACGCGAGGATCTGCCGCAGGCCGGCCACGAGGTCGCCCATCACCTGCGCGAAGCCGACGACGTGCAGGCGCACGCCCTGCGCCTCGTACTTGCCGCGGATCGCCTCGATGCGCTGCGCGAGCGCGGGCATGTCCAGCGGCTGGCCGGTGGCGGCGTCCACGTCGAGCAAGGGCACGAAGACGATGCTGCTGCGCTGGTCGGGCGCCACGAGCTGGCCGACCTCGCCCGAGCGCTCGATGTTCACGCGCAGCTGCTCGATGGACGGCGGCGAGAAGTCGAACGTGGGCGGGATCACCGGGCCGCCGTCGAGGCCGTCGGCGGTGACCGCGGCCCAGGTGGTGTTGGGCGTCCACACCGACTTCATGAACTGCCGGTACACGCCCGGCACCAGGAACACCTCGTCGCTGAGGCGCTGCAGCGTGCGCAGGTATGCGGGATCGTAGATCGTGCCCGACGGGTTCTCCACCACGATGCGCAGCGCGGTGCCCAGGCCCGACAGCTGGCCGCGGTTGGCCAGGTAGTTGGCGATGTACGGATGACCCTTGGGGATCATCTTCTCGAAGCTCGCGTTCAGATGCAGGCGCGCGAGCTGGCACGCGAGCGCGACCGTCACCAGCACGCAGGCCGCCAGCACGGCCAGGCGATGGTTGAAGAACAGGCGCTCGAGGCGCGAGCCGCTGGCGCGGTCGAACGTGGACAGGTCGGCGACCACCGGCTGCACGGCCGGCGTGTCGGAACGGGACAGGGTCATGGCGTCACGGATCAGGAAGTCGAAGGCCGGGCGGGCAGCACGCCGGCGCCGCGCACGCCCACCACCACCAGCGCGCCGTCGGGCAGTGCGACGAGGTCGCCGAGCGGCGCGGACGGCGGACCGGGCAGCGCGTCGAGCCGCCGCCCGAGGGCCTCGAAGCGGCTGACCTGGCCAAGCTCGTCGACCACCAGCAGCCGGCCGTCGGCGCCGCGCGCGGCGGCGGCGCACGAGCCGGCACGGCCGGTGTCGACGCGCTCGAAGGCGCCGCCGGCCGCGGCGGCGAACGCGTTGCCGCGCAGCCCGCCCAGCAGCACGCTGCCGTCGCCGGCGATGCCCACGCAGAAGAAGCTGCCCGCGTAAGGCACGGCCACCGGCTCGAAGGGTGCACCCGGGGCCGCGGCGCGCAGCACGAGGCCCTGCTCGCCGACGACCCACGTGGCGCCCGCGGCGCGCGCGATCGCGTACAGGTGCGCGGCCTTGGGGTTGGGCAGCTCGCCGATGCAGGAGGTCCAGTGCGCGCCGGCGTCGTCGGTGCGCGCGCACAGGCCGTACGCGCCGACGGCCAGGCCGTGGCGCTCGTCGGCGAAGTCGACCGCGAGGAAGGGCTTGTCGGCGCCGTCGCGCACGAGCGCGTCGGCGTCCGCGAGCGCGCGCGCGGCGGCCGACGACGTGTCGGCGACGGCCGCGGCCGCGGCCTGCTGCCTGGCGATTGCCGCGAACTGCACGCCGTCGAGCTGGCGCGTCCACGTGTCGCCGCCGTCGTCGGTGTGCAGGACGACGCCGCGATGGCCCACGGCCCAGCCCGCGCGCGCCGAGGCGAACCGCACCGCGGTCAGCGTGACGCTCACCGGCACCGGCACCTGCCGCCACCCGCGGCCCTGGTCGTCGGACACCACCACCAGCCCGCGCTCGCCCACCGCCACCAGCCGCGCGCCGGCGCGCGCCACGCCCAGCAGCACGGCCTGCGCGGGCCGCGCCACGCGCGTGGCCGGGCGCGCGAGGGTGTCGGCCACTTGCGCGGCGGCCGCCGCGGCCGACAGCCACACCGCCGCCGCGAGCACGAGGATCGCGCGCACCGGCCGCCTCAGCGCACGCTCTCCGAGGCCATCGCCTCGGGCGTGAACATCGAGTCGGGCACCTTCTTGCGGTCGAGCACGGTGCGCTGGTCCTTCGCGTCCGACGTGCCCACCCAGAACAGCGTGCCCGCCTTCAGGTCGTAGCTGTTGAAGCCGTACGGAAACGTCGCGGGACCGCTGGGCGACAGGCCGAGGATCATCTCGCCGAGCTTCCACAGCTGGCCCTGCGCGTCGTAGCGCTCGGACAGCGCGGCGTGCCAGGTGTCCTCGTCGAGGTACAGGCGAATCTTGGGCGACTGGTGGCGCTGGCCGGCGCGCACCGTGCCTTCCACCACCCACACGCGGTGCAGCTCCCAGCGTTCCCAGTCGGGGTTCAGGTGCTTGTCCTGCACCAGCGCCTCGTCCTTGGGCGCCTGCAGCCGCCGGTTCTCGTTGTACGGAATGTAGAGCTCCTTCTTGCCGACCAGCTTCCAGTCGTAGCGCGCGATCGAACCGTAGAACAGGTAGGTCTCGTCGAAGCCGATGAAGCCCGAGGTGGCCGGGTTGGGCGTGTCGCAGCAGGCGTTGGGCAGCTGGCGCGTGCGGCGCTGGCCGGCGAAGTAGACCCAGGCGCGCGAGCGGTCGAGGTCGGCGTTGGCGCGCACCACCAGGCTCTCGCCGACGCGCGACGGCGGCCCGGTGAAGCGGAAGTTCACGAGCGAGGTGTCGCCGTTCCAGGCCTCGGCGCTGCCGCCTTCGTCGTAGAAAGGGCGTGCCTCGAACACCGTTTCGCGGCCCAGCAGCACCTTGCGGCCGTCGGCGGTGACGACGTTGGTGGTGTTCTCCAGCCGGTTGGCGTGGCCCAACCAGGCCAGCTCGTGGTTGAGCACGGCCTCGGCGCCCGACTTCGGGATCGGGAACGGCACGCCGCCGAACGCGCCTTCGGTGCGGTCGTTCTTCACCTGCGCGCGCGAGGCGTTGCGAAAGATGTTGTCATAGACCCATTGCGGCGCGGCGGCGGTGCGGCGGGTCGGGTAGACGACGAGTCGGTACGTGTCGGGGTATTTGGCCAGCAGCGCCTTGGTGCCGTCGCTGAGCTTGTCGGCGTACTGCGCCTGGTTCTTGGCCGTGATCACGTACAGCGGCTTGTCGGCCTCGAACGGGTCGGGCACATGGCCGCCCTCGACGTAACCCGGGATGGGCTGCGTGTAGCCGCCGGTCCAGGCGGGGATGGAGCCGTCCTTGTTGCCGGCCTTCTCGGCGCCGAACGGCGTGAGGTCGGTCTTCAGGTGCGCGGCCTCCTCGGCCGATACGGCGGCCAACGCGGCGGCCGGCAGGGCGAGCACGGCGCTGAGGGCCAGCGCGCCGGGGAACTTGGATGTCATGGGGATTTCCGGCAAAGAAAGGTCAGAACGTGGTCTGCACGGACATCGAGACGAAGTCGCGATCGAGCAGGCTCTGCTTGAACGACAGTTCGCCGTCGACCAGCGCCGGCGCCGCGGCGCCGAAGTAGTGCGTGTAGTTCAGGCCCAGCTTCCACGTGTTGAGGTAGTTGCCGGCCAGGCCGATGCTGGCATCGCCGCCCTTGTGCACGCCGCCGTTGAAGAACGACACCGCCTGCGAGCGGCCCTGCGGGTTGTAGCCCAGGCCGATCGGCACATCGAGGTCGAGCCCGGACAGCACCTGGCGATACGTGGGCACCAGCTGCATGCGCACGCCCCAGGCGTCGCGCGTGGACTCGGCGGCCATCACGCCGCCGTTGGTCACGCGCAGGCGCCGGTTCCACGCGATCTCGCCGAGGAACGTGCCTTCGTTGAACAGTGGGTTGGACGGCAGCGTCCACAGCGTGGACAGGTTGGCGTGCGCGGTATTGCCCACCGGGTAGAGCGGATGGTCGGCGGTCGGCGCGGCGCCCGTGAAATTGGGCGTGCCGCTGTTGACGAGCGACGCGTTGTGCCGCACCGAGACCTCGCCCGCGAGGTTGAGGTCGCCGAAGGTGCGGCTGGCGCTCGCGCCGAACGAGCGCACGCCGTCCTGGTACGCCATCGAGTACGTGCCCAGCGGGATGTTCAGGTAGAGGTTGGGCGTCTTCTCGTTGAAGCGGATCGCGTACAGGCCGAAGTCGGTCTGGCCGTCGGGCAGGCGAAAGCGCAGTTGCACGCCGCCCTGGCCAGTGTTCTTGCCGTCGAGGTCGGGCGCGCGCGCGAGGATCGGGCCGCCCAGGAAGAAGCGCTCGCCGCCCGTCACGAACAGGTCCTGCGAGGAGAAGTAGCTGCCCACCGCCGGCAGGCGCGTGGGCTCCCATTGCAGCTGGTAGTACGCGCCCACCGACACGTCGGGCGTGAGCTCCAGCGATCCCGAGAGCTGGTCGACGGGGCGGATGATCTCCTTGAACTGCGAGCCGGGCACGGCCAGCAGCTTGACCAGGTCCACCGGTGCCTGGCCGCCCGCGATGCCGTTGGCGCCGAAGAACAGCGTCTCGCCCCACAGCAACGAGTGGCGGCCCGCGCGCGCGCCCCAGCGCACGTCGCCCACCTGGCCCTTGCCGAACACGAAGGCGTCGAGCACCTCGGCATGGCGGCCCTGCTGGTCGCGCGTGGCATGCGTGAACTCGTCGGGCGGCACCGAGACGGCGTTGACCGTCAGCGGCGAGTCGTTCTGGTCGTGCTGGTTGTAGACGCTGTCGTACCAGGCCGCGCCGCTCAGGCGCAGGCCCACGGCGTCCTGGTAGACGAGGTCGAGGTCGGACAGCAGGTCGACGCGGTTCGAGATGAGGCCCGTCTTGCGGAAGTCGCGGTCGCCGTCGTCCTGGTTGGGATCGGACAGCAGCACCGCCGACGGGCTGCGCACGCGGAACGCGGCGCTGTACTTGACGCTGTTGTCCCAGCGCAGCTTCAGGTCGGCGTTGCCGGTGTCGATGTCCGCGGCGTGCGCCGCCGGCAGGCAGGCGAGCGGCGCCGCGGCCGCCAGCAGCGCGCGTCGCCAGGCGAGCGCGCGGCGGCCGGCCGCACCGGGGGATGAGGTTGCTTGCATTCGTTTGGTCTCCTCGTTCACGGTGGTCTGGGCGGCGTGCTCGCGGGGCACGCTTCGCGGGACATGGCTCCGCCGCGACGCCTGGGTCGGGCGCCTGGCAGGGTCGTCATGGGGCTGGCCGCGGGCGCGGCGCGCGCGGGCTAGCGCGCGTCAGGTGGCGCCGGCGGCGCGCGGCCGCGGCACGCCGGCGCGGCGTGCGGGCCGGGGATCGGGTGCGGGGTCGCTGCAGGGTTGCATCGCATGGTTGTCTCGTGTCCGGCGCCTGGAGGACGCCTTGTGAGGCCATGGTAGGAAGCTGGCGCGGAGGGGTTGTGCAACCTGACTCGGCGTTTTCCCGGCAGCGCGAAGACCCCGGCGAACGGCCCGTGCGGGCCGCCCGTCAGGGCCGCGCAAGCATGGCGGCGCCATCCCGGCGCCGTCGGCTCAATGGATGCGGAACGACGAGAAGGTGTCGTTGCAGCCCGCGCCCACCCAGGCGGTGTCCGCGGTGAAGGTGCACACCGCGCCGCCGAAGTTGCCGTCGGTGTAGGCGTCCACCGTCCAGCCCGCCGGCACCTTGAGCGAGCTCACCCAGTCGTTGGGGATGTCGGGCGGCAGCGACGCGTAGTCACCCTTGCCCTTGGGCGAGCTGTAGCTGCCGCCGAAGTTGATGTCCTGGAAGAACGTGACGCCCACGGCGCCCGGCACGGTGGCCACGCCGTTGAGCTTCCACTGCTGCGCGACAGCGCCGTTGCAGCCCCAGATGCGCAGCACGTTGCCGTTGCTGGGCGTGCCGTTGGGGGTGTCCAGGCACAGGCCGGACTGCGGGTTGAACACCGAGCCGTCGGCACGCGGGATCCACTTCTGGCCGCCCACGCCGTTGCAGTCCCACAGCTCCACCTCGGTGCCGGCGGCGGTGCCGTTGCCCTTGATGTCCAGGCAGCGGCCGAGCGAGCGGAAGGTGTTGTCGGACAGGTTGTACGTCCAGTGCTGGTCGGCCGAGTAGGTCTGGCAGTCCCACAGCTGCACGTTGGTGCCGTTGCCGCCGTTGTCGTCGCCGGCCACGTCCATGCACTTCATGCCGGGGCCGGTGACGGTGTTGACCTCGCCGCCGCGGCTGTCGC
>OUNM010336193.1_pt1 | contig 49631 bp, 39 predicted proteins | sample 1769961 | NCBI WGS metagenome assembly OUNM01 (sample SAMEA3914820, study PRJEB12502) | metagenome | biome: forest; material: soil | place: USA | collected 2012-03-12 | depth 0.3 m
GGTTATCAGTTATCAGTTATCAGTTATCAGTTATCAGTTATCAGTTATCAGTTATCAGTTATCAGTTATCAGTTATCAGTTATCAGTTATCAGTCCGATGCTTCGCATCGGACTGATAAGGCTTTTGTTTCGACAAAATAATAGTTGAATAGAAGGGTTATCTTATTGGAAATGGAAGGAGATGGTCACAGTGTGGGTGTTCAGCTTTGACAACGCATTGGCATATTTGTTGGGATCCGACACCATATTTTGGGTAATGCCGTGCGAAAATCGTATTTCGGGAGAGAACTTGAAATATTCGTAGTAGATGTCGAACCCGAAGCCATATTCGATGCTAAAGTCGCTGTTTACCGCACGAAGTTCATCCGGTTTTTTGTCTTTTCGCCGCAACCCGGACGCCATGGAATACTTCCCTCCTGCGATGAAATACATCCGTGTGTTTCCCCTTCGTTCCGATTTGAATTTAAAGAGCAGCGGAAATTCCACCATCGTGCTTTCGAGGATCTGGGATTGTTTCCCCGACTTGAATTCATAATTCACATCGCGTTCATAAAACGCTACACCGGGGACAAAGCGAAAGTCTACATAATCTGCCAATCGCAGGTTGAATATAAAGCCCAAGGTAAAACCAGGAGTTCCCACGGCATTGACAGATTTGATAGAATCCGGATGATCTGCCATGTATTGCGAATGTTTGGTACGGTAGGTGGCATAATTCCCAGCCAAATAAAACCCGAAATGCATCAACCGGTCGTCAAAGTGAGGCAAGTTGATCACTTTCCTTTTTTCCGCTTCTTGGGCACGCACTTGGAGCACGGCAAAGAAGAGCAGCAAACAAGTGGCGATTAAAGAGGTTTTCTTGCGGTGTAGATGCTGGAAATCCCAAAGGTGAGCGGAGAACATTCGCAGTTTTTAAATCCAATTTTTTCCAAAATTAACAAAAATTCCTTCCCTTGGGGGAAGTTCTGTACCGATTCGGGCAGGTAGGTATAGGCCGAAGCATCTTTTGACACCCACTTGCCCACTTTTGGCAACACATGGCGGAAGTAAAAGGCATAGAGCTGTTTCACGGGAAAATACTGGGGTTTTGAAAACTCCAATACCGCCAAACTGGCCCCTGGTTTCAGTACCCTGTAAATTTCCATGAGTCCCTTTTCCAAGTGTTCGAAATTGCGTACACCAAAAGCAACGGTCACGGCATCGAACATATTGTGCTCGAAGGGCAGTTTTTCCGAATCTCCCTGCAAAAGTTGGACGACACCTGCCATTCCGCTCTTTTCGATCTTCCGCTTTCCTATTTCCAGCATCTGGCTCGAAATATCTACTCCGATCACCTGCTCGGGTTTTAGTTGCCTGACTATTTCCATGGCCACATCTCCCGTGCCTGTGGCAACATCCAAGATATGACGAGGTCGGGCACCTTTTATTTTCGCGATCAATTTCTTCCGCCAAAGAATATCGATCCCTACGCTCAAAAAACGGTTCAAGAAATCGTATTGCGGGGCGATGTTGTCAAACATCTCCTGCACTTGCTCCTTTTTGGCTGTCACTTTTTCTTTATAAGGCAATACCGTCATGTAGGTAATAGGTTAGCTGCGCGGCGTGTCAAGCATGTAGAGAATAGAATATGTTAGAGCATGTACATATTTGATGTACTGTTTTTGTATTTTTATCCCTTTAAATTCTGCGACATGTCTTTTTACGCTGGCGAAATTACGCTTAATTTGCTATTTACTAAGATGCTGCCCGGCTAAATGAGGGTAAAATTTTTCCATATCACTTTTTTTCTTCTGCTTGCTAGCAGGCCTTTTTTGACTGCCCAATCCATTTTGGAAAAAATGGCGGTCTATGTGGCCCCTGGCGTTGCCATCATTCCCGGCAAAGAAAATTTGACGGAGTTCTATGTACCAAAAAATGCATTTGGGAGCTATAAACCGGGGCTTTCGTTGAACTTTTTTCTCCTTTACTACAAAAACGACCGCCTGTCCTATGGAGTGGACGTGCAATATTTCTTTAGCACCAAAAGTCATCAAACTCTGAACAACACTAGTTTAGGTCCTTTGATCAAGTTTAACTTTTCCAGTTCGAACAATACTGTTTCGCCCTTTGTATTGGGAGGACCACGATTCGGATATACCTATTTGAGCCGATCTGAATACCAATTGTCGGAGAAACCGAACTCCGACGATACCAAGCAAGTCGACATACAAAACTTGGACCTGCATTTTGGCTATTCGAAATTCGGGGTGCCTTGTTTTGGCCTGATGGCAGGAGCTGGCATCGACTTTAAAATAAACAAGCGTTTAAAAGTATTCGTCTTAGGAAGTTATACGTATCAGTTTGAGAAGAATAATCATTACCTGGTCGAAAGCTATTCCGAAAAACACAACCTGTCTTTCATTACCGCCGAAGTAGGATTTTGCTATAATTTAAAGCAACATAAAAACAAACATGGCAAGCCCATCGCCCATGCTGCCAATGTAGCGCGTGACCAAACGATGAAAAATATCGCGCATGGTGCGAAAAAAGACCCTCCTATCAAAGTGGATCCTCAGAAGACGATGAAACTCCAAACTTTATCGAAAGACGGATTGGATCCTAACAAACGCTATGTGGTAAATGGGCAAGTAGAAGGGGCAAACGGGAGACATGTAGGGGATATGTCTGTGTTGATTTTGGACGAGAAAGGAAAAGTGGTAGGCCAAGCCAAAACAGATAAAAATGGCCGCTTCGCCTATAAGGGGCTGAAACCGGACAACTATACGGTAGCATTGGCAAAAAAAGACCCTTCCCTCAAAGCGGTAGCCAATGTGTCGTCGGAAGATCCTACTATGAAGGTAGATGCCAATGCCATGAATCGGTTTGCATACAATAGGCTGAACACAAACGGCAAACCCTCAGGTATGGTCATAGGGGAAGCAAAACTGAATGACAATGGCCAGATAGCAGCAGACCAGTCACTTTTGCTCCTAGATGGGAAGGGGAACGTGGTAGCCAATACGAAAACGGACAAAAACGGTCGGTATGCTTTCCAAAATTTAAAATCGGACAATTATGAGGTGGTTTCGGCAGACAACCCAGGCGTAAAAGTCGACGCCCGCGCTTCTACAAACGATCCGAACTTGCAAATTGATGCTGCTGAATTCAAAAAGTTCCAATTTGCCAAGTTGGCCAATGGCCAGACGCCCGAAGCGGTCGTGACAGGCAAAATCAAAACTGGTGGCTATCTCAAAGATGCAAGTGATCAAACAGTCCTTTTGATGGACAAAAATGGGAACGTGGTGGCTGAGACCAAGGCAAACAAAGAAGGCCGGTTCGCGTTCAAAGGACTTCCTTCTGATCAATATCAAGCCGTATTGGCAAATGGAGATGCCCTAGTCACGGCCAAAGCCGGCGTTTCTTCTACCGATCCTTCCTTGCAGACGCAGGAAAACTCCTTCTTTAAATTTGGCAAATTGGGGGCACCCGGGAGCCCGGAAAAATTTGTCACGGGCAAGGTAGACCTAACTGCCAACCAACAGATGGCCGCAGACGCCTCCGCTTTGTTGATGGACGACAAAGGAAACATCGTAGATGCAGTCAAACTTGGGAAAGATGGCAATTTCGTTTTCAAAAATGTGCGGGCTGCGAATTATCAGGTCGTGGTAGAAGGAGCAGATTACGATAAGATGGTGTTCGACGTCGCGAAAAATGACGCCGCCAATGCTTCTCTAAGTGCCAATGCTTTCAATAAATTCGGGTACAACAAGCTCAATGCAGATGGGAGCCCTCAAAATGTGGTCGTAGGAAAAGTAGACATGGGCGGGCAAACACTTCCTGCCGAAGGGGTAAGTGTCCTCTTATTGGACGAATCAGGCCAAGTGGTGGAACGGGCCGCCACCGACAAGGACGGAAATTTTACATTCCGCAATGTCCGCGCCGCCAATTATCAAGCCGTGGTAGAAGGCCAAGACTATAAAAAGGTGGTCATGGATGTGGCCAATTCAGACAATGCGCCCAAGGTTTCCATCGCTGATTTTTCCAAACACTTCTCGAAATTGGATGCTGCAGATCCTAGCAGCAGCAATAAAATGGTGGTAGGACAGGTAAACAGTACGGTCGATGGGAAAACCGCAGCAGACCAAACAGTGTTCTTGATCAATGGAAAAGGAGATGTAGTAGGAAGAACGGTGGTCAAGCAAGATGGGACCTTCACGTTCGATGGGCTCAAAGCAGACAATTACCAAACGGTATTGGAGAAACCTGACGCTTCTTTCAAAGCCAATCTGGCCCCTGTCGTCAAAGATCCCGACATGAAAGTCTCCGTTAAGGACGTCATGAAGTATAATTTCCAGACCAAAAAAATGGAACGGCTTACGGAAGACGACCATGTGATCATCACAGGCACTATCCGTTCCGACGACTTTATGGCCATCGAAAATCGTTCGGTGCTTTTATTGGACCAAAATGGCAACGTAGTAAAAGAAGTATTCTCAAATAAAAGTGGTGTATTCAAATTCGGGGGGATCAAAGCCAATGAATACCAAGTAGTGTACCAAGATGGGGACCAGCGTGTGAATCCCATTGTGCAAATGTACAAGGATAATGACCCGGCTATCACCGAACAAGGGGGAAAAATCGCCAAGACCATGTATTATGACCATAACCAAGTGGAGTTGAACGACAAGGACAAACAGGAGCTGGAAAAGTTTGTAAACTATTACAAACAGCACCCCGATATGAAAATGATCAAACTCAATGCCTATGGTGATGCCTCTGGAACGGAAGAAGCCAACATGCACGTGACTCAAAAACGTGCGGAAATGGTCATGGAATACCTGATGAAAAAGGGCGTACCTTCTGACAAAGTAAAGCTGAACCCACTAGGAAAATCCTTGAAATTCAAGAACAAATACAACCAGCCAGACAGCAAGCTGAACCGCAAAGTAGACATCGAAATCGTGGAATAAATCAGGCAACAAGTAGCAACGAACAATTAACAGGAGGTACTCAAAATCCTGTGGTTGCCATAAGGTCAATCCTTTATTCCCTCATTTAGGCCATGAAATAAAGCTGCCTTAACCAATCGCTATCGCATCCAAGCATTTGATAACGGATAGTTGTTAGTTGTTAACTGCCTAAATTCCTTTGAACAATTCGAATGTTTCCATCATCTCCGGCAGCGTCACGTTCCATCCATAGGAACTGTTGATGGAATGGGCGAATTGCCGCGCAACTTCCGGTTCCCCATGCGTGATAAACGTGTTTTTGGGAGGGTTTTTAAAATTTGCGAGCCATTTCATCAATTCCGGTTTATCGGCGTGAGCAGACAGTGAATTGATATGCAATACTTGGCACTTTACTTCCTTTTCTTCCCCAAAAATCCGGATCTTCTTTTCTCCTTCCAAAATCCGACGCCCCCGCGTGCCTTCTGCCTGATATCCTACGATCAGAATGGTATCGTTTTCTCTCTCCAAACGATTGAACAAGTGGTGGAGAATCCGCCCTCCGTTGCACATTCCGCTCGATGAAATAATGATGGCATTGGACTTGATATTATTGATAGCAATGGATTCCGATTGGCTCCTATAATAATGTAAGTTCGGAAAGTCAAAAATGGAGTCGCTTTTGCCGTCTAAGCTACGCCGCAGTTTATGGAAGGTATGATGGCGTTTGTAAATGGCCGTGACGTTAATGCTCATCGGACTGTCGATAAACACCGGTACATTCGGGATCTTTTTCTCCTCCATCAAGTGACGGATATAATAGATGAGCAATTGAGTCCTTCCCACGGAAAAGGCCGGGATCATCAAACATCCTTTCCGTTGCATGGCGTTGTTGATAAGTTCCGCCAATTTCTCCATAGCGGAATCTCCGGGGTTTTCTTTGTTACCATAAGTAGATTCTACCAACAAGATATCTGCCCTTTTGATCGCCGCCGGATTCCGCAAAATAGGTTTGTTGTAACGCCCGATATCCCCGGAAAAAACAACCGTTTTGCGCATCTTATCACCTCGGATAATGACCTCCGTAATGGCAGATCCCAAGATATGTCCCGCATCGTAGTAGCGGATGGCGACGTTTTTACTTATTTGGATCGTTTGGTGGTAGGGATAGCCTTTGAAATAGCCTAAAATACCGTTTACATCCTCTACCGTGTACAAAGGCATCGGTTTGCTGTGCTTCGAATACCCCTTTTTGTAGGCCCATTCCGCTTCCTCTTCTTGCAATTTGGCCGAGTCCAGCAACAATATTTCCATGAGGTCTTTGGTCGCCGTCGTGCAATATACAGGCCCTTTGAATCCCTCTTTGAACAGCTTCGGCAAATACCCGGTATGGTCGATGTGGGCGTGGGTGATGACAACTGCATTGATGGTTTTCGGGTCGATCGGAAAAGCATCCCAATTGCGGAGGCGCAGCTCTTTTAAACCCTGAAAAAGCCCGCAATCTACCAAAACCCTAAAATTTTCGATTTCCAATAAGTACCTAGATCCTGTCACTGTTTGGGCACCGCCTAGGAATTTAAGTCTGACGTTCAAGAATAAGAAGTTTAGGTTGTCCGTGTTAATAATACAGAAATAAATTACTCAACTGGGTGTTCCGTAGCTATTTCTTTTGTCTCATTTTCTAAATATCTGTCAATCAAAGCATGGGCTACATACAACAAGGGCGTAAGCAATACGGCTAAACAGAACTTGTAGATATAGTTGATGACCCCTACCGCCATCACTTGTTCAAAAGGCCAATTTCCGAAAAGGTAGAACGCCACCCAAAGCACCACAAAACTGTCGATGAGCTGGGAAACGAGGGTAGAGCCTGTCGCCCTCACCCAGATCTTTTTACTTCCCGTGAACGACTTGAGAAAATGGAACGTATGGGTGTCTACCACTTGCCCTATCAGGAATGCCACGATGGAACCTACGATAATCCCTAGCCCTTGCCTGAAAATCAAAGAAAACGCGGCATCGATGCTAAATCCAGGGCCAAACTTGTCTTTGTTCAAATGGATCCAAAAGTCTGCCGGAGGAAGCGTCGTGCTGAAATAAATGATTGTAAAGGAATAGACGATAAAACCAGCCGTCAAATAACTGATCCGCTTCAGGCCTTGCTTCCCAAAATATTCGTTGATGATGTCGGAAGTAATAAATACGACAGGCCAAATCACGACTCCTGCCGTAAGGTTAAAATCCAATACAAAATTGGACGTCAACGGAATTTGGGCAGGACCTGTGCCCAACCATTTTTCTAAAGAAAAGATCTTTACCCCTATGATCTCTGCCAACAAGGCATTGGTGATGAACAACAAACACAAAAAAATATACAGTTTGCTTCTGCGCGATGGAAAGAAGGGTGTTGTCGCCATGGGATTTGCCATTGCAATAAACAACAATAAAAGAAAAAACCTAACCAAAAATGGCTAGGTTTTTTGTTGTTCTATGGTTAGGTATGTTAAGCAGCTAACTCTTCCAATTGTTGGTCGAGCGTAATGTTTTGGATCAAGTGGATCGGGAAACTTAGATCTTGATAGTGCATGTAGATAAAATCAAACTTTTTGTTTCCTGTAAACACTTGTGGTTCAAACAATTCTTTGTCGTGATGGATGGCCGCATAGATATGACTGTCCACAAATGAAATGCGCACTTCGTCATGGTATTTTGCGGCAAATTGCACGATCCCTTCCAAAAACTCGTCTGTAAGGAAGACAGAAGGATTGTAATCCGAGCCTTTCTTCAAAATACGGACTTGGAAAGCCGCATCAAATTCCGAGTGTCCGGTCACAAAACGTGCCTGATTAGCCTGCCCCTCTTCTGGCGAGAGTGGTTCGATCACGAAATTAATCGGGAAGATGAAGGGTAAGCGTGCTTTGTAGAAGATTCCACGGAAGAGGAATTCGGTCTTCTTGGCTTTGACCACTTGTGCATCTGCATACCGGATATTCAACTCCGAAAACTCGATCATGACATCTTCTTCGATGTTTCCCGCCACGTAATCGTCCCCTTTGTATTTCACCTTTTGTTCTTCAAAAATCCCTGATTTAAAGAACTCGTCCTTGGAAATAAAATACTTCTTATCGAAACGCAATCCCGGATGGATGAACGAGATAGTTTTAAAAATGACATTGTTTTTGAAATACTCATAAAACGTCGTATTTTTTATGATGATGTCGTACGTTTTATAAGCTGCCAATAACACAAAAGCAAACGTCGGGATATAAAGAAGGAGCAAGATGGGCCATTGCCACACCACTACAAACCAATAAGCATAGGCCCCGAAAAAACCAGCGACTACCAAAAACGTGATGGCAAGCTGTACTAAAATCGCAAATCTTTTTTTCTCTACTACATCCAATTCCTGAGACAACACTGAATTGTAGAAATTCTTGAAATCTAAGTCTTTTTTCATGGTCTTTTTATTAATTTCCAATAATACTTTTCCTAGTTGTTTCTTTTGCTAGAAAATCACTTTTTGTTCTTATTTCTACGCAAATGTAGCATATCTGTTTTCCGTTTAAAAATTTATTTCATTTAAAAATTGTATTATTCCAATAATACTGCGGCACTTACTAAAGAAGTTTCAAAAATGTTGGAATAGTACTATTCAATTCATAATTAAACCATATTCCACTGCAATTTGCACGTTGCACCAACAAAATGGAGTCTTCCATTTTTCGGTCCGTCGCGTCGCTCCCCAACACTTTCCCAATCTTTATTTATTGATTATCTTTGCGCTTACGATGAAAAAAGTAGCTTTCTATACCCTAGGCTGTAAGCTTAATTTCTCCGAAACCTCCTCTCTTTCAAGATTATTTGAACAAAAAGGCTATTCCAAAGTAGAATTCACGGAGTCCGCCGACATTTATGTGATCAATACTTGTTCGGTAACGGAAAATGCGGACAAAAAATGCCGGAAGGTGGTGAAGGAGGCTTTAAAGCATTCTCCCGATGCCTATGTGGTCGTGGTGGGCTGTTATGCCCAATTGAAGCCCCAAGAAATTGCCGAAATCCCGGGCGTCCACGCCGTGCTTGGAGCTGCCGAAAAATTCCGTTTGGTAGAAGTTTTAGACGGTTTTGAAAAGAAAGAAAAAACGCAAGTATTCCATACTGACATACAAGAGGCGAACGTATTCCATACCGCCTATTCCGTCCACGATAGGACGAGAACCTTTTTGAAGGTACAAGATGGCTGTGATTACAGTTGTTCCTTCTGTACCATTCCCTTAGCAAGGGGAGCCAGCCGATCCGATTCTATCGCCAATATCGTAGCCTCTGCACAGGAAATCGCTAAGCAAGGAGTAAAGGAAATCGTGCTTACGGGAGTGAATATTGGAGATTTCGGACTCCAAAATGGGCAGCGGAAAGCACAATTTTTGGAACTTGTACAGGCTTTGGACAAGGTGGAAGGAATCCAGCGGTTCCGAATCTCTTCTATCGAACCCAATCTGCTCACCGATGAAATCATCGAATTTGTTGCGCAATCCCAGCGCTTTGTTCCCCATTTTCATATCCCGCTGCAATCCGGCAGCAATAAGGTACTGCGTTTGATGCGAAGACGCTACCAACGCGAATTGTATGCAGAACGGGTACGGAAAATCAAAACATACATGCCCGATTGCTGTATCGGGGTGGATGTCATCGTCGGGTTTCCAGGCGAGTCCAAAGAAGATTTCTTGGACACGTACCAATTTTTAAACGAACTGGACATTTCCTATTTGCACGTGTTTACCTACTCAGAAAGAGCGAACACTCATGCCGTCACGTTGGGAGGTATCGTTCCTTTGCCAGAAAGGGCAGAACGGAGCAAAATGCTCCACATCTTATCCGATAAAAAACGCCGCGCTTTTTATGAGGCACACTTAGGCAATGAATACCAAGTGCTTTTTGAAGAAGATACAGAGAATGGGCGCATATTTGGTTTTACCCCGAATTACATCAAAGTAGGGGCCAAATACGATCCTGTCTTGGTCAATGAATTGAAGACTGTACAACTTCTTTCGCTATCGCCTGAAGGATGGGCAGAAATAACAGAAGCACAGGAAGAACTCCTCTTCCATTGAAGGCAAAAAATTTAAAAGCAAATTCATCGAATCGGAATGCGACATTGTTTGTTGCATCCGATTCAATGACCTAAATTTGTCACTCATATAAGTAAATTATCGTACATTTGGGTTTTCGACGTTTTTTATACCTTCTTTTTTTCACCTTTGGATCCTATCCTGCCCTTTCACAGATAGTAGACGACAGCACAAAAGAGATTTACGGGCTTCACAGCACAAAATATTTCCGTCAACAGGATCTTTTTCAGGGCAATGAGGAGAAAAGAATCCTGGACACCAGTATCAACTACCTGCATTATTACAATTACCAGTATACCAAAGACGCCATTTACCAAGGGCTCGGAAACATGGGCATGGCCATGAAACCGATCTATTACAAAGCTCCCGAAGAGATTGGCTATCGCCTCGGCTTTGAGGCTTTCCACCCTTACCTTCATCTTCAAAAGAACCAACGCTATTACGACACCAAATCGCCCTATACAGAGTTGTCCTATTTACAGGGATCGACAGGCGAACAACGGCTTTTCCTTTTGTTTACCCGCAATGTCAACCGCTACTGGAATTTGGGAGGTTCGTATAACCGCTTTACTTCCTCCAAACAATTGAACGTTGTCGCCCCAAGGGACTTTCAAGCTGACCATCACCAGCTCAATTTCTTCAGTTCTGTCAAAACGAACAAAAGCAAATACGTGGCATTGGCCGACTTCAACTACATGCAACACTGGAGTTACGAAAGCGGTGGCGTAAAACCAGTTAAATTTTCAGGGCCAATTATAGATTCCGGCATGTTCCTCTATAAATATGCCAGGGTCAGCTTAGATAAAAATGGCAGCACAACCTATTCAAGCGCCAATGCGGCGGCGGCCCGGAATTATTATAAGACCTTGCGTGCCCATCTGTACCATCAGTTCAATCCATTGGACAGCGGACAAAACTTGATCCATATCTTCCACGAATTTGATTGGCAAAGAGAAACCCAGTATTTCCGCGACAACGATATGCGCGTGGATTCGTCTTATCGGCTATTTTATAAGGAGATCGATTTCAAAGACACTTCAAAAGCCTTTTATCAATATGATTACGAGCTTTTGCAAAACAAAGTGGGCATAAAAGGCTTCTCCGAGCATTTTTACTATTCCTTGTTCTACAAGATGCGTAATTACAGCTTAGTAGACCATAGCCAAGACAGCACTACCATCGGGAAGAGCAAGATCCGATTCCAAGATGCATTCGTCGGAGGCAGTTTTGGATACCGCTGGTCGCATGATTTTTCTTTTCAATTGAACGCCCAGCAAATGCTCTCGTTCCGTTTGAACGAACATCCGGATGATCGCTATTACAAATCGCACCAAGATTACCAAGCCAACCTTACCACCCGCTACAAAAATTGGCAAGTGGAAGTGGCTCAAAGCCGCGTTTCTCCCAGCTTGATGCAGACGAGGTTGATTTCCAACTTGGCTTCTTGGGCAAAAGATTCCATGAATGCCGTAGTGAGCAGCAATGCAGGCCTAAGCTATTCTTATGCAAAAGGTGACCGATTCCTCAAAATAGGCCTCATGTATCAACGGATCGACCATTTGGTGTATTTCGCACGCGATACAACAAGCGGTAGCGCGGACTATTCAAAAATAAGGCCGATTCAAGACGCCGGTTATGTGGATTATATACAGCCTACCTTGGGCTTCCGGACAAATTGGCGTTGGCTATACTTCGAGAATGACCTCATTTTAACGCATATCCTCAATAATCGTCCGATTATCCATATGCCAGGCTGGTTCACCATGCCCAAACTTTATTACCAGAATAATCTCTTCAAAAAAGCCACCTTGGTACAAGCGGGCGTCGAACTCTTTTTGAGAGAATCCTATTACGCCGATTATTATGCCCCACAGATCAACCAATTCTATTGGCAAGATAAGTCCTTGGTCAATACATTTCCCATCTTAAATGTATTTGTAAATGCCAAAATACGCCAGGTAAGGGTATTTTTGAAAGTTTCCAACATTTTCGGAGACATGAATTTCCCCAACCAAACGGGCTACTTGGATACACCCTATTACCCAGGCATGCGAAGGTCCTTCCAGTTTGGATTTATCTGGAAAGCCTTTGATTAAGAACAGACTCTTTTTCAGTTTAGCTTATTCCAAAAATCGTAGAGCTCCGAGGTATTGAAATCGGAAATAGCCAAGTCTGTCCTTCCCAATTCTTCTATAGAATGGGAAGTAAGTAAGCCTACAGCTTTCATCCCTGCCGCATTTGCCGCCCTGATTCCGCCTGGCGCATCTTCAAACACGACGCTGTGTCGCGCCTTCGCTCCCAATAATTCTGCCGCCTTCAAGAACATGTCGGGTGCGGGTTTGGGGTTCGCCACCATGGTGCCGTTTAAGACCACTGGAAAATAAGATTCCAACTGCAATGCCTGGAGCACAAAATGGATATTGTCCATCGGGGCATTGCTTGCGACTGCCATCCCTATTTCTTTTGCCTGTAAATAGTCCAAAAATGCCAAAAGTCCCTCAGTGGGCATCATTTCTGGGGCATACATTTCGCGGTAAATGGTTTCTTTCTCTTCCGAAAATAATTCGATGTCTTTTTCCGAGATGTTCTCAAAAAGTTTTACCATGATGCGTTCATTGGTGCTTCCCGTGATATGTTGCAGAAAAAAATCCCGCGAAATGTCCACATCATGCCGCCTTCCAAATTCGTAGAAGGCAAGCTCATGAAACTTCATGTTTACGACCAACACGCCGTCCATATCGAAAATGGCGGCCCTTTTGTTGTTATATAGATCCATCTGAAATGAATTAACTCAAACTATTATCAAGCCCAGTCCCACACTACCAATTGCCAATCTGTTTCCCCATCCGAATACGAGTGGATAACTTCGAATCCTATCCGTTGGTGGGCTTTCAAAGAGCGGGCATTCAGATTGGATATTTCTGTAACGACACATGTGTACTCTTTTGAAAAAAGAATACGGTGCATGTCATATAAAGCATCGAAAATACCCATTCCCCTGAATTCTTCTCCAATACAGATCTGCCCCATCATATAATAATGTACCTCGCGAAAAGATTTTCCGTTGAACACCAAGGTATCGCACAGCTCGATCGCTGGCCGTAATAATTTTGTCTCCAAACACGCTTCCTTCGAAGATGCCAAGGCATAGGCCGCCAGCTTCTCCCCGGCTTTGGCGATAGGCTGCGACATATCGTGCATCATTCTGCTCACTTCCCGGGAAGAATAAGGAAAAGTCAAAAACCCCTGTTCTAGTGCTTCTTGGCTGGTCAAGTTGGATTTCAGATTTGCCTTCTGCAAAGCAAGCAAAGAAGGGATTTCAGTAGGCGAAAGGGTATCTAAGGCAAATGGCTTCACATTTCCAATATTAAAGAAATATCCACTTAGGACATACCGTGGCACACATTTCTTGCGAAATTTACAGGAATCCCCATTACCCGATTTTTTTTCGGGCGATGAAAACTTTTTTCGGGTAAGTAAAGTTAATACATGTACATACACATAATAAATCGATCATGAGCACCGTAGACTCCCTTACCAGCACAAAATGGGCCGTAGACCCTACACACACAGAAGTTCAATTCAAAGTAAAGCACTTGGTCATTTCTACAGTGACCGGAACATTCAACTCTTTTTCGGGAAATGTAACCTCGGAAGGGGACGATTTTGACAATGCCAAAGTGGAATTCAGCATCGCGGCAAACAGCATCGACACCAACAACGCCGACCGTGACGGCCATTTGAAAGGTCCTGATTTTTTCAATGCAGAAAAATATCCTTCGTTGACCTTCAAAGAAGGCATCCTCAAAAAGACTTCTGCGCACGCATACACATTGGTGGGCCAATTCACTATTCGGGATGTCACCAAAACAATTGAACTGGACGTAGAACATGGTGGAACTGTAAAAGATCCATGGGGAAATACCAAAGCCGGGTTCGAGATAAATGGCAAAATCAACCGGAAAGACTTTGGGCTTACTTGGAATGCTTTGACCGAGACAGGCGGCATGGTGGTAGGAGAAGAAGTCAAGCTTCACATTAACATAGAATTGGCCAAATCATGACATCAGAACAGAGCAGGCTTGTCCATGTGGCAGGCCTGCTTTGTCAATTTACAAACTTGTCCGATCGTAGGTTGATGTGACCTAGAGGATCTATTGTTCCTTGTAATGGAAGGTAAGCCCCCCGTCGACATAGTAGGTCGAACCCGTTACATATTTCGCATCTTCCGAAGCTAAAAACGCGACCACGGCTGCGACATCTTCGGGATCGCCTAATTTGCCCAACGAGATATTATTTTGAAGACTGGCAACCAATTCCGGTTTTTCCAATAAACTCGAGTTAATGGGAGTCCGAATTGCTCCAGGAGCCACATTGTTGATCCGGATATTGAAAGGGGCCAGCTCTACGGCAAGATTGCGCATGACCATTTGGACGCCTCCTTTACTGGCGCAATAGGCAGCGAAATTTGGGAAAGGCAATTCTTCATGTACCGAACTGATGTTCACGATACACCCTGATACACTCTTTTGGCCGATGATGTAATTTGCAAAGGCCTGTGAAAGAAAGAACATGGCTTTGAGATTCACATCCATCACCAAGTCGTATTGCTTTTCTGTCACTTCCCAAAAAGGGGCCCTTACTTCGACTCCGGCATTGTTCACTAAGATATCCAATTGCCCAAAGGCTTGGATAGACCGATCCACCAACATTTTGACATTGTCCACTTTGCTTATATCGGCTTCTACAAAGGTGACCTTTGTCCCCATTGCCTCTATTTGACGGATCGACTCGGCTGCTTGCTCGTCTTGGTGCAAATCATTGAGGACGATCTGTGCCCCTTCTTGCGCCAACCGAACGGCAATAGATCGGCCGATTCCCCTTCCACTTCCTGTCACCAAAGCTGTTTTTCCAGAAAATCTTCCCATAGTGTCTTTTGGGCAATATACTTAAAAATTGTGCCTCCCGACGCCGGACTTAGATTAAATGTACGGGAAATAAGGGCTAAGCAAATAGCCATTGGCGAGCTCCTGAAAATGCATAATTTGCTCCTTGACCCACCTTTCTTCTTTCCCCAAAACGCCCGCCAACACATTCGCCACTTGTTCTGCCATGTCGATGGCCGCTTTGGCATCCAGAAATAGCATACGCAATCTCCTTGCCAATACGTCTTCCACCGTTCTGGCCATTTCTTGCTCGGCCGCCCACACGACGATTGCCTTCGTATAGGGATAATCGGGGTGCAATTTTTCTGCCAGACTTGGCTCTGCTTTCATCATTTCCAAAATATGCATCCCATCTGCCCCATAACTATCCCACCATCCTTCCTTTGCGGGAGGCAGGGCGAACCCGTGCAATTTGAATTGTTGCGTGGTACAAGGCATAAAAGGCAAGCTTCCTACCGTGATGGCTTTATCCACAGTTTCTTCGGCCATTTTACGAAACGTGGTCCATTTCCCCCCTGTTATCGTTACCAAACCGCTGTCGTTCACAAAAAGCTTGTGGCTTCTGGAGATTTCTTTGGTAGACTTTTTCCCTTCTTGGGGCCGTGCCAAAGGTCTCAATCCTGCAAAGACCGACAGCACATCCTTTTCTGTCGGTTTTTTGTCTGTATATTGACCAAATGTGTCCAAAATAAACGCGATTTCTTCCTTTAATGGCCTCGGTTCCAAACTCGATTCTTCGATAGGCGTATCGGTTGTTCCCACCACCACCTTGCCATGCCAAGGAACAGCAAAGAGTACCCTCCCATCCGAGGTCTTGGGAATCATAAGCGCATGATCAGAACGGAGAAATGAAACGTCCAATACGACATGTACGCCTTGGCTTGGCCGGACACTGGGTGGCGCACCGGGTACATCCAAACTTAAAATCTTGTCCACAAACACCCCCGTTGCATTCACCACCGTTTTTGTCCGCAGTGTATATTTCTTCCCCGTCTCCTTGTCCACGGCATGCACCCCGTTCAATTTTCCTTTGTCATCCTTCGAGAATCCTACCACTTCCATATAATTCACCAGATGTCCGCCATTTTCTGCACAGGTTTGAGCCACGTTAATGCCCAGCCGTGCGTCGTCAAACTGCCCATCGTGGTATACTACTCCGCTTTTCAGCTGTTTGGCTTTCAATGTAGGCAATAAGGAAAGTACCTTTCGGGCTGAAATCAAAGAAGAAGGGCCCAAACTTCGCTTGCCAGCCAAAAGATCATAAAGCATCAATCCAGTCATATAGAAAAGCCCCTTCCACCAAGAATAAGAAGGAATGACAAATGATTGGTTATGGGTAAGATGGGGAGCATTTTTAAGCAACAGCCCGCGTTCTTTTAAAGCTTCCCATACTAACCCTACATCTCCCTGCGCCAAATAACGGACCCCGCCGTGGACCAGTTTCGTACTTCGGCTTGAAGTCCCCTTCGTAAAATCCGATTGTTCCAGAAGAAGCACTTTAAAACCCCGAAGGACTGCATCCATCGCCACTCCTAAACCAGTGGCCCCGCCCCCTATTACCACCATATCCCACACGGTGTCTGGTGCTTGTTCAAAAAAACGAATGGTGGCATCACGGTTCATAGTGCTTTCATATGGGCTTCCTTCCTTTATACTCTTTTTTTGCCGAATAGATCAAAATCAAACAAAATTATAATTCGAAGATTAAATTTTTCCACTATCCAGAGACATAGGTGACCGATTTACCCTAGAATCCGTAAAAAAAGAGAAGTCAATCTCCTATGGATCCATTTCTTTCCGCAAACGCTGTTTCCAAAGAAAAGACAGACTTTCGCTATTCTTGGCTGAGAATACAGGTGTTTTTGGGTATTTTCATTGGCTATGCCGGATATTATCTAGTCCGGAAAAATTTTGCCCTTGCCATTCCTGATTTTATCCAACAAGGATTTACCAAAACAGACCTTGGATTTGCCATGTCCGGTGTTTCGTTTGCCTATGGCATCAGCAAGTTCGTGATGGGGTATGTATCGGACAGAAGCAATGCCCGCATATTCTTAAGCTTGGGATTGTTGCTTTCCGGCCTTATCATGATGGCCATGGGCACTTTTGCTTGGGCCACCAGTTCCATTTCCATCATGTTTGTCTTGCTGTGCTTGAACGGTTGGGTACAAGGAATGGGATGGCCCCCTTCAGGCAGGGTCATGGTATATTGGTTTTCCCAAAAAGAAAGAGGGCTCAAAATGTCGATCTGGAATGTCGCCCACAATGTAGGAGGAGGTTTGGTCGGTCCTATGGCCTATTGGGCGGTCCTACTTTTCGGTGTGTGGCAAAGCAAGTTTTATTTTCCCGGAAGCATCGCAGTTGGATTGGCTATCCTCACCTATCTTCTTGTTCGCGACACTCCGGCATCCTGCGGCTTACCTCCCATTGAAGTCTATAAAAATGATTTTAGCAGTCCTTACCAATCCGAAAATGAAACGGTGCTGAGCAAAAAAGAACTCTTTTTCACTCACATCCTCCAAAATAGGTTGTTGTGGTACATCGCATTTGCCAATGTATTCATTTACCTCGTCCGCTATGGCGTATTGGACTGGTCCCCTGTTTATCTGGAGGAAGTGAAAGGATATTCTTTAAAAGAGTCGGGATGGGCCTATTTTGCTTATGAGTATGCCGGTATCCCCGGCACCCTACTTTGTGGATGGATGTCCGATAAAATTTTCAACGGAAGAAGGGCTCCCGCCACCGTTCTTTATATGGTATGTGTACTGATTGCCTTGCTGGTCTATTGGAAAAACCCTCCCGGGCATGCTTGGATAGACCAGGTTGCCCTCGTGACGATCGGTTTCTTTATTTATGGTCCCGTCATGCTCATCGGCTTATTTGCCATCGACCTCGTCCCAAAAAATGCGGCCGGTACTGCGGCTGGTCTGACCGGATTATTCGGTTATTTAGCAGGCGCTGTTTTTGCGAACATGGCCATGGGATATGTTTTGGATACCTGGGGTTGGGAAGGCGGTTTCACAGTTCTTTCTTTATCTTGCCTTTTCGCCATGGGATGCATGATCCCTACTTGGCAGCGGGAACAACGCCACATTGCCCTGAAAAAATGAAGAACGGGATTTTTTGCTTTTTCTTTCTCTGCGCTTTTCCCTTTGCCCAAAGAGAGGACCTAACTTTGGCTTATGCAAGAACCCAACCAACAACACATAGGCCAATGTCTTTCCCTTCACAAAAAACCATTATTGCCCATCGGGGCACTACCCATTGGGCACCGGAAGAAACAGAGGCTGCCATGCGCTGGGCCAGAAACTCGGGAGCCGACTATTTGGAATTTGACCTGCAACGGACAAAGGACGGATACCTCATCGCGCTTCACGATGCCACTCTGTTGCGGACTACTGACGTGGCCAAAAAATTCGAAAACCGGAAAAATGCCCCGATTTCCAATTTCACTTACGACGAGCTCTTGACCTTGGACGCAGGTTCTTGGTTCAATGTTGCGTATCCAGACCGGGCCCGCAGCAGTTTCATCGGCCAGGACATCCTTACATTGGCGGATATTTTGCATATCGCAGAGGGGAAAAGGATAAAACGGGACGGGCATGGAAAACGCTTATTGCTACGGAACGACAAAGGAAAATGGGAAACTGTGTATGAAAAAGACCCTGCGGACAACGGAAACCGCCCCGGCATCTATCCAGAAACAAAAGTCCCATCTCTTTTTCCCGGTATCGAACAGGATTTGAAAAAAGAATTAGAAAACGCAGGTTGGTACCACGAAGATGCCAGGAAATTAAAGTCCATTAAGGTCTTCCCGCACAAAATCGGAGTAGCAAATATGCCAGAACGAGTCATCTTGCAAACCTTTTCAAAAGAAAGCCTGGCAGCCCTCCACCGTGTCTTTGTTTCCCCGATCCCGACCTGTTTCTTGTTATGGAGGGGGCAAGAAATGGGCGACATCCCGGATGACCAGCTTGACACATTTGCCCAGTGGATCCGCTATGGGAAAGAGCAAGGGGCCACTATCATTGGGCCAAGCATTGGAGGAGCTCCCAACCAGTACGCAGATTTGTTGGATTCCGCACGTGTGGACATTATTCGAAAAGCGGGGCTAAAGATCCATGCTTATACCTTCGACACCGAGGCGCAGCTTTTGGCTTACTCGAGGTTGTGTGATGGAATTTTCAGCAACGACGTGCAAAGTGCCTTACACTTTTATACGGCAAATAGCACACGAAACTCCGACACAGAAGCTTCCATCACCTTGAAAACACTTGGGTATGAAAGATAACGGGATCGAAAAAAATTTCTGTTTAAACGTCTAAACTTACCATTCCTTAAACACAAAAAGCGTTAGCTCTTCACTAACGCTCCTATTAAAAAGTTCGTTTTTATTTATTTTACCCTCGCAGAAGCCCAAACAGCATCAGAAGTGCTGTTGTTTTTCATGTACGTAGGGCACGTCTTGTGCGTGACGCAAGAAGTAAGTCCCAATAAGATAGCAGAAGCAACAAATAAAGCTGTCTTTTTCATTTTTTTCAATTTACTAACACAAAGATATTCTTTTTTTGTTTTTTAAAACAATGACAACAATTCAATTTTCACAACATTTGCTTCGATTCATTACATTTCCAATAAAAAAAGTGCCGACGCCCCGTTTCTACCGATGCATTTGTATTTTTGCCGCATGGAACTTATTACATCTGGAATTCTGGCGGAATTCTGTGGCTGGTCAGGCGCAATTTGTGTTTTGGCAGCCTATTTTCTCATCTCCACAGGCAAAGTAGACAAACGAAACAAATACTATCACGCCTGCAACCTTCTCGGTGCGGTTTTACTCATTTACAATACGGTGTACTTGAAGGCCTTTCCCTCTGCTTTTGTCAATGTCATATGGAGTATCATTGCCGTTGTGGGCTTGTTTCAAAGAAATGATCAAAGAGAGGCATAAAATGCCAACGCTTCCATCATTTCTTTTTCCCCAATGGCGATGTCGAACGAGCATTGTCCAACAGGTCCGATAAGCGCAAACTGCACCTGATCGTATTGGTTTTTCTTATCTTGTTTGGTAAGGGCAACAATGTCCTCGAAATCAGTTTCCTGAATTTGGGATTTTCCATACACGGCAAGGAGGTAGCTGACCACCTGCCTCATGTCCTTTTCTTCCAATAACTCTCTACGATACGAAAGATAAGCTTCACAGATCATCCCTATCGCGATGGCTTCTCCGTGAAACAATTTTTTCTCGCTTTCCAAATAAAAGCTTTCCACGGCATGTCCCAGCGTATGTCCGAAATTGAGGATTTTACGCAGTCCCTTCTCGGTCGGATCCTGGGTGGTAATCTTATCCTTAATTTGGATCGAATGCTTTACGATGGGTTCGAAATCCAGTTTCTGCCAGTCTGCTTTTTTGATTTCTTCCCATTTTTGCTTGTCGGCAATCAGGCAATGTTTGATCACTTCTGCATAGCCCGACCTCAATTCCCTTTGAGGCAACGTCGCCAAAAATTCTGTGGAGATAATGACCGCATCCGGTACTTTGAACACTCCGATGTGGTTCTTGAATTGGTGAAAATCGATTCCCAATTTCCCTCCGACACTTGCGTCCACCATAGAAAGCAACGTGGTGGGCACTTGTACAAAATCGACTCCCCGTTTGTAGGTACTGGCACAAAAGCCTCCCATATCTCCGATCACGCCTCCTCCCAAGTTGATCACGAGAGATTTCCGATCAAATTCCGCTTCCGTCATTTTTTGCCATATAAGCTCGCAGGTACGGAGGTTTTTTTCTTCTTCGCCACTTTTTATGACGACTACGTAATGCTTCGGCAAAAATTGGGCAAAATCAAATGCATGGTAGCAATGCGCATGGGTATTTTCATCCACGATGACCAAGATCTTGGAATACGATCGTCCGTTTAAAAATGCCGCGATCGATTTACGGAAATCTTTTTCGATGAAAATAGTATTCATGACAATAAAAAAGCCCCTGCTTATAGGGCAGGGGCAATGTTAACACTTTTTAGAATTCTTTAGACGTTTTCTTGCAGGTTGTTGATCACTTCTTCTTGTCTTCTTACCGATTCAGAGTGTACAGCCTTAAATACTTCGGATACAAAGTCGGCATTCAGATTCATCTTCTGGGCCCATTCCCTACGCGTATTGTAAATCTCTTCCCAACGACCTTGTTGGAATGTAGTGACATTGTTTTCCTTTTTATACTCTCCGATCTTATCGGCCAAACTCATCCTGGCAGACAATACTTCTACCAATTCCTTGTCCAATTTGTCGATTTGGGTACGAAGCAATTCCAATTGGCTGATAAATTCCGCATTGGAAGACGTTTCTGATTTGATCACCAGATCATTCAGGATATTGCCCAATTGCGCAGGTGTAACTTGTTGGGCGGCATCGCTCAATGCCACCGAAGGATCGATGTGCGACTCGATCATCAAGCCGTCATAATCCAAATCCATGGCGCGTTGGCAGATTTCCTCGATATAGTCCCTGTTTCCTGCAATGTGGCTAGGATCGCAAATGACGGGCAATTGAGGGAATTGCCTTTTCAATTCCATGGCGATCTGCCAATTCGGAAGGTTGCGGTATTTCGATTTTTCAAATGCTGTAAAACCACGGTGGATGGCACCTAAATTCTTGATTCCGGCACCATAGATGCGTTCGATTCCTCCGATCCACAAGGCCAAATCAGGGTTCACGGGATTTTTCACCAATACAGGTACATCTACCCCTTTCAGTGAGTCGGCGATATGTTGCATCGTGAAAGGGTTCACCGTAGTACGTGCCCCGATCCACAAAATATCCACTTCATATTTCAACGCAAGTTCCACGTGTTCGGGAGATCCTACTTCCGTGGCAAAAGGCAATCCTGTTTCCCTTTTGACATCTTTGATCCACTTCAATGCTTCTAGGCCTTTGCCTTCAAACCCACCTGGACGTGTGCGGGGTTTCCATATTCCACCTCGTAAAACGTCTGCATTCAGCTTCTTCATTTCCAAGGCAGTGGCAAGAAATTGCTCCGGAGTTTCCACACTACATGGTCCTGCGATGAGCATGGTCTTGCGGTTCATCTTTACCCATTTGTTCAACGGGTTTACATTCATTTCCATACGTACTGATTTCTAATTTTTATAGGGCGTTCAGCTTGCCCATATGATCAGATAGGCAAATAGGGCATAAAGATACAAAAAAATGATTGCAACGAAAAACTCAAAAAAAGAGGGGGAGCTTTGAAATCAAAAGCTCTCCCTCACATTGGCAATTTCTCTTAGGCGATCTCGTCTACGTTTACCAACGAATTGTCTTTACGTTCCAGTTTCGACACTCCCATCAGGAACTCGTCGACAGACCGTGCGCACTCGCGGCCTTCTGAAATGGCCCAAACCACCAAGGATTGGCCTCTGCGCATATCGCCCGCCGCAAATACCTTGGGGATCGATGTCTGATATTTTACTGTGTTGGCCTTCACGTTGCCTCTTTCGTCGTATTCGACGCCAAGTTCATTCAACATTCCTTCGTGCTGTGGGTGGAGGAATCCGGCTGCGATCAACACCAATTCGGCAGGAATTATTTTTTCAGTCCCTTCTTTCTCGGTAAATTTAGGCATTTTTCCGTCTGTTGGCTTGTCCCATTCCAATTCCACGATTTTCAATCCGGTCAGGTTGCCATCGGCATCTCCTACAAACTCTTTTGTCTGGATCGACCACAGACGGTCCGCGCCTTCGTCATGCGAAGTAGAAGTCCGCAAAATCATAGGCCAATTCGGCCAAGGCATGCTTTCTGTACGGTCTTTGGGCGGCTTGGGCAATAATTCAATCTGGGTGATGGATTTTGCCCCATGACGGTTGGATGTTCCCACACAATCCGCACCGGTATCTCCCCCGCCAATTACCAGGACATTTTTGCCTGTGGCCCAAATATCTTTTCCTTCCAAGGGAGCTTTTCCTACTACTCTCCTATTTTGTTGAGGCAAGAATTCCATAGCAAAGTATACTCCTTTCAATTCCCGTCCTTTGATCGGGATATCACGAGGAATGGTAGAACCGCCTGAAAGTACGATGGCATCAAAATCCCGCATCAATTGGCTCACTTTTACGTTTGCGCCCACATTGGCATTGGTCTGAAATGTAACGCCTTCTTCTTTCATAAGGTCAACACGGCGATCGATTACCCATTGTTCCAATTTGAAGTCTGGGATACCATAGCGCAACAGGCCTCCGATGGCATCATCCCGTTCGAACACGGTCACGTTATGTCCAGCGTAGTTCAATTGGGCTGCTGCGGCCAATCCGGCAGGACCTGAACCTACCACTGCTACTTTTTTCCCCGTCCTGCTTACAGGGGGCTTCGGTTTTACATGTCCTTTTTTAAACGCGATCTCGATGATGTTCTTCTCGATCTCCTCGATAGTCACAGGAGGTTGGTTGATGCCCAATACGCAAGAAGCCTCGCAAGGAGCAGGACAAATCCTACCCGTAAACTCCGGAAAGTTGTTTGTCGAAGTCAGGATGTTATAGGCATCCTCATAATCCTTGTTATAGACCGCATCATTGAATTCGGGGATGATATTTCCCAGAGGACATCCGTTGTGGCAAAAGGGAACGCCGCAGTTCATGCACCGTGCCGCTTGATTGTTCAACCTGTCTTCCGGAAACTCCTCGACAAATTCTTTGTATCCTTTTACCCTTTCACTCGGGTCTAATTTTTTAGGGAGTTCCCTAGTAAATTCAAGAAATCCAGTTGGCTTACCCATTCACTACCTCTGCTTTTTGTTCTTTAACTTGTTTTTTCTTCATCAACACCACTTTGTAATCCCTTGGCATTACTTTCACGAATTTGGCCAACTCCATGTTGAAGTTGTTCAAAATAGATTTTGCCGTTGTACTGTCTGTAAAATTCGCATGGTTCTGGATGAGGTTCTTTAACATGGAGACATCATCGTCGTCAATTATGTCAAAGTCTACCATTTCCATGTTGCAACGGCTCTTCAATTTTTTGTCGGGGTCGTATACAAATGCGACTCCTCCGCTCATACCGGCCGCGAAGTTGCGTCCTGTTTCACCTAGGATGACAGCTGTTCCGCCGGTCATGTATTCGCATCCGTGGTCTCCTATCCCTTCTACTACGGCATTTACGCCGGAGTTCCGGACGCAGAAACGCTCACCCGCCATTCCTCGAATATAGGCTTCGCCCGAAGTAGCTCCATAGAAGCTCACATTTCCTACGATGCTGTTTTTACTCGGTTCAAATTTGGCCCGCTTGTCTGGGAAAATGATCAATTTGGCACCGGACAGACCTTTGCCGAAATAATCGTTGGCATCCCCTTCTACTTCCAATTTCAACCCAGGTGCAGCAAAAGCACCAAAGCTTTGTCCTGCAGTACCCATAAATTTGAAATGGATCGTATCTTCAGGAAGGCCTTTACCGCCGTATTTTTTTGCGACTTCATTGGACAAAATAGTGCCTGCAGCGCGGTTAATATTTTCGATCCCAAATTCTCCATAGACCTTCTGACCACTTTCCAAAGCTGGTTTCGATACCGCCAGCAATTGAAAATCAAGTGCCCCAGTCAATCCATGGTCTTGTTCTTCTTGTTTGTAGATCCCGACGCCTTCTTCGAAAGGCATTTTATAGAGTATTTTGGACAAGTCGATTTGCTTCAGCTTCCAATGTGCCAAATCTTCCCGCTTTTTCAACCTATCTACTTGGCCGACCATCTCATTGACAGTCCGGAATCCTAACTCCGCCATAAGTTCGCGCAAATCTTGCGCCAAGAATTGAAAGAAATTCACTACGGCATCGGCACTTCCCTCGAAACGTTTGCGTAGGTCTTCATTTTGTGTGGCAATTCCTACTGGGCAGGTATTCAAATGGCATTTACGCATCATGATACAACCTTCTACGATGAGGGCCCCTGTGGCAACTCCCCATTCTTCTGCGCCGAGCATGGCCGCGATGGCCAAATCTTTCCCGGTGCGTAGAAGTCCGTCTGTTTGAACGACGATACGGCTTCTCAGCTTATTGCGCACCAAGGTTTGATGTGCTTCCGCCAAGCCAAGTTCCCATGGCAAGCCGGCATGCCGGATAGAAGAAATCGGCGATGCTCCAGTCCCGCCATCGTAGCCAGAGATGAGCACCACGTCCGATTTTGCTTTCGCAACACCTGAGGCGATCGTTCCCACTCCTGCTTCCGAAACCAATTTGACGTTGATCCTCGCGGCACGGTTAGAGTTTTTTAAATCGAAGATCAACTGGGCCAAGTCCTCGATCGAATAAATATCGTGGTGAGGTGGTGGCGAAATCAGCCCTACACCAGGTGTAGAATGGCGCGTCCTTCCGATCCAATCGTCTACCTTGTGGCCAGGCAATTGTCCTCCTTCACCAGGCTTGGCCCCTTGTGCCATTTTGATTTGGAGTTCGTCTGCATTGGTCAGATAATTGATAGTAACTCCGAAACGGCCAGAGGCGACTTGCTTAATGGCAGAGCGCATGGAATCTCCATTGGCCATCGGCTGGTACCTGATTTCATCTTCCCCGCCTTCGCCCGTATTGCTTTTTCCGCCCAAACGGTTCATGGCAATCGCCAATGTCGTATGTGCTTCAAATGAGATGGAGCCAAACGACATCGCACCTGTAGCAAAGCGTTTTACGATGCTTTCCACCGATTCTACATCTTCCAATGCCACGGGCGTTCCCGGTACGAAATCCAGTAGACTTCGAAGGGTACATGCCCTTTTCGTCTGATCGTTGATGGACTTTGTATATTTCTTGAAGATCTGGTAATTGTTCATCCGGGTAGAATACTGAAGCAAATGGATCGATTCAGGATTCATGAGATGGTATTCTCCTTTGCGTTTCCATTGGTACACACCTCCCACAGGCAATTGCTTCACAGGAAGCGGTACTTCGGGATAGGCCAATTTGTGCTTCATCAAGGCCTCTTTGGCCAAGCCGTCTATATCCAAGCCTTCGATTCGGGATACGGTACCGGCAAAATACTTGTCCACTACCGATTTTTGGATGCCCAATATTTCGAATATCTGTGCTCCTTGATAGGACTGCAAAGTAGAAATCCCCATTTTGGAGAAGATTTTCAACAATCCTTTGCCGACTGCTTTTACAAAATTGTAGGCAAGCTTATCGTCTGTATATTTCTCCTCGTCGATATATCCTTGCCTTCTAAGCCCACAGAGCGATTCAAATGCCATATACGGATTGACCGCGGAAGCCCCAAACCCGATCAGGGTAGCAAAATGGTGGGTCTCCCATGCGTCTCCACATTCCACTACAATGCCTACGCTTCCCCGTTGCCCAGTACGGATCAAATGATGGTGGACGGCCGCTGTAGCCAATAAAGAAGGCACAGGCGCGTGGTCCGAATCTACTCCTCTGTCGGAAAGCAAAATAATCTCGAACCCATCGTCCACTGCATCGGATGCATAACGGCAAATTCTTTCCAGTGCCTTTTCCAAAGATCCAAGTTTGCCATCCGATTTGAAAATGGCCTGAATGGTTTTAGTTTGGAAATGTTGGTGGTCTATCGACCTGATTTTTTCCAGGTCCTTGTTGGTGAGGACGGGTTGCTCCAATCCTAGGGTATGGCAATGTTTGGCCGATTCATCCAATAAGTTGGAAGCTCCTCCGACATAGCTCGCCAGTGACATGACCAATCTTTCCCGTATCGGGTCGATAGGAGGATTGGTCACCTGAGCGAATAATTGCTTGAAATAAGAAGACAAATGTTGGGCTTGGTCCGACAGGACGGCCAAGGGTGTATCGGTCCCCATGGATCCGATTGGCTCTTCGCCTGCTTCTCCCATCGGTTGCAAAATAGTGCGAAGGTCTTCTTTCGTAAAACCAAACACCATTTGCTTCGACAAAAGACGGTCATCGTCCAAAGGCCTAAATTCCACTTGGGGTTCAGGAAGGTCTTTCAGCGAAATCTTATAATCTTTCAGCCATTGTGCGTACGGTTTCCGGGAACAAATCTCCTCTTTCAATTCGTCATCGCTCACGATGCGGCCTTTTTCCAAGTCCACTACAAACATCTTTCCAGGCTGCAAGCGGCCTTTCAATACTACTTTAGCAGGGTCTATGTAAGGCAAAACACCTGATTCGGATGCCATGACCACATAATCGTCTTCTGTCACCAAATAGCGGGAAGGACGAAGGCCATTACGATCCAAGGTGGCCCCAATGATCACCCCGTCTGTGAAAGAAATAGAAGCCGGGCCGTCCCAAGGTTCCATGAGAGAAGCGTGGTATTCGTAAAATGCTTTTTTCAACTCGGACATGGCTTCATTGCCATCCCAAGCTTCCGGTACTAACATCATCATGACATGGGGCAATGGGCGGCCTGAAAGCGTCAAAATTTCCACTGCATTGTCCAACATCGCAGAATCTGACTGCCCTGGAATGTTGACAGGGAAGATCATGTCCAATTCTTCCTTGGTAAAGTATTTCGATTCAAAGAAGAATTCTTGTACTTTCAACCAGTTGACATTGCCTCGGACCGTATTGATCTCCCCGTTATGCGCGATGTAGCGAAACGGTTGCGCCAAGCGCCAAGCAGGGAACGTGTTCGTAGAAAAACGCGAGTGCACCACTGCAATGGCCGATTCGATTTTCTCGTCGCTCAAATCCGGATAATAGGATTTTACCTGAGCGGTTGTCAACATTCCTTTGTATGTGATCGTTTTATAGGAGAACGACACAAAATAAAAACCATCGTTGATATTGGTGATCGATTCGTTGATCAGCCGTGTGGTGTAGTTGCGGAGGATGTACAGTTTCCGCTCGAACACAAGCGCATCCGTGATACTTTCAGGGCATTCTACAAATACTTGCTCCACTTTAGGTTCCACTGCCAACGCAGATGGCCCAATGCCGTCGTTGTTGGTAGGCACTTCCCGATATCCGAGCAACTTTAAGCCTAGTTTTTCGATATTGCGATTCAAAATCCGACGGGCATCGTCGCGCATTTTCACGTCTTGGGGGAAAAAGACCATTCCCACACCATACTTGCCGTACGCAGGCAATTTAAATCCTATCTTAATACATTCGTCTACAAAAAATTCATGCGGCATCTGAAACAAGATGCCGGCACCATCCCCCGTATTTTCTTCGCATCCACACGCGCCACGGTGCTCCATCCTTTCCAACATGTGGATCGCGTCCATCACGATCTGATGAGACTTTCTCCCTTTCATATTGGCTACGAACCCTATGCCGCAAGCATCATGCTCGAACTGTGGGTCGTAAAGTCCTTTGGTCGATAACTCAGACATTTCTTTCTCCTCTTTTGATTGTAAACAGTCCCCGATGTGCCTCGGATAAATATCTTTGGCATTTTGGCATCGCAATGTATTTGCTTGCACAAGTGTAAATATAGGATTTTATGTAGAAAAGTTTCGCATGTGTTTCCGAAAAGTTATTGTTTTTGGTCGAGACCCTTAAAAATCTTAGAAAGATTCAAAAATAACTAGGTTAATTTCAATTATCCCCTCTTTTTGTCCCTATTTTCCCCTTTAAAAGCATTTTATTCGCTTTTTAGGGTTTAAAAAAACACCTGTGCGTTAGGTAAAGATGCCGAAATTTTCTTCTGTAACTTCTTGTCAATGCTATTTCCTGTCAGGTTCAAAGTCTTTAACTTTTTCAATTGGAATAATTCCTCCGGGACGTTGGATAGCTTGTTAAATGACAGGTCCAGCTGTTCCAGTTCTTGGCAATTCGCTATCGTAGGAGGTACGGCCACCAGCTCATTGGACCTCAAATAAAGGCGCTTTATGCGGGTCAAATTCCCCATCTCTTCCGGCAACGTTGTCAATCTGTTCTTATTTAAATTCAGTTCTTCCAAATTTTTAAGATTGCCCATGAGCGGATGGAGGGTTTCCAATTGATTGCTGCTCAAATCCAGCACCAACAAAGCAGAAAGGCCTCCGAATTGGGGTGAAATCGCCGATAGCTTATTATTGAACAGATTCAATTTCACTAAGTTGACAAGATTCTCGCTTCCCCTTGGAAGTGTGCTCAACATCTTGGAGCTAAAGTCTGCACAAAGGACGAGATCGGGTTCGATAAATGCTCTGGAAAGCCCAAAGCATTCTTGGTCGCACGATTGTTGCAGCAATCCCGTAGCTTCCCATTGTCCCAGTTGCAAGGCCTGTACCAGATCGAAACAGTATTCTGAATTGGCAAATCCCATTTTTTCCGCAAAACTAAGCTTCGCCTTTGCCCGGTGTAAATATGCCTCCCCAAAATCAGGCTTCAGGGAAATGGCCATAGTAAAGTCGCTGATCGCCTTTACATACTCTTTGTTGAGGCAATTCTTCATCCCGCTTTCAAACAACGCCCGGGGATCTGGGTCGTTGGTAAAAGAGCACAGGGCAAGAAGAAACAGGAAGGGCGTAACAGTGGCTCTCATGACACATCACAGTATAGTACCTTTTTACGTTCTGTCGCTTATTTTGTGACAACCCGCTTCCTTATTTTGACATTAAGTTTTCCACTTCTTCCGGCTCGATGGGGATGTCTGCCATTAAATCCACATTTCCATCGTCCGTGATCACGATATTATTTTCCAATCGCACCCCGATTCCTTCCTTCCGTACATAAATTCCCGGTTCGCACGTAAGGACCATTCCTGCCCGCATCTTTCCTGTCAAACTTCCTACATCGTGCACGTCCAAACCCAGGAAATGGGACACTCCGTGCATGAAATAGGTGCGGTAGAGAGGTTTGCTTTTGTCTTGTTTCTTAACATCCTCCATGCTCAGCAAACCCAATTTCACTAATTCCTCTTCTGCTTTCTCTCCTATCGCTTTTGTATAGTCTTCAAAATCGGTCCCAGGACGTAAGAGTGTCTTGGCAAAATAAAACATGTGGAGCACTGCTTTGTAGATATCTTTTTGCCTTGGCGCGAACTTTCCATTGACGGGCAACACTCGGGTAAGATCAGATTTATAATTGCCATACTCTGCGGCGACGTCCAATAAAATGATGTCGCCGTTTTTGCACTTTTTGTGGTTGGAAATATAATGCAGCACACACGAATCTTCCCCGGAAGCGATGATAGGCTCATAGGCAAACCCTTTCGAACCCGATCGTATAAATTCATGGATGAGTTCTGCCTGAATCTCATATTCATACTTTCCCGGTTTTATAAATCGTGCGATCCTTTCGAATCCTGCCTTTGTGATCCCGCAGGCCTTTCGTATCTGCTCTATTTCATGCGCCTGTTTTTCTACCCGGATTGCCTGAAGATAGGGGGCCAAGCGATGGTAATGATGCAAGGGATACTGAATCCTGCACCATTCGATGAACTGTTCTTCCTTGTTTTTCACAAGGACATCCGCCCGTTTGTGTTCATTGCTGTTCAAGTAGATATTTTCGGCATCAAAAACAAGGCTCCGGAATGTTTTTTCGAATTCCGATTGCCATAGGACAAGTTCTACCCCTGACTGTTCCCTCGCTTGCTCTTTGCTCAATTTATGCCCTTCCCAGGTGAGGACATGTTCGTCTGCGTATCGAATAAATAAAATCTCCCTAAACTTCGGGCTGGGAGCATCGGGGAAAATCAAGAGCGTCGTATCTTCCTGGTCGATGCCTGTAAGGTAAAACAAGTCGCTGTTTTGCACAAAAGGGAGAGTCCCGTCCGCATTGGTAGGCATTTGGAAATTGGAATGCAAGATAGCCACGGCATTGGGCTTCATAAACTTGGCAAGTCTTTCTCGATTGGCTCTATAAAATTGGGCGGGGGCGGGACCTGGGCGCATAGCTAATATATAAGATCTGGACAGCTCAAAGTTACGCACCGGAGGATAAGGTCAAAATAAAAAAGCCGACCTTTTGGGAGGCCGGCTTTTTTTAGGATGCAACCGAAAAATTACTCTGCTTCTACTTTTACTTGTGCAGTGGTTTTCACCTCTTTGTGCAAGTCGAAATAGGCAGTATATTCTCCTACTGTTTTTACGTCTTCTTTGAAGGAAATCTTTTTCCTGTCCACTTCGATTCCTTTGGCTTTCAACATTTCGGACACTTGAAGAGACGTCACTTTTCCAAAGATTTTGCCAGTTTCCCCTACTTTTGTTTTGATCTCGATAGAGGTAGTTGTTATTTTCTCTGCAAGTGCTTCTGCTTCCTTTTTGATACGCTCTGCCTTGTGGGCGGCTTGTTTTACATTCTCAGCCACTACTTTTTTGTTGCTTTCAGTAGCTACGATGGCAATCCCTTGCGGAAGGAGGTAATTCCTGCCATATCCGGGCTTTACTTTGACGATGTCGTTTTTGTATCCCAGACCTTTTACGTCTTCTTTTAATATCAATTCCATATCGATCGTGTCTTATATTATTTTAGACCATCCGCTACAAAAGGAAGGACAGCGATGTGCCTAGCCCTTTTCACGGCTTGAGAAACTTTTCTTTGGTACTTGGCGCTGGTGCCTGTAAGCCTTCTTGGAAGGATTTTACCCTGCTCGTTGATGAATTTCAACAAGAAGTTAGGGTCTTTATAGTCGATGTATTTGATCCCGCTTTTCTTAAAACGGCAATATTTTTTTCTTACTTCGGTTTTTTGTACCGATTCGTTTACGAGTGTCATGCTGCTACTTCTTTTTTAGTTTTGGGAAATCCTTTTCTACGTTTTTCGTTGTACGCCACTGCGTGTTTGTCTAACGAAACGGTGAGGAAGCGCATGATGCGTTCGTCCCTTTTGAACTCTGTTTCCAAAGTTGCAATGAACGAAGGAGCAGACTTGAACTCGATAAGGGTGTAGAAACCTGTGCTTTTGCCTTTGATTTCATAGGCAAGGGACTTAAGCCCCCAGTTTTCTTCGTTGACAATCTCGGCCGAATTGCCTTTCATGAGTTCTTTGAATTTTTCTACGGTATCCTTCATCTGGGCCTCAGACAAAACGGGAGTTACAATGAATACCGTCTCATAATTATTTAATGCCATTGTTGTAAATATAGGTTTACTCTAAATCGGGCTGCAAAGGTAAATGTTTGATTTTAAGAATCCAAAAAAAATTACGCCCTAGAAACACACGTTCTTAGAGGGTATCTTTCAGCGTCACGACGAACGTCGTCCCCACGCCTACTTCGCTTTGGCACGTGATAGTTCCATCCAACAAATCGATCAATTCTTTCACGATCGAAAGTCCCAAACCTGTCGAATCCTCCCCTCCTGTCGGCCTTGCACTCAATTTTTGAAATTTCTCGAACAACAAAGGCAATTCTTCCGGAGATATTCCTTGCCCTTCGTCCTTTACTTCGATGCGTAAGTTCCCTCCCATCGTTTTGGAGACCCGCACGTAAACGCTCTTTCCTAATTCTGTATATTTCAATGCGTTGGAAACCAGATTTTCGACAATGCGTGTCAAGTGCCCTCTGTCGGTATGAAAAGTAGGGTCATTCAGGCGGTTGTCAAAGACGAGGGAAATGTTCTTTTCACCCGCACTGATTTGAAAATTGGCCAAGATCTTACTCAACAATTGGCTTGCGTCGATTTCTTCTATGATCGGTTTCTGTGACCCGTCCTCAATGCGGTTCACATCCAAAAGGTCGGTAATCAGTTGATTCATCCTGGCAACGGTCTGATTTACCATTCCCAGCACTTCCTGTTCCATGTTGTTCATTTTACTCGGGTCCAGCAATGAAATCAACCCTTTCAATGTTCCCAAAGGACTTTTCAGGTCGTGGGCGGCAATGCCCAAGAATTTTGTTTTTTCTTTGTCCAGTGCCAACAGTTTTTGACTCGCCTCCTTGAGTTCCTGGCTTTGTTTCTCTACCTCCATTCGCTTGGTCTGATTGTCCGTGGCAAATGTATCGATCCAGTATTGTGCCTCTTCGTCTCTCTTCTTGGCCACTAAAAAAATCATCCCGATGCTCACCAAGATAAATCCTAAGCCAAAAAAACTGAACGTGTCGAATGTATGTTCCGATTTGTCCAATCGCGCGTTCCGTTCGATCAAGAGTTCATTCTCTTTCGACAAAATGCTGCCGATGATTTTACGGAGATTGTCCATATACGTTTTCCCTGACCCAGACCGTACAATCGCCAACGCTTTCTCGTGCTCGCCGGCATCGAACGACTGGATGGTCGTGTCAAGCTCAGCCAATTTTTCATTGATAAACCGCTTAAGCCTACCGACGTTTCCTTTTTCGAACACGTCCTTCTCAGTAAGGGATTCCAAAGATTTCAACTGGGAAGGAAGCACGGAAATCGCATAATAATAAGAGGCCAAATATTCGGCTTTTCCAGTCAAAAGATACCCACGTTGGCCTGTTTCCGCGTCTTTTAAGCTAGAAAGGAGTTCGGTAGTCCGCTCGATCACCTCATACGTGTGCATGACGGCGTGCTCGTTTTCATGTCTTTGCCTATATGCACAAAACGTGAAGACAGCAAAAACCAGGACAAACCCGGCCGATACCGCCAATAACCAATAAAGTAAGTTGGACCTTATTTTCACTTTCTGTACATATGTCTATTTGCTCAATTACGCATTTCTTCAGCGAACGTTCGATAAATGTGCATTGAAGCCAAAATCAAGCAGTTTAATACAACTAAAAAACAAAATTACACAATTCTATTGAATGACTATGAAAATTATAAGTCTTACGTTTACCTCTACAGTTCTTTACATTAAGTTTGTGTTTCGAAACTATTACCAGCAATGACAAATTGGACTTCTTCTTTTACTTCTTTCGAAGACAGACACCTTGGCCCCAATGAAAACGAGCTACATCAAATGCTGCACATAGTGGGAGCGGACCAGCTCGACACGCTTATCGAACAAACAGTGCCTTCTCATATCCGGTTGAAAAAACCGCTGCAGTTGCCGTTGGCCAAAACGGAATATGCCTTCCTGCAAGAATTCAAAGCAATTGCTTCCAAAAATAAGGTCATAAGGTCCTTAATCGGCATGGGGTATTACGATACAGTGACTCCTCCGGTCATTTTACGCAATATCACGGAAAATCCCGGTTGGTATACTGCTTATACGCCGTATCAAGCCGAGATTGCCCAAGGACGCTTGGAGATGCTGTTGAATTACCAGACGACGGTATGTGACCTAACAGGCATGGACATTGCCAATGCGTCGCTTTTGGACGAAGCGACAGCCGCAGCCGAGGCGTTGACGCTGTTGTACAGTTTACGCCCTTCATCTAAACAAAAGAGCACCAAATTCCTAGTTTCTGAGCATGTGTTTCCCCAAACATTGGATGTACTGATCGCACGGGCAGAACCTCTTGGGATAGAAATCGAAGTAGTTCCACATACTAAATTCAACCTTTCCGACGCGTCTGTATTTGGAGTGTTGGTGCAATACCCTAATGCAGACGGGGCTTTATTTGATTACAGTTATTTGACGGAGGAAGCCCATGCAAAGGAAGTCCGCGTGGCGGTCGCCTCCGATCTTCTCGCCCTCACCTTATTGGTTCCTCCAGGAGAATGGGGAGCAGATGTCGTCGTGGGCTCTTCCCAACGTTTCGGGGTCCCCCTAGGTTTCGGAGGCCCACATGCCGCCTTTTTTGCCACCAAGGACGAATTCAAGCGCAATATGCCCGGTCGGATCATCGGGGTTTCTCAGGACGCGCAAGGCAACAAAGCGTATCGCATGGCGCTTCAAACCCGCGAACAACACATCCGGAGGGAGAAAGCTACTTCCAATATTTGCACGGCACAGGTGCTCCTTTCTGTGATGGCGGCCGCTTACGCGGTCTACCATGGCCCTGATGGCTTAAAACGGATCGCACAACGCACCCATGGCTTGGCAGCATTGGCTTCCGCAGGCCTCGCCCAGCTAGGCTATAAATTGGAAAACATGTACTTCTTCGACACGGTAAAAGTCCGCGTAGACGAAAAAATGGACAGCATCCGCGAAAAGGCACTCGCGATGGGGTATAATTTCCGGTATTTCGATACAACCTTCATCGGCCTATCTTTCGACGAAGTATCCACGTTGGAAGAAACGCTTTCTATCCTTCGAATTTTCGCTTCTGTCCTAGGCAAAGAAATTTCCGAATCGCAGTGGCAAGCGTGGGTTACCGCGCAAAAAGAGGAAATTCCATCCTCCCTTGCACGAAGTTCCAAGTACCTCACCCATCCAGTTTTTAGCAGCCACCATGCCGAACATAGCATGCTGCGGTATTTGAAAAGTCTCGAAAACAAAGACTTAAGCATGGTACATAGCATGATTTCGCTCGGCTCTTGCACCATGAAATTGAACGCCACGACAGAAATGATTCCTGTGACGTGGCCGGAGATCAACCAGATCCATCCTTTTGCTCCCTCTGACCAAACCAAAGGCTACCAAAAAATTATCGCCAATTTAGAACAGTGGCTGTGCGAGATCACCGGTTTTGACGCAGTATCCTTGCAGCCCAATTCAGGGGCACAAGGCGAATATGCAGGTCTTATGGTCATTCGGGCTTATCATTTGAGCAGGGGCGATCATCAGCGGAATGTTTCCCTGATCCCTTCTTCAGCCCACGGAACAAACCCTGCATCCGCTGCGATGGCCGGCATGAAAATCGTGGTAATGAAATGCGACGAACGGGGCAACGTGGATGTAGCCGACCTGAAAGCCAAAGCAGAACAATACAAAAACGAACTTTCCTGCTTAATGGTTACCTACCCATCGACTCACGGTGTATTTGAGGAGTCTATTAACGAAATCTGTGCGATTATCCATGAAAACGGTGGGCAGGTGTACATGGACGGTGCCAACATGAACGCACAAGTAGGCCTTACCAGCCCTGCTACCATTGGAGCCGATGTCTGCCATTTGAACCTTCACAAAACTTTCTGCATTCCTCACGGAGGAGGGGGCCCTGGCATGGGACCTATTGGCGTAAAAAAACATCTGCAGCCTTTCTTGTGCGGGCACGCTGTTGTAAAAACAGGAGAAACAAAGGCGATCCATGCCGTCTCTGCCGCACCTTGGGGCAGTGCTAGCATTCTTCCTATTTCTTATGCCTATATCGCCATGATGGGAGCAGACGGTTTGACCAAGGCGACGAAATATGCCATCCTGAATGCCAACTATATCAAATCACGTCTTGAAAACCACTATTCCATCCTATATGTGGGCACAAATGGGCGCTGTGCACACGAAATGATTGTCGACTTCCGCCAATTCAAGCATACGGTAGGCATCGAAGTGGAAGACATTGCCAAACGCCTGATGGATTACGGGTTCCATGCCCCTACCGTTTCCTTTCCTGTAGCCGGGACATTGATGATAGAGCCCACCGAAAGCGAGACCAAAGAGGAATTGGACAAATTCTGCGACGCATTGATCCAGATTCGCCAAGAAATACAGGAAATCGAAGAAGGCAAAGCCGATAAAACGGACAACGTATTGAAACATGCCCCACATACTGCTGCCGTATTGTTGTCGGATGCTTGGACGAGGCCTTATTCGCGTGAAAAGGCAGCGTTTCCGCTTCCATGGGTAAAAAGCAATAAGTTTTGGCCTAGCGTAAGCCGAATAGACAGCGCCTATGGAGACCGTCATTTGATTTGCACCTGCGAACCATTGGAAAGCTATATGGAAGCGGAAGCATAACTTTCTGACAAGCAACCGTGAGCAACAAAGAAGGTTCTTTTTGTTGCATCACAGGATGCAGATATCAAAAGGGCCTGAAAAACAGGAGAGGGTTAAACATGGAAGGATTGTACTGTACTTTCTGGGTTCTGTAGTCTGGCCTTTTGTACCCGTTCAGCATGTAATTGACGGCTCCTCCCCACAGTGCTTGCGCTAAATTGGTCGCTCCCCAAGGATTGAACGAATCGCGGGCAGCGAAATAAGGCATCGTCCCTGTGTGTACTAAGTTATTGGCATAAAAGGTCGGCGCCATGGTCATTCCCTGCGAATTTCCATTTTTGTCCATCCAATAGACATTGTCATATAAACCGCTTCCGTAATACGCATACACAGGAGTTCCTACAGGGAACAAGAGCGGCATTTCGACATTCAATCGGTAAGCGGCCCATGCCGAGTCTATCGCGTATCTCCGTTTTATCTGCAACAATGTAATATCTTCTGATTTGGCAGGATAATCTTTTTCATACCAGTCCGCAAGCTCCTTTTTGAACGTGGCAGCAGAATTGGGATCTTCTAACTGAATGATCCCTTCTTGTGCGTATCCGGCCACCTTTATGCCCAAGAGCATCCAAATGAGACAGGTAAAAAGAATGACATTTTTCATACTCAAATGTAACGCATTCTCCCCGTATTCGGTTTCCTTGCCCGCCAACTTACATTGATTTTTAATCTTGGGTTACCTTCTGTACGTATGGACACATTAACAAATCGAAAAAACCTCTAACACTTTCAACATGACAGCAAACCGTATGTCCAAGCATCCTCTTCTTTTTCTTTCTATTTTAAGTGCGCTCCTTTTCGGGATCAGCAATTGTACCAAAAAAGACAAAACAGATCTCTCGCCTTCTTCTTCTGTCAAGCAAAGTGACCAATCGGGCTCCTCTGCCGTGGATGCGGCCATGGACGATGTAAACGACTATATCAATAATAATATCGGCGGGGGAAGCACGAAAAACACCCGTCTCGAGACGTACAACCTTCCTTGTGGTATCATTCGGATAGACACCTCCACGATCGTAAATGGGCATCGGGCCTATAGAATCCAATACGGAGACTCCAATTCGTGCGAAAACAAAAAGAAAAGCGGGGAAGTCTCTTTCCAGCTTGTCCAAGGAACATCATTTAACCAAGCAGGTGCCATATTTAAGATCACCTATAAAAACTATGTAGTGGAAATTGTGTCGACAGGCGACGTTGTCACCATTAATGGAGATCTTTTCATTACGAATGTGAGTGGCGGTTATGTTTGGCAGGCCGTGACCGAATCGGCTACTATCCAGCACAGGATCCGAGGAACATTCACCATTCAATATGTCAATGGCGAAATTAGGCAACGGCAATATTATCAATTGCGGACGTGGTCATCTACCAATGGTTGGGCAGGCCTTACCTTTTCGGTAGCAGGAGATACCACTATCAACGCGGTAAAAGTGTCCGAAATCGGCCATACACTGGACGGCAACTATTATTTTGAAACCCAGATTTTGACGAATTACACTTGGTCCAATTGCGGTAATTCTTTCGTCGGCCCTTATGTCCTCCAATTGGGGAATGCGCGGATGAATGTGACAGTGCCGGGAATTTCGCCTGCCTATTTCAATGTAGAAGCAGGGTATCGGTATGCCAGCACGACAGGAAATGCATTGAAAGTGAATGACTGTTCCTCCGATGCGTACAAGATCGATATTGTTATCGGCACCAGTACGTCTACCCAATACCAATTGTACTAATCTTCTCCTTTATCGGTCTGACGGCTTAAAGTCTGTCAGACCGTATTATCTTTTATACAGCCACTCTTCGGGATCCAGCTTTTCGCTTCCGCGCCAGATCTGGAATTGCAATTGATACAATTCGTCCTTGTCTTCCGATACCTGTCCAATCCCTTCCTTGGCCTTTATTTTTTGACCGGTGGACACCGTGACATTTTTTAGCCTGGCATACACCGTGTAGTAATTGCCATGCTGTACCATGACTACTGTCCCCATCCCGGGCACGCTTGCCACGGCCGATATTTTTCCATCGAATACGCAGCGGACTTCTTCATTGGCATTGGTCTGGATGTCCACGCCCAAATTTTCTACCATCACTCCTCTCAATACAGGATGTGGCCTTCGCCCAAAGCCTTGGCTGATGAATCCATGTTTGGTAGGCCACAAAAGGGTCGATTTGTTGGCTTGGAAAGACGAGGTGATCAACTTGGATTCGGGCGTTTCAAATAGTTCGGCGTGTTTGGCTTCTTCTTCGATTTTTTCTTTCTCTTTGGCTGTTTTGGCGGAAGCTTTTCTCTTGGCGAGCTCTTTGGCTGCTTTCGCCTTGGCCTCTGCCATGGATTTTTCTATTTCCTTCCGGACCAATTCCGCGATCAACCTATCCAATCGTACGATTGCCTTCTTGCGTTCTTCCAAATCGTCCTTGATTTCCTCTTCTTTCTTCGTAAGTTCTTTGACCATTCCGTCGTGTTCGTCCTTCATGACGTGGAGGCTTTGGTTTTCTTTCACTTGGAAATCGAGCAGATTTCCTTTTTGTACCCGGTTGCTCTGTAGTTTTTGCCTTTCCTTTTGCATCACCTTGTTGATCTGCGAAATCGCCCTGATCTGCCTTTTCCGCATGTCGTTGTATTGTTCGAAGTACTTCATGCGCATGATCAATTGATTGAAGGATTTGGAAGAAAACAAAAAGGTCAGCTTGTCGATGCTATTCTGTGTTTTTTGCGCAGAATAGGCCATGGACGCATATTCTGACTTCATTTTAGCCAACTCCTCTTCCAGCGCTTCCATGATGGAATTGGTCTCCTTTATTTCTTCCTCGATGAGTTGGATTTCGTCCGACACGTTATGGATGATCCGCGTGGTGGTCTCCATTTTCTGCTTGATCACCGTCAGCTTCCCGATGGTAGCTGATTTTTTGTGCTTGGTTTCATCCAAAATACGGTTAGCCTCGTCGATGCGCTTGAGGTTCTCTTTCTTCTCTTTTTCTAATTGCTGTTTTGTCTTTTGGGCATAGAGATGCGTCGCGAACACACAAAAAATACCGAAGCAGAGACCAAAAAATGTAATTCTGGGATTCACTTTTTTCCGTAGGAAATTCGAGCACAAAAATGATTCTTTTCGTTGAGGAAAAGACTATCTCTTCTCGTATTTGTTTTTGACATTGAAAGGGAAACGCATGCTCTTATCCTTGATGTCGGCGCGCTGGTAATTGATATTCACATTGGATTTCATCATGCCCTGTTGCAATAGGTAATTGGCAAATATTTGGCTGGAATAGGCAAACTGTGCCGTATCCAAGGGGGCGAAATCGGAATATTTGATGGTCACATTGTTGTGGGACGAAGTATCCCGAATGACTACGTTCTCGACTTTTTGGTTGTTTTTGCTCACATAGTGGCGCATTTCCATATTTTGCCGTTTTTGTTGCAAGATGCCGAAATCGCCTTCAAACAATACCTGATCCGACGTGTCGATAGTTTGGAGCAGGTTCCCCACTAACATGGCCTGGAGCATGGAAAAACTCACTTCGACTCCAAATTTGTCCTTGACGGAATGAAGGCTCCGAGGGTAAAACACATTGTGCATTTTGTCGATGATAAAGACAGAATCAGGCGTGATCAGAGCACGTACCACCTCTATCCCTAAGCCCCCTGGATTGACCGAGATCCAAATCACGCTGTCTTTCCGGATGCGGATCGTCATCGGGGATGAAAACTGGTTCGTCCCATCGTCATAGTCGATTTTGGCCTTTGCCTGAAAGTATTCAAAAGCCAGCTCTTTTACCTTGATGGTAGGTTTTTCCGTCTTAATAGGTTGACTCTTATGAAATGTCTTGCGACAGGAAACCAACACAAAAAATAGACCCAGGAGGGTCCACATCCTACTCATATAATTTCTTCTCACTGATCTTTTTATCCAATAAATCAGAATATCCTTCTCCCTTCTTTGCCTTTTGCCATTGGGCATAGGCATTGTCTGTCTCCCCCAATTGGAACAGGATGTCGCCATAATGTTCCACAATGGTGGCATCATTTGTCTTTCCCAGAGCTTTCTCGATGTATTTCTTGGCATTCGTATAGTCTTTCAACTGGTACAATACCCATCCAAACGTGTCGAGATAAGCCGGCTCGTCCGGACTTTTTTGGATCATCTTCTCGCACATCTTCTTCGCTTTCTCCAATTTTTCCCGACGTAAGGAAAGGTAATAACTGTAATTGTTCAATACGTGCACATTTTCAGGATCTAATTTCAATGCTTCATCGTAGCAAGAATCCGATTTGGCATATTGCCGCAATCCGTTGTACGCGTCTCCCATTTGCGAATAAAACTGTGCCAACAAGTCGTTGTTGTTCACGACCACTTTCTTCCCTGTAGCAAAGGTAGTCACTGCCTCCTTGTATTCCTTTTTGGCTAGCTTCGCGTTGCCTCCATAATAGTAGAACAAAGGCTGGTTGGGGAATACCTCGATCGCTTTTTCTGCGTATTTGATGATGGTATCATTTTGGTTCAACTCGGCAGCGAGGAAAATGACTTGTTGCCAGATTTTGAAATGGGAATTGTCCAATGCCACGGATTTCTCATAATTGGACAAAGCCTCTTGTTTTCTTTCCACCATGGCGAAGATGTCCCCATTCATCGCATAAGCTTTGGCATCGGTAGGATGTGCCTTCAGTAAAATTTCTCCCAATTTCAGCACTTGGCTTTTCACCGAAGTGTCCGCTTGCAGGCTGCGTAATAAGGAGACGACGACTCCAATTTTGGCATCGATGCTCAATTGGGGAGAAGAAAATGCGTTCTCCAGTTCTTTTTCCGACTTCTCTTTTTGTCCTTCCTTTTTGTAAATTTCGGAAAGCATCAAATTCGCAAAAGGATAATCCGGATTTTTGGCCACATTTTGCTCCAACAATTGTTTTGCCTCTTGGTTCCGGTTATTGACAAACAATAAATTTGCCAAGTCGAGCAATAGGTTTTGATCATCTGGATTTACCGCGATCAATTTGCGCCACTCCGCAATCGCATCATCCAGACGATTTTCCTTCAAATAAAGCAATTGTTTCTGCCTTACGATTTCTTCATTGATGCCATAGATCGCCTCCAGGCGTTCGTACGTTTTGATGGCTTGGGCATATTCCCCCGTAAACATTTGGATGTTGGCAATATTGAGGAGCAATTCGTCGCTGCCCGGGGAATGTTTTACGATCTTCTCGTAGATGCGGATAGCGTCCTTGTACTTCTTCTTCCTTTCATACAATTGCGCCACCAACATGGCATAATACTTATTTTCAGGATCAGCTTCCATGGCTACAATGGACAGTTCCAATGCCTTATCGGCATCGTTCTGTTGCATGTAGGTTTCTGCCAACTTGAAATTGACCCCACCATTCTTTGGATTGAGTTTGTACGCTTTCTCAAACCAATCCATCGCCTTGTCGAATCTTCCTAACAAATATTCCTTGTTCCCTTCCACAAAATATTCTTCCGCTTGGCGATCGTCTTGCTCCGATTTGGCAAGTTTATCCGCCTTTCTTCTTTGTGCCTTGGCTGGCAGTGCCCCTGCGATGAGGGCACATAGCAGAAGGACAGGGATGATATGTAGCTTAAAGGAAGACAAGGATAATTTCTTATTCTGTGATGACATTAAAATCGCCTACGCTTAGATCTTTGGCGTGGCCCTCATACACGGCACTATTTCCCAACATGGAATTGTGGATGACCGCATTTTTTACGGAGGCATTTTCTTGGACGATGCTTTTGCTGATCACCGAATTGCTTACTTTGGAACCATTTCCTATAGAAACGTATGGACCGACCACACTGTTTTGCACGACCACATTTTCCCCGATAAAAGACGGCTGAATGACGACAGAATTCTCTAATTTAACGCTATCGGCCACCAGTTTCGTTCCATTCAAATAGCCCAAATACGATTTGTTGGTATCGACGGTGGAGTTCTTATTTCCACAATCGAGCCATTCACTGATTTGGCCAGGTACAAATTTAGTACCCTTATTTTTCATGTTCTCTAACGCGTTGGTGATCTGGAATTCGCCTTTGTCTTTTATGTCGTTGTCCAACAAGTATTTGATCTCATTGGCCAAATATCTTCCGTCTTTAAAATAATAAATGCCGATGATGGCCAGATCGGATACAAACGTTTCGGGCTTTTCCACGAAATCGGTAATATACCCGGCTGTTCCAATCTTTACCACCCCGAATGGCTTGGGATCTTCCACCTTTTGCACCCAGATCACACCTTCATTCTGGGTATCCATTTTGAAATCCGCCTTGAAAAGGGTATCGGCAAACGCCACCACGATGTTGCCATCCAAGGAAGGCTCCGCGCAATAAACGGCATGGGCAGTACCGAGCGGTTGTTTCTGGTAATAGATCGATCCTTTCGCTCCTACCGACTCCGCAATTTGTACCAATTTTTTCTCTACTTCTTTTCCAAAATCTCCGATGATAAAGGCGACTTCTTCTACTTTCTCTCCGCACACTTTGGCAATGTCTTCTACCAGACGTTGTACAATGGGTTTGCCTACAATGGGAACTAGCGGTTTAGGAACAGTAAGCGTATGGGGTCTCATTCTTTTTCCCATACCCGCCATCGGAACGATAATCTTCATAAAAACAATGAATTAAATTAGAGTGGAGAAATGTATTTTTAGTTTAAAATGTCCAAAATCTATGCCATTACTTTGTTCCTGTGCTTCCATACCCGCCTGCGCCTCGTTCTGTTTCCGTGAGTACTTCCACTGCCTCCCATTCCAATGTTTCATGTTTGGCAATGACCATCTGGGCAATCCGTTCTCCATCTTGGACGATGAACTCCGTATCTGAAATATTGACCAACAACACTTTGATTTCCCCTCTGTAGTCGGCATCGATCGTCCCTGGACTATTCAAGACTGTCAAGCCATGCTTAAAGGCGAGGCCACTTCTGGGCCTGATTTGTGCCTCATATCCTATCGGCAGTTCCAGATAGAGTCCCGTACCAATCAGTTTGCGCTCCAAAGGTTTGATGGGAACCGCTTGAACCAGCTCTGCCCTTAGGTCCATCCCGGCAGAAGCGATGGTTTGGTATTGGGGCAGTGGATGCTTGGATTGGTTAATGATTTTGACCTTCATTCACAAAGAAAAACTATGGTTGGCAAGTTATTAAGTTTGAATCGAAAAACCATACCACATCTTAGGGTATTGGGCGGAATGGCCATGAACTCCTTTTTTCGGCCTCCTTCTCCTTTCTAGAAATTGGGCTGTAAGAGGTATTTCGAATAGAAGTCATCGATGATGGCCACAGCTTCTTTTGCTGTATCCACTACGTGGAAGAGTTCCAAATCTTCCGCACTGATGTTGTGCTCCCTGTTCAACATCACTTCTTTGATCCAATCGATCAGCCCTTGCCAATATTCTGTTCCTACCATGATAATAGGGAAGCGTCCTATTTTTTTTGTCTGGATCAGGGTAATGGCCTCAAACAATTCATCCAAAGTTCCAAATCCTCCCGGAAGCACGATAAAGCCTTGGGAATATTTGACAAAGATGGTTTTGCGGACAAAGAAATAGTCGAACGTGATCAATTTGTCGGTATCGATGTAAGGATTGTGCGACTGTTCAAAAGGAAGGTCGATGTTAAGTCCTACCGACTTTCCTTTTTCTGCACGCGCACCTTTGTTCCCAGCTTCCATGATGCCGGGCCCACCGCCCGTAATCACGCCATACCCGTGACGGACCAATTTCGCCGCAATTTCTACCGTGATCTGGTAATACTTGTTATCCGGTTTGGTACGGGCAGAACCGAAGATCGTGACACAAGGCCCGATCTGCGACATTTTTTGAAACCCTTGGACAAACTCGGCCATGACCCGAAAAATGGCCCACGAGTCGTCACTTTTTATTTCATTCCAGTTTTTGTCGCGAAACGCCTGTTTGATGCGTTTTTCGTCTTCAATATTTAATTCCATAGAACAACGTAGTCGAATGTTAGCATCTTAACATTCCTTGGCAAAGGAAAATGCCAATTTAGAGTTAAGATTTGTATATAGACGAATATTGGGCATTTTTGTTGTAACATTTGCATTAGGTCATGAAGATTCGTGTCGGGTTTGGGTATGATGTGCATCCTTTGGTAGAAGGAAGGGAATTGTGGCTGGGCGGAATCCGCCTAGAATACGACAAGGGTTGCGACGGCCACTCTGATGCCGACGTCTTGGTCCATGCCATTTGCGATGCGCTGTTAGGAGCCGCCAACCTCCGGGACATCGGGTTCCATTTCCCCAATACCGATCCCCGCTGGAAGGGGGCGGACAGTAAAAAATTATTGCAGGAAGTATGCAGGATCCTCCGTGAAAATGGGTACGAGATCGGCAACATCGATGCTTCCTTGGCTTTGGAAGCCCCTAAAATAAATCCGCATATCAAAGAGATGCAGCAAGCACTTTCTTCGGCCATGTCCATTCCAGAACAGGACATTTCCATCAAGGCCACAACCAACGAAAAATTAGGCTATGTGGGCCGAGGGGAAGGGGCCAATGCGTATGCGGTGGCCTTGATCCATTCTAAAACCTAATTTCAACTTTCAACAGTGCCAAAGTTTTGAACTTTGGCACTGTCCGCTAAATACTTTGGATAAACTTCCCGATCGATGCGATAGGATCAGGAGTTTGCATGAAGGCCTCTCCCATTAAAAATCCTTTGTAGCCATGGCTTTGCAAGTGGCGGATCGTTTCCGGTTTAGAGATGCCGCTTTCCGAAATCCGTGTGAACTGGGCCGGAATATGAGGAATGGCCCGGACAGAGCGTTCGATGTCGACCGAAAAGTCTTTTAAGTTGCGGTTGTTGACACCCACCACGTCGATGTATTCGCTTAAATTCCCGTCAAGCTCTTCGATTTCATGAATTTCCAATAGGGTATCAAGGCCTAGCGATTTGGCAAATTTGGCCAACCGGTTGAGCAATGGCACTTCAATGGCGGCGGCAATGAGCAAGATCACATCCGCGCCCCAGGCCTTCGCTTCCAGGATCTGGTATTCATCCACCATGAAATCTTTGCGTAAGATGGGAACATGTGGAAGCGCCTTCCGTACCGCTACCAAATCCTCTTTGCTGCCTCCGAAGTAAGGCCCGTCGGTCAACACGGAAAGGGCCGTTGCCCCTGCGGCAATATACCCTTGCGTGATGCTCAAGGGATCGAACGCTTCATTAAAAATTCCTCTTGAGGGCGATTTGCGCTTGAATTCCGCAATAATCCCCTGTCTGCCTTGGGGGTTTTCCAAAGCATCTTTCAGCCTGTTTACCTTCCGCCCAAAAAAATCGGAACCTTCCAATACAGCATGAGGAGCCACTTCTTTCCGTTCCGCCACTTCTTTGTATTTGCCCGCAGTAATCTCGCCTAGAATGTTCATGCCTGAAATTGAAAGGCAAAATTACGGGAAATATTGTTCCATTTTTGAAATTTCGTCTACACCTCTTTCTATCTTGTATCTTCATGGTTTTATTTGCCATCTTTTTAGCCCGTCGTACGCGTGTATGGATTTTCTTGATCTTGTGAAACTTGAGAAAAAAGATGCCTCCACTTTTCCAGAATTCCGTCTGGCTGTATTGGCAGACAGTGCGACGCAGTTTCTGGCCAAAGCACTAAAAGGGGTAGCCTATGAGCATCAGATCCGCTTGGAACTATTCGATCCAGGAATTGGACTTGGCACACAATCCGTGCTCGATCCGCATTCTGCCCTGTATCAGTTTCAGCCTTCCCTTACCTTATTTTATTTTTCCCTACAAAGCGCGGAGGAACGTTTCGTTTCGTTGGAAATTTCGGAAAGGGCACATTTTGCCGAACTGTTGCTGCAAGAAGTCAAGCAACTGGTGGAAATTGCGACGGCGCATGGGCTGCCTGCTTTCCTGCTTTCCACCTTCCCTGTTGTTGAAGATTCTGTGTTTGGCCAATTGGCGGCCAAGCTCCCTCATTCCTTCCACTACCAAACCAAGCAGTATAACTATCTGTTGACCGAGTGGGCCGCGCAAACTTCCGATGTCTTTGTTTGGGATTTGGCGACCATTAGTTCTTCTTTGGGACATTCCCGTTTTTTTGACTCTATCCTTTATTATTCCGCCAAGGCCAGCATTTCCTTTCAGGCTCTCCCTTTCGTGGCGGAAAGCGTGGTACAGCACATCAAAGCCCGTCAAGGCAACATAAAAAAATGCGTGATCTTCGACTTGGACAATACAATTTGGGGAGGCGTAGTGGGAGACGACGGTCTTGAAAACCTTTCCTTGGGCATGTTGGGCAAGGGGAAAGTATTTTCCGACATCCAAACATGGCTCAAAGAGCTGCAACGACGGGGAATCTTATTGTGCGCATGCAGCAAGAACGAAGAAAAAGTCGCCATGAAAGTATTCGATACGCATCCCGACATGGTCCTTCGACGGCACGATCTCGTTTCCTCCGCCGTGAACTGGCATCCTAAAAATGAAAATGTAGCCGCCTTGCTGCAGTTATTGAACATCGGGGAGGACAGTGTGGTCTACTTGGACGACAACCCTGCAGAACGTGACCTCATCCGGCGTTATTTCCCTGCCATGGCAGTACCGGAGTTGCCTCAAGACCCTGCTTTATGGCTTTCGTTCTTATCTGGGCAATTTTTGTTTGAAACCATTTCATTTTCCAGTACGGACAGGGAAAGGACCCAATTGTACCAACAAGAGCAAAAACGGAGAGAAGCGATCCAAACGCAAGACCTGAGCAGTTATTTGCGCGATTTGGGCATGAAAGCCACCCCTCATCCTCTTAATGCCTACACGCTCTCAAGGGTGGCCCAACTCAGCCAGCGTACCAACCAATTCAATCTGCGCACCCACCGCTATACCGAAGCACAATTGAGTCAATTGATGCATGAGGGATATGTAGCGTTGGTCCATTCGCTAGAAGACAAATTCGGGAATCATGGCATTGTGAGCGTTTGCTTACTTAAACCCGAAGCCAACGCACTGTTCATCGACACTTGGCTGATGAGTTGCCGTGTGTTTGGCAGAGGATTGGAGCATTTGGTTTTTGAGCAACTACTTTCCTTGGCCAAAGAAGAAGGCAAACAAGTGAAGGCCGAATACCTTCCCACAGACAAAAACAAACCCGTGGAAACATTGCTCCCTGACCTGGGCTTTCAGTTTTCCGAAGGCTTTTGGTACGCCGATCCGGCCATCGTCACCTCCCCTGCCCATTTGATCTCTCTTCTTCCTTCGTCTAAAAAGGAAGCTTAGGAACACCTTGGTCGATTTTTTCGGATCAAATCGAAATTTTGATACTTTTGAGCATACAATGATCCTAAAACGGTCATCTGGATGGAAATATGTCCATAGAAACGATTTTAAAAAGCCTAGAAACGATTTTTCAGGAAACATTGGAAAATCCGACAATTCGGCTGCGCCTTGAAACCACTGCAAACGACATTGCAGAATGGGATTCTGTCACCCATCTCGTGCTGTTGCATTCCATCGAACAAGAATTGAATGTCCGATTTACGTTGGATGAAATCATGCAGTTCCAAAATGTAGGGGACATTTGCCAAAGCATCCTCTCCCGTACCTGATGCCGCGATTCCGCCACATCCATGTCCATGAACTGGAAGCCTATGGCAACTCGGAAGCGTATGGACGACTTCCTACAGTTCCCATCACTTTTTCCCGGATTGCCTCACAAGTACAGAATCCACGTGCTTCTATGGAAGACTTGGCCTTGATCGTGGCCGAGGAGGAGTCAGGAGAAGTCCTTGGCTTTATCGGCCTTTTGCCTGATTATTTGTTTACCCCAGAGCGACAAAAAGTCTATTGGATAAGTTGTTGGTGGACAGATACTGAACGCGGTAAAAATCTGGGTATCCCGTTGTTGTATGCCGCCTATAAGCACAGTGAGGGCCGTTTATTGGCAGATTCCATTCCTGACACGCTCCCTATTTTTGAGAAATCAAAGTTATTCCATATCCCAAGTCCTAAAAAAGGACTGCGCCTCTTCCTCCAACCCTGTTTTCGAAAAATCGTTTCCCGTAGGGGAAAATTGGGGCCTTTTGGTCCGGCAGCAGTACACTGGGCGGAAAAGTGGGCCAAACGCTTTTTTGCTCCTGTCATATGGTTCAACAAAAAGAAACGGAAATATCCTGACGGTTTTGCCGTCACCTCCCTCCCTTCTGTCGATGAAAAAACGGCCAAATTTATCCGTTCCCAGTCAACTGGCGAACCGTTTCAAAGAGAGAAGGAAGAGATGAACTGGATTCTGCGCTTTCCTTGGCTGACCGTGGAAAAAAAGGGCACTCCTTTTTACCCTTTCAGCCAACACGTAGATTCCTTTGCTTCCCACCTGATCCACTTATCGAAAGATGGCGTGTTGCATGCCTTCTTTTTCTTCACCGAACGGGAAGGTTCGTTCAAATTGCCGTATGTCTATTTCGAGCCGAAGTATATCCTGGAAGTGACCCAGTGCATCGAAGCTTTTTTATATGAGAAAGGAGCGGAAGAATTTACCTGTTTCCATCCCATTCTCTCGGACGCCCTGCATTCCCGCTTCCCGTTTGCCTATCACCATCGGCTCTCCTATCAGTATGTATGGGGCAAAGACTTGCCTTTGGACGATGCCGCCGCCTTTCAAGATGGCGACGGGGATGCTATCTTTACCTAAATCATCTGGCCTCTATGCATCCTTTCTTCCGGTCTTTGGGTTCTTTGCCTGCCGCTACCTTGTCCATGAAGCAATGGGGACGACTTACTTCCACCTCTTTGTTCCTGCCCTTTTATCATACCGTGTCCTCCGCTTATCTCCCTCATGTCGCCCCTCTTTACCGTTACCGGTCAGAAAAAGAATTCAGCGGGGACATGGATATTTTGCTGCGGAACTTCCAACCTGTTTCCCTTTCCGAAGTTTACCAAACAGTATCCACCGCTACCCATTTTCCCAAACCTTCTTTCTTTTTAAGTTTCGATGATGGGCTGAAAGAAATCGAAGAAATCGTCGCCCCTATCTTGTGGCAAAAA